>Ga0209123_1002832_pt1 | contig 13964 bp, 7 predicted proteins | sample BarGraIncu00431A_FD_184500 | JGI IMG/M metagenome (GOLD analysis project Ga0209123, IMG submission 184500) | Arctic peat soil microbial communities from Barrow, Alaska, USA - Barrow Graham LP Incubations 004-31A (SPAdes) (version 2) | ecosystem: Environmental > Terrestrial > Soil > Wetlands >...
TCAGCCACAATATCGTAGTAGATTTCTGTTGGATTGCTATTCCAGGCCCAGTATAACCATCCAATTCCCTGTCTGTTACATTCAGAAATGATAGTCTTGGGATCGTAAAGTGTAAAATTATCGGGTGCCCCTGTCCATCCAAACTCACCAACAATAACAGGCAATTTCTTGGTTTTAAATTGTGGCAGATAATCTTCAACGTAATACTGCCAGCTTAATTTGGCAGTTTCTTTGGTCATCCAATTCCCGTAAAAATGTATTGAAAAAAGGATATTCTGTTGCGGATCAAAATTGAGGAGTTCCTGACCATAATTTATTAGGGTAGTTGGATTTTGGCCACAACCTCCCGCATCAATTAAAATAGTGTTTTTTATACCCGCTGCCCGCATGGCAGTAATGGCCTTTTTATAACTATCTCGCCAAACTGTGGTGGTCGGTCCCCATTCATTTGCAACATTCACGATCAACGACTTTTCAAATTCTTTGCAAAGCGATACCAAGTTCGGAGTACACCAGTAATCAACACATTTCTTTAGGTTTTTACCTTCCGCATCATTATCATAGCCACTGCCGCAGGTAACATCATGAAACTCAAGAATAGGAATTATTTTATTGTCGATACTTGCTTTGACGCAGGCTTTTTGTTTGGCAAAAACACTTTGCCACGACCATGTATTCTCTGAACTATTGGTAACTGATATGATACGTGCACAATTGGCGCCGGCCTTTTTCATATCCGCAAAAGACTTCATGCCATTGGCCTCAGATTGCCAAAATACTGCCGTATTTGCACCAATGGGAATAAATTCATTTCCACTGGCATCATACAACTTGCCATCTAAGACAAAAAATCCGGTTCCTGAATTGGAAGCTGGTCTTGAAACTTGAGCATTACCAATTTCAACCAATGTGAAAACCATTAAAATAACCACGCAAAACAGACTAGTCTTTTTCATAATATTGAACATTTTATTCGTTTATTTTCCAAACACAGCAACCTCATTCCCAGTGATATGCAGAACCGTTAGCAACCCTCCTTTTTCAAGTGGCTTCCAGGTCCATCCTTCCTTTGTCAGCGAATCCGTTTTTGGAATTTGTATATTGTTAACCTTCACGGCATCAGGCTCGTTGTTCATTCTGATGATCTCAGTCGAACCCCCATCAAAGGTGCGGTAATGGATGATTGTCTTGTTCACTTTTTCGATCGGTACATTTCCCCCATAAAACTTATTGATCGCGGGTGGATATTCCATCAATTGAATCACCGAAGTTGAACTCAATAAATGAGTTTGGTCTGAAGGAGCCAGTTCGGGATGAAATGCCATGGACCTTAGAAAATGTCGTACATAATCGCCGTATCCGTCAGTCATCCATACCTCATCCCGGGGGTAACAGTTTTTGCCATCATCGTCGACCATGTAGGTAGCCCAATTGAGTTGCCTTACGGCATTTTTCACCCCTGACTGATCGCCAGTGAGTGCAGCATACTGCAATTCGGCCGATGCCTGCCGCGAACTATGACTGTTACCGGGGACTTTGTAGGCGGTTTGCTCGTTCACTACAACCACTCCATATTTTTCCCATTCTTTATTTCCAAGCATTGTATAAACCCAGCTGAAAATCCCCTTCACTTCTGTTTTCCAATCGGGGAAGTATTGGGGATGGTTCATCATCAGCTGAGCAAAAGTTATTGCATTGATCTGGGTATCGCTCCAACCGGGAATATCCTCGAAAAAAGGCCCCCATTTGTTTGTTTTCAGCGGATAATTCTTCATCCAGTTCAACAGTGTATCGAAAGATTTCTGGTATTTCTCCGAATCGCCAGCCTTCAGTTCGATTAGGCTCAGGAACAACTCCATGGTTCCAGACCAGTTACTGGTGTAACTGCTTAACTGATCCACCTGACCATTGCCGGAGTTGTTTTTTAACTGGCCTGTTTCACCGGAAATAGCATTCACTTTAAATGGAAGAGGCGAATTGGTTTCATCGCCATTTTTCATGTGAAGTGACAACGTATTTGCAATTTTAACAGCAGCATTCAAATAACGCTTGTCAGTAATATTGGGATAGGTTGAAGTATTGGTCATTTTATACAATTTCACCAGCTCCAATCCAAACGAACCAGCTTTATCTGGCTGTGTATAGCCGAGGCCAATCACCATATCCCCATCATAAATTCCTGAATAAATCAGCGTGTTATATGGATATGGAATATTTGGCCAAACCGCCTCAGCCGGTGAAAGCGAATGTGTAAGGTAATAATCGGCGATGAATTTCATTTCCTCTTTCACTGCCTCATTTCCTGAATATGCATAATACAGGTTCCATGAGGATAAAGCCATAGCAAACTGATCACCCCCTACACCACGCCGATCATTAAAATCGCCCCGCCAAACCTGGTGATTCATGTAATAGGGAAGCCCGTTTTTGTCGGTGCGCATGTTATCCCAGAAATTCCAGACCTTGTTGATCACAAAATCATACGATTTGCCTAAATCAGTTGAATACCATGGCAAAATGGTTTGATCTTCTGAATTCAAATGAATGGGATGATATAACAACTTTTCACTGATCACTGTTTCGTTTACCACTGCTTGTCCAGAAACAATTTCAGGATGTAAGAAAATGGAAAATACGATGAAAAAATTGAGGGCCAAATATCTGTTGATCAATAGTCTTATCATTTTATTTAGGATTACATATTAGTTAGAATCTTATTGTAAATTCAATTGAATCTCTCATTTGATGGTCAGATTTTCAGTATTTTGCTGCCTTATTTTAGCACTTTCGGTGTCCGTAAGCTTTTTACCTATATAGGTCAGATTCTCAATCGTAACGCCTGAAACATTTTTCTCTTTGTCAAATCCATGAAAAACAGAGAATGGCAGTAGTCCTCCAACAACCTGAATATCTTTAAACACAATATTGCTCACTTTTCCCCTAAACTGACTGTGATAAGCTTCCTTCCCTTTAGGAGTTTTTTGAACACCATCCCATGCACCCGACAGGTAGTTATTCTTGATAAACTCCGGATCTTGAATACCGTCAGGACTCCAACGGGAAAAGAATATGGCCACATCGAACAACTTCTGTCGACTGTCTTCTACCCTGATATTATCGAAAACCACATTGTGAACGTGAGCCTGACCGGCATTGTGAATACTCATGGTAGCACCATCTTCTACATGGATGACATCAATGTTTTCGAATCGTATGTTTTTCACTTCGCTGGAATAAAGTTCAAATCCAATTTCGATAGCATTGCCCCAGATGGAATTCCAGAATACACAGTTCTTGACCAATATGTTATCAGTAGCATCCTCTGCCGGATATTTTCCACCCGACTTGATGGCAATGCAATCGTCTTTGGTATGGGCAAAAACATTGTCAATCACCACATTGGTGCAACGAAATATATCTATTCCATCATCGCTGCCACTTTCACTTACAATCCTAATGTTGTTGATATTTGCCTTATTACAATGAAATAGAGCAACTTGCCAGGTGGTTGCATTGTGCAAAGTAATTCCCTCAACTATTACATTTTCGCAATCGCGTAAATCAATGAACCGATTGTCACAGGTTGGATCAGTTTTATTCAGTGAACCATCCAATATTCCTCTTCCGCAGATACGGATATTCTTTTTTCCTTTGGCAAAAATATATCCCTGAACGACAGCGCCACCTTCGATGTAAACAGTTTGATTGTCCTTTAATTCCAGTTTTACATCTTTATAAAGTTTGCCACCTTCGAACCAGATTACATTTTTATCAGTCTTTAAAGGTTGATTGGGTTCAGGCTTACCGGCGAATATAAATAGCGGTTGCTGCCTTATACGACCATTGAGTTCAAGGCTTAGATTTTCAGGTTGATTCAGTTTAAAACTGAAAGAATTATCCCCTGTATAGGTTGGTTTTAAACCTATACGCAACGGACGGATATCGACCCATCGAACATCATACATGGTATTTACTTCGATATTTACTTCCCCTTTAAAATCGAATACCGCATACGAAGCAATGGGGGTATCGAATACAGGCACAGAAATTCCGTTAACTTTTACCTGGTAATATTTGTCTGATGCAAAGCCTTCGGGAGCTTTCCATGTGGTTACCTGCGCATAAGTTCCAATGCTTAAAAGCAATAGGCCAAAAAGAAAAATTATTTTCATGTTCGATTGATTCATTTAAGTTCTTTTTTGATGGTGAAAAATAATTACAATTTCCTAATCCATATATTTCTGAAACTAACTTTATTCTGGTGATTTTGGAGCATCAATGGAAGTTCCGTTTGTGTAATAAGTGTTTTCTCATTACCCGCTTGTGATGGTCCTTTTATCCCGACATGATTTTGAACCAGTACGCCATTGTGAAATACGGTAAAGTAGCCGGTACTCTTTTTTGAACCGTCCAAATTAAAACTCGGTGCAGTAAAAATAATGTCGTAAATCTGCCACTTGCCTGGTTGAAGGGATGCATTTACCAAAGGAGGATATTGTCTGTAAATTGCCCCTGCCTGTCCATCTGGATTGGTTGGATTTTCATATGAATTTAACACCTGGACTTCATACTTGCCCATCAGGTAAATACCCGAATTTCCACATCCCTGGCTTGTTTTACCATCCCTTACGTCTTTTCGGGGTGTTTTCCATTCTACGTGTAACTGACAATCGCCAAACTTATCCTTAGTCTGAATATTGGGTGACCCAGGGACTACTGTGAATTTATTACCTTTGACTTTCCATGCGACAGGACTGCCATCCAAAGAGGAAACAGTTGATCCTTCAACGATACTTTCAAACTGGTTTAAAGAGCCTTTTTTAAATAATAGGATGGCATCTGATGGTGCCTTTCCTTTATGGCCTGGTTGAATCACTGTTGGCTCCGCAAGTTGCTTTTCTTGCGAATAGAGGGTAGTCCCCTGTGAAATCATCAGGACAATTAAAAAACAGGTCTGTACATAAAATGTAAATGTCTTCTTACTCATCATTTTGATTTTTATATCATACTATTTATTCAATTCTATCTGTCAAGTTGTCAATGCATTCCGTTCAATTATTGGATAACCAGCTTTCCGCAAAGGCTATCCTTTCCATCCGATAACTTCATCATATAAAGGCCTTTGACAAAATCCCCGGAATCTATCTTCAGACTCTTTTTCTTCCCCAGTTTTGACTGAAAAACAATCTTGCCTGATAAGTCGAATAAAGTCAGCAATGCATTTCCATTCAATTTTTTATTGGTGAAGGAGATAGTTACATAATTCGATGCCGGATTCGGATAGATGCTGATTCCAGGTTCTTCCTGCAATATTGGACTTTCAGAAGCTGTGATGGTAAAATCTCCGGCATTGATTACATAGGCACTTTTAAATTGAATCTTGTTCCATTCACACAAATCTCTGGTAATGCCAGAAGTATTGTCCTTATAACTATCCGAAAACCAGGGCAGGCAATATAACCAGGGTGCATACGTAGGGTCATTAAAGCATTTTTCAGGATTGGGTACCCCTTCCGACTCACAAAGTGCGATCATTTTAGAAGGCGCCAGGGTTTTAATCATATTCCATGCATCACGGAAAGTCTTGCCGGTATTGCCCAACGTTCCTCTATCTGCCGGGTCAAAATCATATAAGTCGATACCTGTAATGTCGCAAAAGGCATCACCGGGGTAGAATAACTTCCGCCGTGCATATTCTGAAGTCTGGAAAGGAGGCGAACTTACTCCATTGCAAGATCCGCCTGGGTTATAGACCCAAAGAAGGTTGTGACAGCCATGATAATTGATAATTCTGTCCTGTAAGATCTTGTATAATTTTGCGGTCTTGGTAGGATCTGAGGGGCAAGTCCACCAAAACCATCCACCATCTATTTCATGCAGTGGCCGGAAAATTATAGGAATAGGTTTGCCATCGGAGTCAACTATTTTCTTCAGAAAATTAACTACATGATAATCAATATCTTCAATCATAGCCTCATACAAGGCAGTTCCAGGAGTAACAATATCGGCCCATTGTTGTACGGTCATCATTTGTGAAATACCGGCTGCATTTTTTCCCCAGGCATCCCGAGTATAAACACCATTCATCTTACTGGAAGGCATTTGCCAGTGCCAGTTCACCTGGATGATCTGACCTCTTTTGTGTGCATTTTTAAAACCTGCAATATTTTGATTCCAGGTATTAATCCAATTCTGATCTGACCTCTTACTGTACCAGCTATTCATATCTTGTCCCCAGATGGCAGGGGTTTCACCGGAACAACTGACAACTTTGGCATTCCCACCAAACTGGGTCTCAGTCCAGCAACCAGTCAGCATTTTTTGCCCATAAATTGATTTCAGGTAATTCCAGAGGTTGACTGTTTCTGCAGTTGCAGCCGGATCCAGCAACAAAGCCGGATCAATGTCTTTATAATTGGCCGTAATTTTAGTAATTACTTCAGGCATCACAATGGTTGTAATGGCCACATTGGTATTTGTGATAGTAGTTGAACCAGTCCATTGGTCGAAAATCTTACCTGAAGGTGCAGCATTGGCTGTGATTGCAACAATTTCACCTGAATTGTAGGAACCACTTCCACTTCCATTAATTACGGTTAAACCATATAATACGCATGCACCTGTTGTCACTGAAACTGCATTGCTGGCCTCTGAAAAGTGACCGGCATAGTCTTTTGCTTTTATAGTGATGGTAGCATATTCAGTGTTGCAGGTTAAATTATTAATCACTGCAGATGTAGAAGTTGTAGAAGTTTTTAATGTAGCACCGAAATAAATATCATACCCTGTAACGGCTACATCGTCCGTGGAGGCATCCCATGATAAACCAAATGAAGTCTGATTTACACTTCCGAATCTCAAGTTCGCAGGAGCAGAGGGAGCACTAACATCATTTTCACCAATGCCGATATAATCAATATGCGTAAAACCCCAGCTTTTTGAAATTGCAATGGTATTGCTTCCTGCCTTTAAATCCACGGTACCCAAATTCAACTCCTCCCATGACCCGGCGACTGTTCCAATAAAACTGGTATACTTATCGGCTCCTCCATTGATAGAAACGTTTTGTGCTTTTTCACATGCACCGCAAGTGTTCTGAAATCGGATGACCAAAGGATACGATGCGGTAGTTGCCACAGTAACAGTAAAAGTGATTTTGTCTCCAACAGCATCCAGGGTTCCTCCATCCATATAGCCTGTACCAGAAAAACCTGCAATCGAATGTGCAATACTAACACCTGAAAGCACCGCATCTTCTGCTTCGTACTTGGTCATTAAAGCTTTGGTATTTGCTTGGGATTCTACAGAAGAAACTGAAAAGAAAATAATAATGCACAAAGAAAAATTGAAGCAAGTACTCAACATCATACGTCGAATTACATCACCAATCGAACTGTTTCTGCTTAAAGTTTCACTTTTCATATGATAAATCTATTTGTGTATTTGCACAATAATTAAATTATAAACTGAATATTGTTACATGGCCCTTCTTCACTCCTATTGTTGGGGAGTCAAATCATGAAATTCATTGGATTACAAATTTTTGAGTGCTCACTTCATTTCCCTTTACAAGAGTTGCAATATAAAGTCCGGTTGGAGCTATCAAATCCTTTTGCAACAAATTCTTGCCATTCGAAATTGCAGTGTACGCGTAGTCCCCAATAGTCTGCCCCTGAATATTTAGAATTCGGATGCCAATTTTCTGACCTTGCGTGGCAGTAAAATCAAAGTTTACCGATCCCGGTGTCACCGGGACCGGATTGGGGAATATTGAAAAGTCCCGATTATTTTCATTTAACAAGACATCAACGTTGGCAGTTGTATGATCGGATTCATAGGCGCCTATATCCGGGGCATTTCCTTTGGGTACGGTATCTCCGGCAAAATCATTGTTATATTTCAAGTCGATCCCTTTGTCAATGGCAGGACTATTTGCTTTCAGCCTAAAATCTTTGCCCGCAAAATCCATAAATTGAGGATTAATTGATTGATCGCCTACCCCAAGTGGAAAACCGACTGAAGAGCCATTGGGGCTATAATAAATATTGTTGGTATGAACAAAACTTCCAAAATCTGAAATTTTGACTGAAGTATAAATGATGTTGTTCTTTAGGGAAAAAACAGTACCTGGGGCCGTTAAGCCACTTATCCAAAAAATCCGGTTTGCATCAGTTACTGAAATAATCGTATTATTCTCAATGCGCAAATTGACAATAGTCACATCGAAAGTACCTCCTCCGGTATGCAGGGCCATAAAACCTGAATTATTAAAAGATACATTGTATGATATCAGGTTATTTTCAACCATCTGGCTGGAATTTGATCCGCCCGCTTCAATAAACCCTTCCGTATCTTCAACCCAATTGTGGTGTATGTAGTTATTTGCGGCGCCTGTCCATATTTCAACAAATCCGCCATCATTCCCGTAATCATAGCTGGGAGCCTTGCAGGTAACAGCTTTATTGTACGAAATTTCATTGTTATTTCCTTTTTCAAGACTAAAAGCGGTAGCTCCAAAGTCATTGTCAGGATTCACTGTCTTGGGATCATTTACAACCATGACCATATCGTGAACGTAATTTTTGGTCACTAGATTATAAGATCCTTGAATATTGATTCCACAGCCGCATTTAGTAATTTCACAATTACGGATGATATTATAATCTGCTCCTGCTGCCAATTCCATCCCCTGATACCCTGTGTTTGTAACCAATAAATTGTCAATTATATTATTTTTCGCTGTAATTTTAATACCTTTATTCCAGGTCCCAACGTTGCTAAATTCAGGTTTGATACCCTTTCCGTAAGCCTGAAAAACAATGGGATGCTCAGGGGTGCCATTGTCATCAATCAACAGTAAATATTCCGGTGCAGCTTTGGTCCATGACGAACCACGTGCAAAATTTACAGTATCACCTGGAAGGAAAGTCTTTGCTTGTACAGGGATTAGGCTTTTCCACGGAACGTTTGCACTGGTTCCCGGATTCTGATCATTTCCTGTAACACTGTTTACAAAATATTCTGCCGTGTAACCATTTGTTAAACTGACTAGAAAAATACCAATGCAGAAAATTGTCTTTTTGAGTAAGTTCATTATTTAAATCTTATTAGAATTGTGTTAATATTTCCAATGCCCTTTATTACAATATATTTTGATTGATTGACCTGGTCTGTTGTTACATCAATATCCTTCCCGTTAACAGAAGCCGTGGCTCCCCTTGCATTTTCTGGAAAAGGAACCCGCAAGGTAAATTGATTAAATTTTCCCGTTGTATTGATTTTAACCTGCTTGCTTTTGGGATCAAATTCGTACTGATACTCCACCTGATTTCCATCACCGCCATAACCAACATTGACAGAAGTCTTTTCAATCCCTGCAAAATACCAGCGAGGGGAAATCTCCACTTCCTGAAATAAAATACCTTTGTCGACTACCCCGGCCAATCCTTCTACCAATGCGCTAACAAATGCAGCCTGTCCCCATTGGTCTGGAATTGCTTCCTTTTGTGGAGTACCATCAGTGTTAACACAACCCGGCAGTTCGCGGTTATTCTTGTTCAAAATCTGATCGAGCACCTTGAGCTGTTCTACCCCGTATGTTTCAAATCCATTCTGAAAAGCAGCTTTGGCCAATTCACCACCTACCAATGGCAGAACCGCTCCATTCATATATTCGCCTACCGCATAATTGCCAAAATGGGGCTCAATGGGTGGATAAATGCCGAACCAGGGAGCCAATGCTTTACTATTAGTCTTTTCACCAATTTCCTGATAAGTTTTGATAATTGAAGCAGCCATTTCACGGGTTGACGCCCCACGATTGATGGAATACGTATTTGATAATCCAATGGAGTTGATAGGATCAGTTTTTATTTGTGACGGAACAGGATCTTCAGGTACAAAATGAGAATAAAACTGACCGTTCCAGCACAACGTATTCAACCGTTGACGAAACAAATCGCCTTGCAAATCCCACTCTTTGGCTGATCCTATTTGACCTGTTGCCTCAAATAAACCGGCCAGTTGTTTGCTTGCCTGAAACATACCACTATTATCGCCCTGCATAATTCCCTTGGGCGTTTGGGGAGTATTTCCAATGTGATAAAGCAGACGATCTACTCCTTTTAGGGAATCCGAACCTGAAGTAAAATCCCAGGTATCAATGGAATAAGGTCGTTTTACCAGTAGATTTTTAGCTGACCAGCGAAGCGGATCAGTCATTTCATATTTCATTCCTTTGACAAGAGTTGGCAGCCATTGTTTCAGAAAAGCCTGATCACCGGAGGATTGCCAATAGGTATAGACCCCTTCAACGAGCAAATATTCCAGATCGGCTTCGATAGGCATTCTGAAGAAAAATACCTGATGATCAACATCTACGAAATAGAATTCCCGATCAAAGCAATTGGTAAAATACAACTGCCCAACATTATGATCTTTGTATGATTCCCAATAATCGTAATACATTCCTTTGGGAGTTTGACGTCCTAGAAAAAAATCGAGATAGCTGCTCAAATCCTTTTCCCAATATTTGTAGGCTTTCATCGTTTGAACATGGTCGCGAATCCATGAAACAAACATTGTTCGTTCCTTACCATCGAGTGTGACCTTCTTGACCCTTGAATTTTCATACATGCTCTTTTTCAAATCGTTCAGCATGTTATTATAAATTCCTGATCCCTCCCCAAAGGTAGTTTGAGCCCTTAAGTTGGAAACAAAAGGAAAGATCATCAATATGATATACAATAGGAGAATTCGGGACTTTCTCATAATAGGCATTAGTTAGTTTAAACAAGTTGATTCTTTCACAATCGAGAGACTCTGTATTTTATCCTGTACAGAATCGCCCTGCGCTATAAAGGTACTCTTTTGTTATAAATAAACAAATAAATGATCCCAATTACTCGGAATTTAAAAAAGGGAACACTGATAAAATATATATAAAAAAAAGGGGAACACTGATCACATCCCGAGTACTCGGGAATTAAAACTGATCTTCTGATTAGTGATCCCGATTAATCGGGACGTGTAATTCGTACCTTCGTTAAATTCGTTTTAAATTCGTGTAATTTGTATTTATTTCCATGACAGTTCTGCGATAAATACTCCTCCCTCTTTCAGCGTATGAAAAGGAGGAGTAGAATGATTGATGAAATAGGCAATATACATTTTATCACCACCAATAATCACTTCGGGAGCCAGTGCAGGCCACCAACCTTCAGGATATTTAAAATCAGGGAACATATTGGCTACAACCGGTTTACCTTCAAAATTCTTAGGATCTCTTGACGCAACAACATTAGCCTGTTCAAATTTGAAGTAAAATCCATCGTGATAGATCACAAAAGAACTTTCAGCATTTACAAAATCGTAGGACGAATGAGCAATGGTACGGGGCCTGTTTGGAGTTCCCAATCCCACTTCTACTGGATCGCTCCAAGGACCAGTTAAATCCTTTGATGTTCTAACATAAGCGTCTGTAAACTGACGATTTTCGAGTTTTTTATTATTCCTGTCAGCACAGGTATAATAGCAATACCAAAGTCCATCTCGTGTACGATTGTCCATCACCATCAGATCACGACCGCCATCACCGGCATCAAAAATCACATATGATCCGTCTGGATTGATGTAGGAATGAAATTTGATACCATCATCACTGATCAATAAATAGGCCTTCCCATTGCTGTTATGAAACATATAAAACTTACCCTTGTCTGAAACGCAATGTGGAGCATAAAAAATGCCTTCTGAATAGCCTGCGCTGGCCGGAAAATCTTTTGTCGTATAAAATATTCCCTTTTCATTCCAGTTTTGATCCGTCAGGTTATTGGCTTCCCAACGCATCAGGAAATGTTTACCACTTGGGAATTTGGTGCTTCTGACTGCCGAAACCATTTGCCATTTTCCATTGGCAGATTTATATATTGTAAAATCCGAAACCTGTTGATGGTCTTTTAAGGTAGGCTCACCCGGATTAGGTTTATTGCTGTAAATTCCCGCATCGAAATCCTCATTGGCAATTTGCCACCATGCTGAACTTACAACAGGTACAGTCTTTGGCAACTCGCTTTGAGCTATTGACTCATAACTTGTGAATAATAGTGCGAATGTAATACTCAAAATTAAATTTATTTTATTCATATTCAGTGTTTTATGGAATTTTAAATATTTATATTTTATGATTAAAATCATTTGATCTCAATCATGAATCACTTGATATTGTTGCGAGGCAAGCAAAGTCGATGGTCCCGATCCCGAGTACTCGGGATCGGGAAAAATCTTACTTTTTTAATTCAATCTTAGTAACCCGGCAATGACCCCCGGAACCCAATCTTATCTACCTTATTGAATTCTATTTTCATAAGATAGATAAGATTAAGGTTGCGGTCGCTATGCTAAGTTACTAAGATTTAAAAAAAATGTAAGATTCTTTCAAAAAAAATAACTGAATATTGTACTTGGGGCACCCTAAACTTTAGTATTTAAAGTGTCTAAAGTACTTGGGCACCCTTAACTTTAAGTACTTTAGTTCACTTTAAATACTTTAAACTTCTTTTTACTTTAGTTCACTTTAAATACTCTAAGTACTTTTTTAATACACATAAGAAAAGACCTTATAATCAAATTCAGTCCATTGTTTTCGACTTTCGGGACTGTATTCAACTTTAATTTGAATACTCTTTTTCCCTTTAGTGTACTGTTCAGGTATTTCAAAATCTGCATCCACCCATAAGGCTACAAATTTGTTTCTACAGACTTTCCATAATCGTTCAGTGACAGGTTTGTTATCAATCCAGATTTTTGCGATCTGCATTTCGCCGTTGTCAGTATGTAATCTCAACCTAACACCTTTATTTGCAAGATCAATCTTAACACTAAATTGGCTGTTGCCTTTGAAGGCTCTTCCATCATCAGAAATACTATCGGTATAAATTTGTTTTCCAGGATAAACACCTTTTTTATTACCCGACCATGTTTCATTTGAAATAGAATATGAATGCATTTTTTCGGACGCCGGATCAGCTATATTAAGTGAATCGGTCAATTTCAAAGAAGAATTATCTTTTTCGTAATACCATACAATACTTGCAATATAATAAGGCTCCCAGGTTTCAAATTCCATATCAAGCGCTTGTTCATAAATGATCATATCTGGATAATGTAACCTGTAATAACAGTCGTTTCCGATGCAACCATGTGTAGGGTATGAATTGTAACTATTTGTCCACCAGGCATTGTTGTTGTAATCTTCCTCACCTGTTCCATAAATATCAGGATAGCCGCGATTATCAATATAAAATATTTCATCGCCTTCACATGCATGACCACCTTTAGGCATGCGTTTTGCCATCCCGATTACCTGACCGCGACCTGTGGTTTTTAAACAGGTATATTTGTTTTTAGGTTTTTCGATCTCATTTACTTTTGCATGAAAATAACCACATTGACTCTCATTATAGACTTTAGGATTATATTGAATCTCGATTTTCATATTATCAGTAGAAACATCTGATTGATTATCAATTACGATTTTTGCTTCTTTCCAGAACGGCATTGGAAAATAACAATAACCATTACTATTAACAGTTCCTATGCCCAATGCTTTTAAATCACCTCCATTATCAATTGATCCGAAAAACCATTTTACAGGAGCATCAACTGAAGGTGTTGTTTCTCCATCCCAATAAATTTTAATGCGCAAACCTTTATCTTTTAAATAATTATCTATTTTGATAGAAGCTATAGAACCTTTACCCTTTTGTAGCAAAATAGTTTGATTTTGTTTGGGCTGCAATTTCACCGATGAAGCAACTATTTTATTTCCCGCAACCGATTTAGCATCTATTTCAGGATGATTCCACATTTGTTCTATCTTTTTATAATCTTCTTTTCCGGTCCATGACTTTACATTTTTAGGGCTGGTATAGGTATGATAGGTGATGCTGTAGAAAGGTCTGAAA
>Ga0209123_1002833_pt1 | contig 13963 bp, 8 predicted proteins | sample BarGraIncu00431A_FD_184500 | JGI IMG/M metagenome (GOLD analysis project Ga0209123, IMG submission 184500) | Arctic peat soil microbial communities from Barrow, Alaska, USA - Barrow Graham LP Incubations 004-31A (SPAdes) (version 2) | ecosystem: Environmental > Terrestrial > Soil > Wetlands >...
ACTTGAACAGTTCGCCGAATATTTTGGACCCGACCGTAGAGTGTCCGTTTCGCGCGAACTCTCCAAACTGTTTGAAGAAAATTTCCGGGGTACAGTTGCCGAAGTATTGCTTCACTTTCAATCTAAAACTATAAAAGGGGAAATAGTGATCGTTTTAGAAGGTAAACCCGACCCGAAGTTGAGTGGAGAGGAAGAGGAGGAATAAATTAAATTCAATGATCATTATTTGTAAAATAAACTTATTTGCTTACGCCCTTTCAGGGATTGTGCTCACCGTTTTACTTTTAGCAAAGGGCGTTGCCCTTTGCTATTGCTTATGCCCTTTCAGGGCAGAACAGCGAATCACCCTGAATGGGTGATAGCAAAAGAACAAGGCACCATCTTGCGAATTAAGCAAATGCAAATTAGAACTCCCTGCCCTGAAAGGGCCTAAGCACCAACACAGGGCACCGCCCTGCGAGCTTGAGATGGTAATTACATAATCGCCCTGAAAGGGCATAAGCCTATATAAATGCCGCAGTCTCTTTCAAAAGTGTATGTACACATAACCTTTAGTACAAAACATCGTCAACCCCGAATTGACGACAATATCAAAACTTCGCTCTTCGAATACCTGGGAGGGATATGCAAGGGTTTAGAATGCAATCCTGTAAAGGTCGGAGGTTATCTTGACCATGTCCACATTCTATGTCTGCTTTCAAGAAAAATAGCACAAATGGAATTGCTGGAAGAGGTAAAGAAACAATCTTCGAAGTGGATAAAAACTAAAGGACCAGCCTATTATGACTTCCATTGGCAGGATGGTTATGGGATATTTTCGGTCAATCCAGCAGAAATAGAAGTAGTGGTCCATTATATCTCTAATCAGGAAGAACATCATCAGAAAAAGACATTTCAGGATGAATTCCGGGCATTCCTTGGAAAATACAAGGTTGATTACGATGAACGATATGTGTGGGATTAACGCCTATGGTGTTACCATTGGCTTTTGCTATCACCCATTTTGGGCGATAATTAAGGAGATTTAAATATATTACTAGCCCTGAATGGCTTAAGCATTACCACAGGCCAGCGCCTTGTGAAATAATAATTAAAACATAAATTTAATGCCAAAAAAAAAATACACCCACCTGTTTTTCGATCTTGACAATACAATCTGGGATTTTAATTCAAACTCCTACGATGCCCTTTATGTTGCCTTGGATAAGCTGCAATTGCTCGGCCTGATAGGCTCCTACGATGACTACTTTAAGATCTACAGTGAAGTAAATGAAAGGTTATGGGACCTTTACCGCCAGGGATTGATGACAAAAAAGGTTTTGAGTGTTCAACGGTTTGAAGAATCGTTTGAGAAGAATGGAACACCTCTCAAAATCGGAGGTGCTATTGTAAATGCTACGTACCTGACAGAGATGCCTTTGCAAACCAAACTTGTGGAAGGCGCCCGAAAAGTATTGGATTACCTTCATGGAAGATACGAAGTAGCCATTATTACAAACGGATTCAAGGAAGTGCAATACGATAAGATTCTAAAATCGGAATTATCGAAATATTTCCGCAAAATATTCATTTCGGAAGAGATCGGTGCCCAAAAACCAAAGAGAGAGATCTTCGAATATGCCATTAAATCGATGAATGCCCCTAAAAACAGTTCCCTAATGATCGGTGATTCATGGGATGCCGATATAGTAGGTGCAATGAATTATGGCATCGATCAAATCTATTACAATTCCAATATCGAACAGAAGGAATGGACAGGCCACTTTTTTTTACCATCCAGTCAAAATATTAGTGATATTTTGAGCAGCACCCCCCATTATTTAAACAACACACCAACAAATATTAAAATAAAAAGCGTAAGAACTGCTATAATATGTGATATGCACCAATTAATTGAAATTTTATAAATAATTTTTACTCATTCTACACAAGCCTTCCCTCAAAAAATATCTGCTGACTATTGCTCTAATAGTTAATTAAATAGAGAGTCTACCCAAAAGACTGATTTCTATAAACATGACAAAAGTCACATTAATGAAATGTTAACGTAATTTCATACTGTTTCATACCCATTGCAGAATATTTTTCTTTAAATATATTTGCACCGAATAACAATTTTTAACAAATTTGCGGTTTAAATTAACAGATCGCAACATTAATTGGATTTATTGTATTAAGAAGAAGCTTGGCGGAGCTTCTTTAGACAGATTAAGTTGTTCCTATCATTTGTTAATGATCGTTAAAACTTATACCAATTTATTTTGTTAATTATTTCTATCGCTATTAATTTTATTTTTTTAACATTAAAATTTAATCTATGAAGAAAATTTCGCTGTTGCTTGCTTTTCTGGCGTTCATAGGATTGCAAGTTGTTTTAGCGCAGACCAGGAATATCACTGGATCTGTGACTTCTGGTGATGATGGAAGTTCCATTCCTGGAGCTTCTGTGGTCGTAAAGGGGACGACACTGGGAACAGTTACGGATATAGAAGGGAAGTTTTCCTTGAAAATTCCTCCCACCGCTAAAGCGCTGTTGGTTACATTCGTAGGGATGCAATCGCAGGAAGTTCCTATTGGCAATCAATCAACAATTAATGTAAAATTGACTGCTGAGCGTTTGGCCGTCGATGAAGTTGTTGTGACGGCATTGGGTATCGCCCGTGAGAAGAAATCGCTGGGGTATGCAAGTCAGGAAGTTAAAGCTGATAATATAGGGGCTGTTAAAAACAGTAACTTTATGAACTCTTTATCTGGTAAAGTATCTGGTGTTCAGATCAAAAAGAATACGAACATGGGTGGTTCTACCAACGTAATATTACGTGGTAGCAAATCATTGACCAATAGCAACCAGGTTCTTTACGTTGTTGATGGAGTTCCTATTAATAATACGATTGGAAGTGCATCCAATCAAAATACCGGAGGAGTAGGGTATGACTACGGTAATGCCGCTTCGGATATTAACTCTGACGACATTGAATCAATCAACGTATTGAAAGGTTCGGCTGCAACTGCATTGTACGGTTCGCGTGCATCAGGTGGAGTTATCATGATTGTTACAAAAAAGGGAAGTACAAAAGGCAGTAAAGGCATTGGTGTTACAATCAACAGCAATATCGCCTTTAGTTCAATTGATAAATCAACCTTTCCAACCTACCAGGATAAATATGGCGCAGGTTATGGCCAGTTTTACGGTCCGGATGGCGATGCATGGTTTGAAAGCAGAAATGCCACTGGTGGCAGTACCGGAACCAAGTATGATTGGGTACCTATGACAGAAGATGCTTCCTACGGTGCAGCATTCGATGGACATCCTGTTTACGGATGGTACTCAGTTGACAAGGAATCGCCTTCATACGGCCAGCCCAAACCCTGGACAGCCGCTAAGAATGGTCCTATTACCTTTTTTGAAAAGCCTTTCACTGCTACGAATACAATATCGATTGATAATTCAACAGATAAAGGTTCCGCACGGTTGTCGTATACCAACTACGATACAAAGGGTTTGATGCCCAACAGTACGCTTAAGAAGAATAACTTCCTGGTAAATGGTACATGGAAAGTTACCGATAAATTAACAGTTGCAATGTCGGCAAATTACACAAGCCAGGCTGCAGTAGGACGTAACTCAACAGGTTACAATGATAATATTTTATCTGGAATGCGTCAGTGGTGGGAGGTAAATACCGATCTGATGGACCAAAAGGCCATTTATGAAAAAACGCAAAGAAATATTTCATGGAATTACGGCCCGTCACTTTCAGGTGCTCCTATTTATTGGGATAACCCATACTGGACCCGTTTTCAGAATTATGAAACTGACGGCAGAAAACGTTTTATCGGTAATATGTCGGCTACTTATAAAATCACAAGTTGGCTTGAAGCGTATGGCCGTGTAGCCGCTGATTCATACAGTGAACTCCAGGAAGAAAGAAGAGCCGTTGGTAGTTTAGCTACAACATTTGGAATTAGCAGAACAAATCAGGCTTCCGGTTATTTGAGAAGAGACATAACATTCTCCGAATTTAACTATGATTTCATGTTGAATTTCAATAAAAACTTTGGCGAAAACTTCAACCTGAAGGGAATCTTAGGAGCAACAGAAAGAAAAACCAATTACTCGAATTATACCAATTCTACAAATGGAGGATTGACGGTTCCTGGAATCTACTCGATTCAGAATAGTGCCAGCACATTGGTTTTCCCGGTTGAATTGAATTCGATTATAGGTGTAAGAGGATTGTACGCAAGTGCATCTTTAAGCTACAAGAGCATGTTGTATTTGGATGCTACATTCAGACAAGATTACGCTTCTACATTACCAGTTAAGAATAATAAATACTACTATCCTTCTGTTACCGGAGCGTTTATTTTCTCTCAAATGTTACAACAGGATTGGCTGTCATTTGGTAAGGTTCGCTTAAACTATGCTGAGGTTGGTAACCTTGCAGGATACGATCAGCTTTTGGATAAGTATGTTGTAAATACCCCTTTTAGTAAGCCTAGTTATTCGCTTCCTGCCACGAAGAATAATCCTGATTTAAAATCAGAATCGACAAAGAGTCTTGAAGCAGGTCTTGAAATGAAGTTTTTGAAAAACAGAGTCGGATTCGATTTAGCTTTCTACAAAACAAATTCGAAAGATCAGATACAAGCTGTAACGCTAAGCCAAACTACCGGTTATAGCCAAATGTATGTAAACTCAGGCGAGATTGAGAACAAAGGAGTTGAGGTTTCTTTAAACCTTGTTCCTGTTCAGATGAACTCATTCAAGTGGAATATAGATGTTAACTTTGCCATGAACAGAAACAAAGTTCTTTCTCTTTATCCAGGTGTTAAGAATTTGTTGATTGGAACCTTCCAGGGTGGCGTTACCTTAAATGCAAATATTGGTCAGCCTAACGGTGTATTAAAAGGAACAGATTATACCTATGATGCAAATGGTAAAGTAATAATCAATGCAGCAAACGGACTTCCAATTAAATCGAAAACAGCAACTGAGATTATTGGTAATGTGAATCCTGACTGGATTGGTGGTTTACAAAACTCCTTCAGTTACAAAAATCTTACTTTAAGTTTCTTAATTGATGTACAAAAAGGTGGAAGCATTTTCAATCTTGATATGTATTATGGAATGTCAAGCGGTCTCTATCCTGAAACTGCCGGAAAGAACGATTTAGGCAATCCCGTAAGAGATGCTGTTGTTGGTGCACCAGGATCCTATGATTCAAAGAGCGGTGGTTATATCATTGAAGGTGTAAATGTAGCAAACGGCGTAAGCACACCAAACAAAACACGTGTTGATGCAACAACTTCAGATGGATGGGGTTATGCAGTACGACCCAATAAAGCATTTGTTTATGATGCAGGATATGTTAAGCTAAGAGAAGTCGCTATCTCCTATACCTTACCTGCCAAATGGTTAGTCAAAACAGGACTTAAAGGTGTAGTTCTTAGTGCAGTCGGTTCAAACCTCTGGATCATTTCGAAGCACCTGCCATATGCCGATCCTGAATCGGGATTAGCAGCCGGTAACGTTCAGGGTTATTCCATTGGTTCACTACCAAGTACCCGCGATTTAGGCTTCAATGTTAAGTTAAATTTTTAAACTAAAAAGCTATGCGAAAAATATTGATAGTATTCTTAGTATTCATAGCGGTGTCATCCTGTAAAAAATTGGATGAACTGAATGCTAACCTGAAGGATTTCACGGTAGTTCCCGGTGAGGCCATTTATAACGGTGCAACGAGGGCTTTGCTAAACCAGATGTTTACGCTTAATGTAAACAATAATAATACGCAGCTATTTGTACAGTATTTTGCAGAAACTACGTATACGGACGAAAGCCGGTATGATATGATTACCCGGCCTATACCGGCTGCCCATATGAACGCTATTTACAGAACTGTTCTTATGAACTACAAAGATGCAGCCCGGGCACTGACCGCTGCACCACTTGCAGGGATCGACCAGAAGGTTAGGGATAATCAGCTGGCAATCATTGAGGTGATGTCGGTCTTTGCCTGGAGTAATATCGTTGAGACCTATGGGAATATGCCATACAGTGAGGCGCTTGATTACACAAAGCCCAATCCGAAATATGATGACGCATTGACCATCTATAAGGATTTGATTACCCGCTTAAATGCTGCTATCGCCAAACTTGATCCCGCTTTTGCCGGGATGGGCGCCGGATACGACAATGTATATGGCGGAACAGCTGCCGGTACTGTAAAATGGATTCGCTTTGCGAATACACTAAAGCTAAGAATGGGGATCATGCTTTCGGATGTTACAGCCGAAGCTACTCTTGCAAAAACAACCATTGAAGCTGCTGCCCCTAATGTTTTCAATGTTCCGATTACCTCACCAACAACGGGTGATAAATTTTCATTGACCTATCTTGCAGCTTCACCAAATCAAAATCCTGTTTATACAGAATTGGTGGTTAGTGGACGGTTTGATTTCGTCGCTACAAGTGTATATGTTGATGCATTGAATGCTGTCAATGATCCAAGACGTCCGGGATTTATGTGGACCCAGGTTGATGGAGCATATAAAGGCGGTGCACAGGGTATGCCAAATAGTTATACTGCATTCACACACATCGACAACGCACAACTGACTGCAACGCGTGAAGTCGTGCTGATTGACTATACCGAGGCTGAATTCTTATTGGCCGAGGCTGCCGAAAGAGGTTATACAGTTACTGGTTCGGCTACGATTCACTATAACAACGCCATCACCTCTTCGATCAAGTATTGGGGTGGAACCGATGCCGCTGTTGCTGCATATCTTGCTCAACCGGCTGTTGCTTATGCAACTGCAACAGGTACTTGGCGTCAGAAGATTGGTACCCAATCATGGTTCGCTTATTATCTGCGTGGCTTTACAGCATGGACAAACTGGAGAAGGTTAGATTATCCACGTTTGATTGCTTCGCCTAAACATGTGCAGGAAGTAAATGGAGTACCAGTTCGCTACACCTTTGCTGTTTCGGAACAAACGTTGAATTTCGACAATTACACAGCTGCTGCTGCTGCAATTGGCGGAGACAAAGCCGAAACCAGGTTATTCTGGGATAAAGGTCCTGAAAACTACGATTCAAGTTTCAAATAATCTTTTTCAAAAAGATTACAGTTAAATTTACTTTTCGAAAGCCATCTCTTAACCGGGATGGCTTTCTTTTTGCAATTACTTTTAGTGTTAAAATAAAATCAGAATGTCATTTCAAATAATAACAGATGTGAATTTGGTTGATTCGTTTTCAAATAAAGGAAAAGCCATAAGGTTCTTTTGGGATAAGTCATATAAAATATTTGTTATTATCTTAATAATTTAGAATTATTCTACGCAATGTTTTTATTCTTCCTTATCAAAATATACTGTCTTGTATATCATTAAATTAGAAACAGATTGAAATTTTGGTTTCAAATTAAGTATGATATATGTCATACAAAAAAAATCGTGATGTATTCCTTGCCATCCTTTAAAGTTGGTATATATTGATGTTTGAATATATTTGCAACAAATAACACATTTTAACTTTATGGCTTATCAATTTTATATTTGGAAGTGAAAAGAAGAGTTGATTCGAAAGTTCAACATAAAATTACTGACCATCATTTGCCATATTCTGTCATTTTCAGTTATCCGAAGATGATTTTTTGCCTTTGAAATTTCTGAATGTGAATATTTTCTAATTTTTATTTTAACATTAAAGTTTATGTCTATGAAAAGAATTTCGCTGTTACTTGCTTTCCTGGGTTTCATCGGATTGCAAGTTGTATTAGCACAGACCAAAGACATTTCGGGTACTGTGACTTCAGCCGATGATGGAAGTTCCATTCCTGGAGCATCTGTTGTTGTGAAGGAAACAACGCTGGGAACTATCACGAACATGGAAGGAAAGTTTACGCTCAGAGTACCATCCAGTGCGAAAGTTTTAGTTATTACTTTTGTGGGAATGACTTCAAGTGAAGTCGTGATAACAGGTTCAAATAATTATGAAGTCGTACTGAAAGCTAAAACGGTTTCAGTTGATGAAGTAATTGTTACTGCTATGGGTATTAAACGTTCTGAAAAGAGTTTGGGATATTCCGCTGCAAAGGTTTCGAATGAAGATATTAATGCAACAGGCAATTCAAGTATGATGAACTCGCTTCAGGGTAAAATCGCTGGTGTAAATGTCTCTTCCGCCTCTGGTGCACCAGGTGCATCATCTCGTGTAGTACTGCGAGGTGTTTCTTCTTTAGGGGGATCCAATCAGCCGTTATATGTGATTGATGGCGTTCCGATCAATAATTCAATGGCAGGATCTAGTACTGCAATAAATGGGGGCCTTGATTTCGGAAACCGTGCAAATGACATAAATCCTGAGGACATTCAGGAAATGACAGTACTTAAGGGAGGTTCCGGATCTGCTTTGTACGGATCACGTGCCGCCAACGGTGTAATTATTATTACCACGAAAAAAGGTGCAGCCTCAAAGAAGGGAAATGCAAAAATTGAGTTTTCTCATTCTACCACCATGGAAAATCCGCTTCGTTTACCTGATTTCCAAAATGAATTCGGCCAGGGATGGTATGACGGAACTTTGGCAGCTAACCTTGAAGAAAATGGCAGTTGGGGTGCCAAATTTGATGGTAAGAACCGGATCTGGGGTCATGAGGTTGATAACCAACAAAAATTCAAACCATATGTCGCTCTAAAGGATAACGTAAAAGATTTTTTTGAAACAGGTTTGACCAATAATACAACCGCATCGGTTAGTAACGGAAATGATAAAGCAACATTTTTCCTCTCTTACGGAAATGTAAACGCTGACGGTATTATGCCGGGGAATTCGGATTCATATAAGAGAAATACAATTTCATTGAGAGGATCTTCAAAGTTTGGCGAAAAGGTCAATGTCAGTGGTTCGATGAATTACATTCGCAAAGATAGCCGGTTTGTACCAACAGGACAGGAACAATCTGTTATGGATGCCATTTGGCAAACACCAAGAGACATTAGTATTGTCGATCAAAAAGATTATATGAACAAGTTCAACAATGTAGACAACTACTACACAGTATTTGCTCAAAATCCATACTACGTACTAAACGAACATGGTAACAAGTTCAGAGACAACCGAATTTATGGGAATATTAGTGTTGATTATGCAATATTGCCATGGATGACCGCAACTTATCGTGTAGGTACTGATGTTTCGAATGCCACACTTAAATCATGGAGAGCAATTACGCTTTCAAACCGTGCTACTTATAATGACGAAGTTGGACGTGTAAGTGAATCTTCCTATTCAACTACAGAGATAACATCTGATTTTCTATTAAATATGACTAAGAAAATCAAAGAATTCAATCTGGGATTAGTTCTTGGTCAGTCTGTCAATCAACGTGAAAGTAGAAATCAGATGGCAGAAGTGATCGGGTTAAGTTTGCCTGGTTTTTATGACTTGTCCAACAGTGCATCTACTCCTACTGCTGCGGGATACATGAGCAAAAGAAGACTCGTAGGTGCTTATGCAACCGCCGATATTTCATGGAAACAAATGTTGTTTGCCAATTTTTCAGGACGTAATGACTGGTCTTCTACCCTTGCAGCAAAAAATCGTTCATTCTTTTATCCAAGTGCAAGTGTAAGTTTCTTATTCAGCGAACTGCTGAAAGACAGAATGAAGGATATCGTTTCATATGGTAAAATCCGGCTTGGTATCTCGCAAACCGGTAATGATGCAGGTGTTTATCTTGTTAATTCCATTTACCCACAAACAGTACTTTCTGATGGTTACCGCAACCTGAATTTCCCTTTGGCAGGTCCAATCAATGGTTTTTCATTAGGAAACCGCCTGGGAAATGATAATTTGAAATCAGAATTAACCTCTGAAAAGGAAATTGGTGCAGATGTAAGATTTTTCCAGAATAGGCTTGGTGTTGATTTTTCATATTACGACCGGACAACTACCGACTTAATCTGGAATGTTACTTTGCCTTCTTCGACAGGATACACTTCACAAACCATGAACCTGGGTAAAGTAACCAATAAGGGGATTGAATTGATGATAACAGTAGTACCAGTAAAAACCAAAGACCTTCAGTGGAAACTATCCTGGAATTTTGCTAAAAACAACAACGAATTAGTTGAACTAACACCTGGTTTAGATCAGATTGATCTTGGCGCCGGTACGTCAACTATTGGTTTTGTTGCCCGTCCGGGAATGCCTATCGGTTTATTTGAAGGTTTGGTTGCTCAAACCACACCCGACGGAAAACCAGTCGTAAATTCTTCAGGATTACCTTTATCTTCTCCCGAACGTCAAATATTAGGTGCTGCGCAGTATAAATATACAATGGGTGGCAGTTCAAGCATTACATGGAAAGGCTTAACATTTTTGGCTTCAGTAGATGTTCGCCAGGGAGGATTAATGTATTCCCGTACTGCCGAAATGATGTATTTTACCGGAAATGGTTCACAGACTGCTTTTAATGACCGTCAGCCATTTATTATTCCTAATTCAGTCCAAAATGTAGGTACTTCAACAGCTCCTGTTTATGTTGAAAACACGGTTCCCATTGCTGGAGCTGATGGTAATATGAACATGTATTATAATCAGACATATTCTGCCGGAAAATTTGGGAAACTGAACTTGCTTGACAGATCTTTCGTGAAACTGAGGGAACTTTCATTGAGTTATCGTTTACCAAAGGATTTACTGGCAAAAACGCCTGTTAGCAGCGTTGAAATTTCAGTAATCGGTCGCAATCTTTTCTTATGGACACCCAAAAGCAATACCTTTGTTGATCCTGAATCAACAACTTTTGGTGACGAAAGAGGATTAGGTGCCGATTATGGTGAATATGGCGCAACGCCAACTACCAGAAGTTTAGGATTCAGTTTACGATTGACTTTATAATTAAATCAAAATTAATTCGGTATGAAAAAATTATTTTACTATACGCTTTTGCTGATAACTGTAGTTGCAACTACCAGTTGTAGTGATAGCTATTTCAATATTAACGACGATCCCAATAACCCTGTAGTTGTTGGTAACGAATTTGTTCTTACAAGCGGCCTTGCGGGTAGTGCATATGTAGCCGGAGGTTATTATGAGGCAATAGGCGGTTTTTGGTCGCAACATTATGCCCAGTCTACAGGTGCATCTCAATGGGCAACCTGGGAAGAGTTTTCGATCGACGAAGGAGACTTCGACCGACAGTTTTCGTCTTTATATGCTGGTGCCTTAATGGACCTTCAGGTTGTTAAAGACAGATCATTAGCTTCGTCAGATTGGTCGTATTACCTGACATCCACATTAATGCAATCGTATGACTTTGCTATGTTGGCAGATTTTTACGATCAGATCCCCTTCTCTGAAGCATTGATTGGCGTCAAAAAAATAACGCCAAAATATGATGATGGTAAAAATGTATGCGATAGTCTTATCGCGAGAATTGACGTCGCTTTGGCAAAAAATTTGTCAGCATCGACTGTTTCTACGATTGGTAAAGCGGATATCGTTTTCCAGGGAGATATGGATAAATGGACCCGCTTTGGAAATACGCTGAAATTAAAATTGTATTTGCGCTATGTAAATGTTGATCCTAACAAATACAAATCACAAATACAGGCATTGCTCACTGCCAATAATTTCCTGAATGTAGCGGCTACGATGACCGCATTCAAAGACGAAGAAAATAACAGGAATCCGTTTTATGAAACCTTTATGAATCGTTTGAGCGGTAATGTCGTTGCAAGTAAAACATTGATCGATGTACTTAAAAGCAACAACGACGCACGCCTGAATGCAATTTTCATTGCTCCGTTGGATAAGAATAAAAATCCGTTGCCACAAATTGGTATTGGTCAAGGGCGTTATAAAGCCGATCAGGCAGTATTTGCTACAATTGCAAATTTATCAACACCCAATATTACAGGATTATCACCTGTTTATTTCTTTACACTTCCCGAAGTTGACTTCCTGATTGCTGAGGCACAGTTTCGCTATGGATCGGCTGCAAGTGCAAAGACATATTATGAAAAGGGTATTGAAGACTCGTATAAAATGCATAAGGCAACTTCTCAGCCCGCATTATACGCAGCAGGAGCAGCTTATGAATACAAAGGATTGGAATCGATCATCACTCAAAAATGGATTGCCGCGGCCAATTGCAATGCTGCAGAGTCATTCTTCGACTTTAACAGAACTGGTTATCCTTCCAATTTCGTAGTTTCTGCTGTTAGCAGTATCGGAACCAGATTTCCACAGCGTTTTTTATTCCCGGATTCTGAACGGAAAGCGAATCCAAACACGCCGGCAAGGAAATCAATTGATGTCAAAGTATGGTGGGCAAAATAATTTATGTCATTTAAAACAAGACGAATATGAAAAGAATTCATTATATTTTTATAGCAGCATTGTTATTCATTACCTATAGCTGCGAAAAAGATCTGACATCAGAAGGAGTATCGAAGATTACTACTTATGTAACCTTTGATCTTACGAGTGGCTCTTCGGTATCTATTGCCAAGGGACAAGCATTTGTTGATCCTGGTTATAAAGGAACCGAAGGAACAAAAGACGTATCGAGTACAATCAAAGTTGCCGGTACTGTTGATGGAATGAAAGTCGGGATGTACACTTTGGTATATTCGGCAGTTAATTCTGATGGGTTCAGTTCATCAACCGAAAGAACAGTATTCATTTATGATCCGACGGCACCTGCAACAGATCTTACCGGGGACTATTTGTCGGGTGTAAGAAGGGTTTCTCCAGCAAGATCCTTTACAGGCCTTCAGGTTTCAATCAAGAAATTGGCTCCAGGATTCTTTTATGTTTCCGATTTTCTTGGAGGTTTCTATGATCAGGGATCGAGTTATAAATATGGTCCTACTTATGCGATGACCGGTTATATGCAGTTAAACGCTGATAACACATTAACACTGATTAGCAGCCATGTGTCTGCCTGGGGTGACTCGCTTAATAAACTTACCAATGGAGTATATGATCCAGCAACAACTGGTTTAAGTTGGGACGCATTCTATTCTGCCAGCAACTATGATTTTAAAATAACATTGGAGAAAGTAAAAAAATAAAAAACAACTTCATATGAAAAAGATATTTTTTACAAATAAGCTATTGGTCTTAGCGCTGTTATTCATGTGCTTCTCCTGCGAAAAGGCAGTATATGACAAGGAATACAGTTCTACCTACCCCATTTCGGGCGATTGGACCGTCAAAGTTACTGTAGGTACTGATATTGTAGGCGGACCGTTTTTCATGAAGATCTATAATACATCCTTATCAAAGGATTCTGTATGGATTGATGATAATAAAGCTTTCTGGCAAACGAAAACCAAGGCCAAGGTAGATATGAAAGGTCTCACCTTTTCTGCGACGGATGCTCAGAATGAGTATTACGATAGTATGGTAACCTATACCAATGGTAAAGTAATCGGGAACGATAGCATCTATTTTGAGGTGAAGTATTCTGATGATCCCGATAAACTTACCTATATATTCGCAGGTCATCGTAAACTGAGTTATGAGGAATATAATACTCATTAAAAAGAAGTAACAGTTTATTACAACTCGTAATAAGATAATTAAAGAAATAGCCGCCATTGATATGGTGGCTTTTTTCTTTAGTTAGAATTCGAAATACACCAAAAGCATCAGGATCGATTTCAAAAGAAGGCGCGGTTAAAGATGCCCTGAAGGGGCATCATATCAATAACCCCGGGTAAGCGACCGAAGGGAGCACAACCCGGTGTAAAAGAAGCGGAATGAAAACGGCGCATCTGGTTATTTTGCAGAAATTCAAACGTTATATGCGCCGAAAGATTCAAAATCCGGAATAATGAGGTTTAGAGAAGAAGGTGAATAAGGTTTGGTTGGAGATAAAATTAACACCTCTACAAAGGTTTTTTTGGGAAAAAATAAGGTTGTTTCTAAAAAATCATC
>Ga0209123_1002835_pt1 | contig 13951 bp, 6 predicted proteins | sample BarGraIncu00431A_FD_184500 | JGI IMG/M metagenome (GOLD analysis project Ga0209123, IMG submission 184500) | Arctic peat soil microbial communities from Barrow, Alaska, USA - Barrow Graham LP Incubations 004-31A (SPAdes) (version 2) | ecosystem: Environmental > Terrestrial > Soil > Wetlands >...
AAATTGTTTTACAGCAGATAAGCGTTCATTTAAACTTACAAGGGCCAGAACAAATGGCCAAACATATAATAGAATCTCTCACTGATGATGCAGTAAAGCTTGAAATTATAAAAGTTAAATTAGAAGAAAATATTAGTGGTTACACAAACCGCATTGATACCGTGGAGTATGAGATTAAAGAACTCTTAAAAGGCATGCTTGACGAAACAAATAAAAGCTTGGTTGAAGCTTATCATTTATACAGAATAGATTTGCGCGGAAAGATTGAAGAATGCAGAAAACGAAAAGAGGAAACACTGACCAAACTTAAAAGAATAAACGAAATTGAAGCGAAAGAGGAGTACTGGGTACCAGTACTAATGAAACTAGGCTACAATTTGGATAAGATTAAGACGTCGGAATTAAGGCAACTATTAGCTGAGATAGTGGTGAAAATTAATTTTCATAAAAGTGGTAAAGTGTTAATCAAATTAAAAAGTTTAGATATTAAATGCGATGTGAACAATAGACAAAATTTATTAATATTTTAATAGCCCCCCAAAGGGGCTGTTTTTTTTGTGTTTAGTAGAGTCTCGGTGGTTTGGTAGAAAATAAAAAGAAATGGAATCTACCTTCTCGGTTAAATGGAGGGTGAGTTATAACGAACCCTCTATTCTACCGAGCCTGGTAATACTGGATATGGACTTGCAGGGCTTGATTACTGGGACAAGTAGAAAGGTTGTCCATGGTTTGTCCAATTAAAGTGTTATGCTCCAAATCCGGTTCTCGGTTAAATGGTTGAAAGCGATCTGTTGTATGGTATATTTTCTCGGTAGAAAGGATGACAAATAGAGTTTTACCATTTTTAAGGGAAAGTAAACTTATAGGTGTTTCCCAGTTGAACTTCATTATTTAAGTTATGTAAAAGAACATTCTAAGTTGGAACAATATAATCATTAACTTGTCAGCGCGCAACGATGAATATGTACCCATGTCGTAGCACGTTGAGACGATACCTACACGGCAACGGTATACTAAGCTGAACGATAATGCCTAAATACAGTGCACTACGGCGGACAAACATAATAACTAAAAAAGAACTATCCCAAGGTTTGTTAATGAGAAGGAATCAGGAAACACGTGGAAAGTGAATGGCCATTGTTAGGAGACACAGCGTACAAGTCGCCTGGTTAGTTAAAGGAAGAGACCAGGGGTAGGAATATCATTTTATGATGGTGATCCCTATAACAAAGTTTTGTCGCAGCCATGTCGTATAATAGAGATATTATTCAATTGAATGGGTGAATGTAACACCGAAATCCGAGAACGTGGCCGGAATAGAGTAGGGATGGGGTATGTATATTGAAGAATCAATATTTTGGGGATAGTAGAGATTTCTTTAAGTTCGATTTAGTCCTAACAGCGATTGAAGAAATCGATTCATTAAAGTTTTTTACATATATACCTATGTTGACAGAAGATGACTGTACCACAGATGGTAACGTAACGCAGTACAATGGGAGCCGAAGAATGGACTTAGACTCGTTACTGAAAACTTGTTTAATGACTTCTAATAGAAATATCCACAACCTAAGTGCTTTTATTAATAGCCAAAATAACATCGGTTACCACCCATACAAAGAAATCGAGTACTTTTGTCATGCAAGTAGAATGGATTATTTCAATGGTATTGAGACCCACGTATTAGATAATGCAGTAATACTTTTTGACCCCGATATTGGATTAGAAGTTAAGAATATGAAAAAATGGAACATGTACCTTAGATATTCCGAATTGAAGCAACAGTGATCTCTTGTCACTAGCCTGGGAGGTAATTGAAGATTACGGCAAAAAAAATAAATTTCTAGCGTATGTTCTATAAATGTAGAGAGAATAGTTTACATTGTCCAATAAATATTACCTTAATCGGATTGACTTGAATGGGGACTTAAGAAGGCTAATTGTATAAGTTTAAGAATGAGTTATAGGAGAGAAAACCCCGTTTTTCAATCTATTGACTTACTTGCAATTCAATAATTCTCATCGCTTATAAGGAGGGGCCTTAATGGAAAATTGCCTGCTTCACGGAAAAAGAATATGCTCCTTGGCTATAAGGAATAAGCACGATATGGACATATATGAACTCAAACGGCAATGGAAAAAAGCGCAATATAAGAACGAATTAATTTGTGAAGATTGTGGCACCCCAGTTGAACTTAGGGCAGGAGATGTGAAGATACCATACTTTGCGCATCGTAAAGGTTTTTCTACACGCGATTGTTATTATGAAACCATCAGAGAAACGGAAGAGCACAGAGAAGCTAAGAGTGCTTTGTACGAGTATTTTGTTACAAAATATCCAGAGGCAATTGTCCAGACAACAAAAAGGCAACCCAATGGTCGTCGCAGTGATATTTACATTGACTTTGGAAGTTCGGAACTTGCCATTGAATTTCAAAGAACTTATATGAAGATCTCAGATTGGGATGAGAGGCATGAAGAATACGAGAAACTAGGTATTACTGATCTGTGGTTATTGAGTTCAAGAATGTTTGAAGAACGTAGAAACGATGTCGATTTTCTCACTCAGGTTTTGTTGAATGAAACCAATGAAAAGACAGTTATTTTCTTGGATGTAGATAAACGGAAATTGAGTCTGCTTAAAGAAATCCAATACCTCGATAATCAAGGAATGCTCAAACACAAAACATTCTTTATCCGAGACTATAGCTTATTTGATGTTATAATTTCGGCTGAAGGTCAGATCCTGTGTGATTTTAGTGAACACTACCGTGTTGCTAAAGATAAATTTATCAAAGAATGCCAAGCGACTGAAATAGCAGATCAATTAGAGAGGGATGAACTTGATCGTCTTAGACTTGTCAGAGAAGCTAAGGCAAAAGAAGAAAGAGAGCTCCGTTGGGCTGAGAGGCAAAAAGCTATACAAACTCAATCTGCTTCACCCCCTACTCCAACCCCAACTCGACGTCCTGGGCAGCAAGCTACAAAACCCTCTTGGGAGAATGAAAGTGATATAGCAAAGGCTGAACGGGAATTAGAATCCATATTAGCTTCCAGCACTAATAAAAATTCAGAATACAGAAATCATGAAGTTATTTCTAAATGGATTACTCAGCTTCGTAGCATTAAGGAGATGTCAGGTATTCTAAAAGAGGATGTGTCGTATTCTCAATTGGTGTTAGACTGTGAAAGAATAATTATGGGATATCGCAATAACAAATATATTGCAGGTCACAATGCAAAAAGACTAGAGCTGAAACTTAAACTATTAGAAAAATTAGCCATCTAGTTTACTTAATGGGAAACGGAAAATTGGAGGGCATAGTTTATTATGAGGAGTAGGACAACCGTTATCTAGCAAACCCTAGACGCGTCAAGTAGATATAGTGAATATCTGTTCGTATTGTGGAAGTGTGTGGCCGAAACTATTCAGATAATTATTAGAAGTACTGTGCCTGCCAAATCGCTTTTTTAAAAGCATCGTCTGGTTTTCTTTTGACTATTTAACCTTACACGGAAGGAGTTGTAGGAAAAATGTGGAATTATAAAGAAAAAACCGCATGGCTAAAGGGGTTAGATAAAGAATGGCACTAAGTTGGAACGATATTACTGCAAGAGCATTAAGTTTCTCAAGAAAGTGGAAAGATATAACAGCCGAAACTGCTGAATCTCAGAGTTTTTTAAACGATTTTTTTAATATTTTTGGTGTCGACCGTAAGCGTGTTGCAACTTTTGAGACGAAGGTTCCAATGGGAAAATACAGGAATGGTTACATAGACTTATTATGGAAGGGCGTAATCCTAATAGAAATGAAGTCTATTGGGAAAAGTCTGGATAAGGCCTATAACCAGGCAAAGGACTATGCATTCCATCTTGAGGATGAAGATTTGCCTGAATACATAATGGTATGTGACTTTAGAAATATAAGGCTTTACCGTAATACCACTGGACAGGTGTGGAACTTTAAGACTGCCCAACTTCATAAAAATGTAAAACTATTCTCGGACATGGCGGGTTATAAAACGTCTACTGAAATGCCTACGGATGATGAGAAAGTGGATGTTAAGGCCGCTGAAAAGATGGCAAAACTGCACGATATTTTGAAATCTCACGGTTATGTAGGACATCAACTTGAAGTTTACTTAGTGAGACTCTTGTTTTGTATGTTTGCAGATGACACAGGTATTTTCGAAAAAAATATATTTTTTGAATATATATCGAACTCTAAGGATGGATCAGATTTATCTTCTCGAATAGCCCGTTTATTTGAAGTGCTTGATACTCCTCCAGAACAGCGAGCAAAACAAACGATGTTATCTGAGGAACTTAAACGATTTGCATATATAAATGGAAAGCTGTTTGTGGAAATACTGCCATTCGCGGATTTTGATCAGAAAATGAGAAAAATACTTCTCGACTGTTGCTCCCTTAATTGGGGTTATATCTCTCCCGCTATATTCGGAGCTATGTTTCAGGGCGTTATGAACCTTGAAGAACGCAGAGAGTTAGGTGCACATTACACAAGCGAAGATAACATTATGAAAGTGATTAAGCCGCTGTTTCTGGATGAATTATGGGAAGAATTTGAGCGAATTAAAGGAAATAGTAAACAACTTCAACAGTTTCACGAGAAGCTTGGTAAACTCAAATTTCTAGATCCTGCATGTGGTTGCGGAAACTTCCTTATTGTTACATATCGCGAACTACGCCGTCTGGAACTTGAAGTGTTAAAAATGCTTATTGATATTGGTGGACAGATGGTAATGGATATCTCTCCATACTGTAAGGTAAATGTTGATCAGTTTTATGGTATAGAATACGAGGAATTTCCATGTCAGATCGCACAAGTAGGGATGTGGCTAATAGACCATCAGATGAATACACTTGTTGCTGAACATTTTGGATTATATTATGCACGTTTACCATTAAAACAGTCGGCGACAATTATCCATGGTAACGCTTTAACTTTAGATTGGGAAAACATAGTTTCAAAACATGAGTTGAGTTACATTTTAGGGAATCCACCTTTTGTGGGTGCAAGACTCATGAACTCGGAACAAAAGCAAGAGTTCCTTGCAGTTTTTAATAATCTCAAGGGGGCAGGAAACCTTGACTATGTAACCGCATGGTATAAGAAAGCAACAGATTATATGAATTATTCGAGGGTTAGAACAGCTTTTGTATCTACAAATTCAATTTCGCAAGGAGAGCAAGTTGCAATTCTGTGGAAACCTCTTTTTGAAAAAGGTAAGGTAATAATTAATTTTGCTTATCGCACGTTTAAATGGGGCAACGAAGCAAGAGGAAAAGCTGCCGTTCATTGCGTTATCATTGGGTTCAGTATCTATGAAACGAAAAGGAAAAAAGTTATTTTCGAGAGTGATGGTACAGAAATCATAGCGAAAAACATTAACCCATATTTAGTAGATGCGGTAAATGTTTTTGTAGAAAGCAGAACAAAACCAATTTGTGATGTTCCTCCTATCGGTATTGGTAACAAACCCATTGACGGCGGGAATTATCTATTTACCGAACATGAAAGAGATGATTTTTTGAAACTTGAACCACAAGCTAAAAAGTGGTTTCGCCCATGGGTAGGCTCTGTTGAGTTTATCAATCGTTACCAGCGTTATTGCCTATGGCTTGGAGATTGTTCGCCGTCGGAATTGAAAAATATGCCAGAAGTCAGGAAACGCATTGATGCAGTCCGACAATTCCGTCTATCAAGCAAAAGCGCTCAGACTGTTGATCTGGCAGAAAAGCCTCGCAGATTCCATGTTGAGAATATGCCTACCAGCAATTACATTGTAATCCCCGAAGTGTCCTCGGAGCGTAGAAAATACATACCAATTGGATTTCTGACACCTGATATACTTTGCAGTAATCTTGTTAAGATAATTCCCAACGCAACTCTATATCATTTTGGAGTTTTAACTTCTAAAGTACATATGGGGTGGGTACGAGCAGTTTGTGGTCGCCTGAAAAGTGATTACAGATATTCGAAAGATATAGTCTACAATAATTTCCCTTGGCCATCACTAACAGATAAACAAAAAGAAACTATAGAAATGGCTGCTCAAGGGGTTCTTGATATAAGAGCATTATATCAAGAAAGTTCTCTTGCTGATTTATATGACACCCTTACTATGCCTCAAGAACTAGTAAAAGCACATAATATTCTTGATAAAGCTGTTGTAAACGCTTATGGTGGCAAAGGCTTTCTAACCGAAGCAGAAAGAGTCGCAGATTTGATGGAAAGATACCAGCAATTAGTGGATAAGGGTCAAGCTGATCTTGTTCTTTTGGATAATAATGAGGGGTAATAAATAAGTTATTGTGGTCGTACTGCGCGTAATGGTTCACAACGCACGCTTACCGTTACGCACAGGTACTTCTTGTTTTAAAACTAGTAATATATATCGTCAGAGATAAAGTGGTGTAAAAGTTGTCATTAACTGAAATACCTTGCACCGTCTGATGAGTGGTACACTCATGAGTAAATTGAGGATATTCAGGTACAATGTCTACGATAGAAATAGAGAAATTGCAAAATAACTTGAAAACATATCCACAAAATTGACAGAGTGCTGAGGTGACAATGTGGAAAATATTAAAACAAATGCAGGAGCGCTACCTTCTAATGCTGGTGATGATTTTCATCTTCTATGGGCAGCTCAAAGAATATTAGGAATACTTAATCCAAATTCAGCGCTTACAGCAGTAACTGTAGAGGGCCCTGCGCAGCAGGATTCAGCTGTAGTTGATTTAGATGACAGTAAGTTGTATGCGATTGATTTGGCGGAGTATTATGGGGGCGAAACTTTTCAAAGCGCATCAAAGATTGTCTTTTCACAGTTGAAATATAGCACGTATATGGGCAATAAAGTATTGACTGTTGCGAGTTTATGCCATTCTGACAACAAGAAGAAGGATAATTCAATTATTCGACGACTTGCTGATGCTTATAATGAGTTTACAGGAAAAAATGCAAATTCGGAAGATAAGCTTATTATTAAACTGATTAGCAATCGCTCGATTTCTGATAGCTTCAAACAAAGCATTTCCCAAGCAAAAGAACTATTAACAACCAATAGCTATAAGCAAGCCAATAGCCTGCTAACAAATCTTTCTGAAGAATTTAAAATAGAAATCGACAAAGTATATAAAGAATCTAAGCTCAGTTCAATAGCTTTTTTGGGTTTTATCAAAATGCTTGATTTTGAGGATTGTGGTGCGGCGACAAGAAGCATTCAAAAAGCTGAGATCATTCTACAACTAGGTAATTGGGGTATAGATAGACAGCAAAATAAATATAACGAGATAATCATGACCTTGCGGGATCGAATGATGCCTGGGAGAAATGCAAATGTTCCTATGACAAAGGATTTTGTATGCTCTCTTTTTGGTGGGAATTATACTCGATTTTTTCCGGCTCCTACGAATATTCCTTTGTTGAAAAAAGGGTATATTGAAAGAGAATGCGTTCATGATTTAATAAGAATTGTATTGAAACAAGAAAATAATCCTATATGTGTTCATGCAACAGCTGGCATCGGAAAAACTACACTTGTAAATAACCTTAATAAATATCTCCCTGATGGTTCAGCTGTAGTATTTTATGACTGCTATGGAGGGGGGACTTACTTGCAGCCTGCTGATTCACGGTATGAATGTGATACTGCCATACCTCAAATCTGCAATAGCTTGGCTCTTGAATGTAAGACGGAATTTTTATTAGAACGCAGATTGAAGGAATCAGAGTTTTTCCAGGAGTTATGTATGCGATTGGAAAATGCAATTAAATATGCAAAATTGTTTTCTGAAAATGCAATTGTATTGTTGATTATTGATGCAGCGGATAATGCCGTATTTGCAGCAAAACAAAATGAAAGAGTTTGCTTTATTAATAAATTATTGCAACAACCTCTGCCTAACGGTGTAAGATTACTTATAACGTATCGAACAGAACATGCCGATCATTTTTCTCTTCCGGATAATTCAGTATTTTTTAAAGTTCCTGTATTTAATTTACATGAAAGCACTGAACATATTAAGTCCTTTTACCCCGTAATAACAGACGAAGTCTGTTTAGACTTTCATCAGTTAAGCAGAGGGATACCGCGAGTCCAAGCATATGTGTTAGCGTCAAAACGAGAAACATCTCATGAACTGATAAATATGCTACGTCCAAATGGAAAATCTACTGAAGATTTGCTTAATGATATACTCGAAGAAATCCGGCAGAGATATGGAGAGAACAATAAGGAAATTTCATTAATCTTCGGAGTTCTTATTAATTTGCCGCGCCCGATACCGATAGTGATTGCAATTAATATACTTGGTTGCTCGTCGGAAACGTTGCAGAGTTTAAGTGTAGACTGCTCTTTTGGCCTTTATATTAAAAATGACTTTATCTTCTTTCATGACGAAGACTTTGAAACATTCTTACGGGAAAGATATTGTGATAATCGGCAAGCAGTTAATACTATTTCAGACTATATGTACCAACATCGACAACAAATTGCTTACTGTGCAAAACATGTACATAGCTTCCTTGTACGGCAGGTTGATATCTCCAAATTATTGAATATAACGCTCAAGGAATCAATAGATGATTCTCTTGTGGATATTACAGAAGCAAGCAGAATTATGCTTTCACGAATTAATGCTGCTTTAAAGGTTCCTGTCATAAAATCGAAGGAATATTGGAAAGAATCGTTTCAGCTGATATATAAAATTATTGATTTTACAAAAAGCGACGAGGCCATTAATAAACTAATACAAAACAATCCTGAGCAGGCGCATTTGTATTGTGATAAGAACACTATCATAAAAGTTTTCACAACAGACAGAAATGACTTTGACAGTCTAGGGAAAGCGGCATTTATTTTCTCGGCGGAATCAGAGACTGAAATAAAAGCGCTTTCCTACTTGGATAGTTACATAGGTGCGATTAGTTATTATTATAGTAAATCTGAAGAAAAGCAAAATCCTGTGCAAAGACCACGCATGGACGATATTGTCAATGTAGCAGAATCGATTCTCAGACTCAAAGATGAAACAAAGATGATACGTTGGATAACATCTTGGACTAATAAAAAATTTCAAGCAAACATATTATATGAAGTTTTAGTACGGTTAATTAATCGTAACGACTTGCAATTATTAAACCATATTAAACAAGAACAAGGACATGGCTATTGGCCCTTTCAAAGCAAACTTTCTATGGTAGCGGCTTATTTAAGTTGCAAAAAAACGCCTCCAAAGTATCTAAATGAATACCTTATTAATGTGTTTAATAGAATACAAGCTGTAGATTTGGCCAAATTTAATAAAAATCATTTAATTTTGTTTCTTGAGTATCTTTGTAGGGATGGTAAAGACAGGGATATGATCCTTAGCATTATATCAAAGTATAAGATTACCTATCGAGTTTCATATTTGCCCTACATTCATGGTCAAGATGAACGAGAAATAGATTGCAATATAAAATTTTATGTATTGGAAAAAACTTTAAGGAATGAGAGCATCAATTTCGAAGATTTTTTGGATAAAGATGGACTAAAGAAAGATAAACTATTTACGCAGAAACAGATTGAGGAACGCTCGAAAGATATTAAGAGAATTTTTGAGTTTCTCCTTCCGGCTTATATGTACCGTATTCAGATAATATTGGGAGAAAATAAAGAGACAACTGAAGTGCTATATAAAGACTGCTTGGCAAAATTACATCGGTCTTACTGGAGCGAACGGGATAGTCAAAAATCTGGAAGTACTCGACTTTATGTGTTAGCTTTGTCTGATGCCGTGTTATACATATCCGGCATAAATTCTCAAACAGTACATAGTAGTCTATTGGAGATTTCGAAAACCACGAAAATATATCGTGATACAAAATTCGTCTTGGCAGATTTATGTGCTTATGATCGTCGTTCGTTTCAATTCACTTTAGAAACACTTAAGTCTATATCTGATGAACTCATTCAGCATCCAGTATCAGCTATGGAGGCGTCAGAGGCTTATATTCGATGTTCTCAAATCGGGCAAAAAATTGAAAATAGTATTGGTCAAGCTTATTTTGAAAAAGCACTCCAAGCTGCAAAAGGATTGGATTATGAGTCATACCGAAAACTTGAACTGTTCCATGTTTTGGCCAACGTCGCTTCACCAAAAATGGGATATTTGTCTGACGTTAAGCTTTCTCATGAGTTTATGCGTTTGGCAGAGGATTATTATCGTAAGATGGGTGATTCAAAGAATTTTCCTTATAAAGAAGTGTTTGAGACAGCGACAACGTTATGTCCACTGAATATTTTTTCTGTAATGGGTCGAATAGATGATCGTAATGATTTCGATCATTTTTCTCTGCCAGAAACTGCTTTTTATGTACTATCAGAATTATTGAAGAGAAATGTTTATCAACCTGAGATTATAGCATCGCTGTCCACGATTTTGTTACCAGAACCATCTTATTATAGCGATTTAGTGAAGAAATTGTTGCAAGAACTATCAACAGCGCCAATACCAGCTCAACAAAAGGGGCTGGACATTCTAATTCATGATACTCTTTACAATGTGCCATTAACATATAAAGATACAATGGCAAAGGAGATTACCGGCTACATTAATGAACATCAACTTTCTATTAGTAAAGATAGCCAAGAGATTAGAGCGTTACATGATTTCCTTTGCTCCATTAATAATCCTGAAGAAAAGAAACAGTGGACAGAAAATGAAAAAACAATTTTGTCTATTCCGGATATGGAATCTTTTGTTCGGACCCGCCCTGTAACAGACGCAATACAATTAGTTGACTGTCTAAAGAAGTTAGATCGGAATAACCAAGTCAAATTTATTGATGTATGGCTTGCGAACACTTTATCAGAATGTTATATTTTCAACGCCAACGTACTCCTAGTGGCTTGTTTAAATGGTGCATATTCTATCGAATGTTCAAAAATTCTGGATGTTTTTATTAAATACATAAATATTTGGAGTATTTGGCCATCTGTAGACACTTGGAGAAATGATAGAAGCATCCAGAGAAAGATATTTGTAGAACATATGGACAAAATATTGAGTTCTTACCATGATTATTACGAAAAGCTAACAAGTATTTTTAATATCCAAACAGAGAATATTCAAGCATTCTTTACAGAATATTTGATATCAGAAGAAAATGTTGCGATTGAAAACATCATTGAAATATTAAAGAAACTATCAATACGTCTTCCTTCTGATTTTGCGAATGTAGCTTTGAAGTGGTGTATTTCTATAGAAACTCCCTCGGTGCATCCGTTGTCTGGAGATAAACCTTATTCTGATATCTTTTCAAAGATTGATGAAGATTTACTGCCAATATGTAAATTATTATGGCGGATGTTGGGTCATCCAGATAAAAAATTGCGTTGGACAGCTGCGCACATAATACGAAATCTATATTCATGTGGATACTCAAGCATTGTAGGGTATTTCATTACTTTGTATAATGCTCCCTTTGATTCGAGATATATGGACAATAATAACTTCTTTTTTGTTGAGTCAGCAAAAGTAGACTTTTTGCTTGTATGCCTTCGGATTTTTTGGGAGGAACCACAGAACGGAGTCCCTTTTCATAGCTTTTTTAAAGAAATTGCATGTTCGGAGCAAACCATTCATGCATTGCAAAGAAGATTTGCCAGGCAAATCAGTCTTAGAATTGCAGAAAAAAGTTATCCTGATGATGTTCCACAGTTGTTAAAATGCGATGAACTAAAACTTGGAAAAATTAATAAAACTCCTAGATATGCAACAGATTTTTCTCCAAAGCAAAAATTACGGTTTAATTTTGACTACACGGATACGCTCCCTTATTGGTATAATGACGTTGCAGAAATTTTCAGCCTCACTCAAGAGGAGGTAGCCAAAGACTGCGATGACTTTATCCAACAGTTCGGTATTGACAATAACAAAACACACTCATGGCAGAATGAATACTTGCATTATAATAGATATCGTAACCGAAATACTTACAATGATCATGGTAGCTTACCGGAAATCGAAACGCTAGAGAAGTATGCTGAATGGCATGCGATGTTCTATGTCGTAGACCAATATCGATGCACTTTACCCTATTCCCAAGACTCATATCTGAACTACCATGATTGGCTCGATTCATATCTTCCTGGCTATCAGGGGTATTGGAGTTGTGAATATCGTGATCATGTTCCTTTTGTCCCATTTTTATGGGAATTTAACAAATACAAGAATCCGGAAAATGACTATGAATACATGATTCCATCAAATCTAATTCGTTCACTAATCATAAATGGAGATAACCTTGTCCCCTATTTGAACTATAATTCTTCCTTTGATCAAAGTAGTCAGAGCGTAAAGATAAAGAGCGCTTTAATCAATGAGAAGGACATCAACAAGCTAATTGGTGAATTAAAGAACCCGCATAACATATTTGAATACTATTATTTTGAACCGGACCCAGAAGAACGGAGACATCTCAAAAAGAATTCTGTCACAATTTGGCCTATGTGTGTTGATGTGGATAATTTAAGAGATGATCGGCTTGACCAGCATGATCAATTTGCAAAGGATGTGTATACGGATATCCAATCTTTTTCGGAGGATATACTGGCCTATAGTGGATATGAAAGCTTAAATGTAGCATTGCTGTCATTGCCTGCCAAAAATAAGCATTTTCCGTTTAAAATAACAAAATGGTGCGAGCCAAGCGAAGAAGGCGGATACACTAAACAAGGAACTTACGGTAGTATTGCAGAGATAGAAACCAAACTGTGCTTAGAATTCCTTGCTAGTATCAAGAAGGTTCTTATTTTCGAATATAGTGTCGTCTTTGATGATCAAACTTATCAATTCCACGGAGCACCAAGTAAGGAGGCCAAGGAAAAGGGTATTTTTGTAATTCGTTCAAACGGTGATATTGAATCGCATGTACTAACGTGAGATTTAAATAGTCATTGTGAGTAAAAATGAGTGGCCTTTAGTTTGTGACGAATACAAAAGACCTCGTCGCTGCATTAATCTCAGCAACTAAAAAAATTGCATGGTACTGCGTGAAACGAGTAGAGTGAATAATATGGTCTGCGATAGGTTGGTATGACTAAGACCCCTTAGAAGCCATCAATACACCAACGTCTATAAAAAGATATAAATATGGTTAATAAAGCCCTACCTTAATTGGTGGGGTTTTATTTAGTTTGTTACAAATCGAATTAAGGTTCGGAATATTGATTTATAAAAGGGTAAAGAAATAGGACAAACAGTAGATATAGGACAATCTGAGGACTCACTATATATAGAAGGGAAAGAGATGTGGAAGAGGAGCGCACGCACATGCATGGAAGATTGATTGAGGGTGAACACATTGCACAAAGTGTTGCTATGTGCTATAAGTATATTATAGAAATGTATTTAAAAGAAAAGGCTGTGGAAGAAAGTGAAGAAACTCCTAGTGATAGGAATCTATGCGAGAGTTAGCACTGAAGAACAGGCCAAAAAGGGATACAGTCTAGGGCATCAGGTAGAGAAATGCAAAGAACACGCCTACAGAGATAATCCAGATACCGATATCCAGTTCATGCTTTATGTGGATGATGGATTCTCAGGTGAATATATGGAACGTCCTAACTTAACTAAATTAAGAGAGGACGTTTCTTCACGTCTAATTAACGAAGTATATTGTTACGATCCAGATAGATTATCTAGAAATCTGATGCATCAACTATTAATTGATGAAGCGATTGCAAAGAATAGTCGTTTAATCTTTGTGAACGGTGAATATGAGAAGACTCCTGAAGGGATCTTGTTCTTTCAATTAAGAGGGGCGATTGCTCAGTTTGAGAAAGCTAAGATCAATGAGAGAATGTCCAATGGGCGTATATCAAAGGCTAAGAGAGGTAAGGTAGTCAAAGACTATAAAGTCTATGGTTACAATTAC
>Ga0209123_1002836_pt1 | contig 13940 bp, 5 predicted proteins | sample BarGraIncu00431A_FD_184500 | JGI IMG/M metagenome (GOLD analysis project Ga0209123, IMG submission 184500) | Arctic peat soil microbial communities from Barrow, Alaska, USA - Barrow Graham LP Incubations 004-31A (SPAdes) (version 2) | ecosystem: Environmental > Terrestrial > Soil > Wetlands >...
TCCGATTATAACTCCCGATTCAAGCTCATGTTTGGTATCCAGGAGCTATTGTATCGTTCACCTGAATTTCAGTTTCAGGCCGATATGTTGAATAAAATTGAAGACCGTTATTCCGATTTGATCATCACGAAGGAAGATGTTTCCTATGTGGTAAAGGAACGGTTACTTAAAAAAGACATTCATCAAAAAGAAAAAATCAGGGATCATCTTTTAAAATTCGCTCATCTGTTTGAAGGAATCAATACGAATCTGAATGAGTTTATTGATTTGTTTCCTGTTCATCCAAACTACGTAAGCTACTTCGAAAAGATCAAGCATGGTAAAAGTCAGCGTGAAATATTAAAGGTGCTTTCTGTAAAGTTTGAGGATATTTTGGAGAAAGAAGTTCCTTCAAATATTCCAGGTCTTATCACGTACGACACCTATTGGTCAGATCTTGCAAGCAATCCTGCAATGCTTACCATTAGTGATATCAGAATGGTAAGAGATAAAGTTGATATTATTTCAGATCGGATTTGCAACCATTTTGTGGGTGCAAGAGGTAATCGAAAAGCAATTGCTCAAAGCATTGCTCAGGCATTGGCGATTCGTATTTTATGTGATGATCTGGATAAACGTAATGGAGCAAATGCACATAGTCTCAAGGAAGATTTATGTGTTACCATCCCCGGTGTTGACGAACCTGAATTATTAATAGCTGCAATTGACAGTACGGCAAAACAATTGGTGACTGCCACAGCTGGACAGTATGTTGATCAGGATTCAGTAAGTTCCGATTTTTATATTCGTACTGAAGGTGGTATTAATATTCCACAATTGATCAGGGATTATGCTGATGAAGTAATAAAAAAAGATCCGGATCAGGCAGAACAATATTATTTCGACTTTCTCCAATATGTCTTGGAGATCCAGCAAGATTCCTACCGTTCCGGTTTTAAAATCTGGCAACATTCATTGGAATGGATTGATAAGAAAAGTTTTCGGTTAGGTTACATCTTCTTCGGAAATCCCAATGAAAGAAGCACAACAGAACCTATTCAGCAATACTATATCTTCTTCTGTCCGTTGTTCAATCCAATTAACAGAAACGATGAAGCCGATGAAATCTATTTTGATGTAGCTGGTTTATCAGATGAATTTAAAGATACCATTTGCCTGTACGGGGCCGCCAAAGCAAAATTTGGAAATGCTCCAACAAACCAGAAACTATTGTTTAAAAACAAAATAGAAGAGTATCAAAGAAATGCTATTACCTTGTTTGATAAAGAGTATGCAGACAAAACGAAGGTTATTTACAAAGGCGAAATCAAATCGCTTAAGTCCTATCCATTACCTGGAGAAGGTTCCACGAAAGAAATGATATTTCGTAGTGTGGCAGCTAAGGTGCTGAATAAGTCCTTTAATGAAAAATACCCTAACTACCCTATATTTAATGATTTACTTCAACCATTAAGCAAAGAAAATTTTGATGGTCGTATAAAATCAGCTTTGAAGAAAATAACAGCACCATCCCAGCCAAATCGGGATGGCGAAGCGATATTGAGTGGCTTGGGTTTATGGAGTGGACAAACCATTGCGATACAAAACAGTAAATATGCCGATAGTATTATTAAAAAATTGGCTGAAGGTGGTGAAGGTACAGTTTTGAATCGATCAGACATTATTTGGGCTCACTATGCACCTGCCAATTTGTGGTACTCAGTTGATTACAATATTGATTATCAATTAGAGTTTATTGTACTTGCTGCATTGGTATTTAAGGGTGATATTGAAATTAACTGGTCCGGAAGTAAAAACCTTACGGCAACGAAGGTCGAAACAGTTTTATCTCTTTCTGAAGAAGACTACTTCACATTTCAACATATCAGGAAACAGCAAGGTATTCCGGTTAAAAACCTGAAAGCTTTGTTCACCTGTTTAGGGTTGCCTGATTACACTTCGGAATTAGAAAAGCCTGAAACGATTATTAAAATTATTACTGAAGCAAAAGAAAGGGCTGAACGGGTTGTTAAGATTAAAGCACAGGTTTCGAGCGGACTTAAATGTAGGTCGATTGCTTTGCTTAATGATGATGAAAGTGGAAAAATTAAAACCGAATTGGATGCATTGGGAATGATGCTGGATAGTATTCAGTCTTACAATTCTTATGGCAAACTGAAAGCTTTTAAGTTCACTGAAGATGAATTAACAACAACTTTTAAGGCATATCCCTACTGCGATCTGATCGAAAAATTAAAGTTGAAAGCTGAAAAATTTGAAAAACTGGTTGGATATCTTTATACTGCTCAATCGTATGTAGTGGAGGAGGAAAAACCACTTTACGATAATATGAAGTCGGCCATAGATGGCTTACCAACTGTTGTCTCTTCGACCAAAGAACCAGAGATAAAAAAATATGAAGCATTGCTCAATTCTTTGATTGATCGATATGCCGATTATTATTCGTCTCAATACACCCGTTGTCGCTTGTCGAAGAAGGATGCCTTGGCAAAAGTGAGAATTTTGGGTAGTGAGAAAAAGCGAATTTGCGACATCATTAAAGATTCGGAGTTTATTAATGCTACCGAGTACCAAAATTGGGTAAATAGCATTACTTCGCTGAAGGAATCTGATTCGGCTTTTACCAAGCTTAAGGTAATGGAAGAACCTTATCACGATTTTAATCCTCGTGAGTATTACGACAAGGTTACTTTCAATATTCCTGACCTGGAAGAGCAGCTGGATAGTATCGTAGAAAAGTGGACTGTTGCAATGCGTTCGGTCTTCAAGGACCCATCAGTTCAGGAAAATATGGATATTTTGAGAGCTGATGAAAGAAAACTAGTCGAAGATTTCAGAACCGGCATAGTGGAATTAACTGCTGAAAATGCTCCGAGACTCAGAAATTTGATCGCACAATTTGCTCAGGGTATTGATAAAGTTGAAATTACGATGGATGACTTCCGTAAGCAGCTCAGTAAACCATTAACGCCACAAGAGGCAGTTGATACATTTACTTCATACATTGATTCACTGTGTTCAGGGAAAGAAAGAAAGAAGGTACGAATCATATTTAAATAATTTCAGATCGGAAAATGGCACTTCACATCAACATAGAAGATTTACTTTCGTCCAAAACTGTCGAATCTGATCGCATTGAATTCAAAGAAGGCTGGAATTCTGATTCCATCTATCGGAGTATTTGTGCGTTTGCTAATGACTTTGATAATACGGGTGGAGGGTATATTTTAATTGGTGTGGCAGAAAATCCGAATACGAAAACCGCTGTTCGTCCTGTTAAAGGATTAACCACCAAAGTAATTGGAACTATTAATACGGAAATGATTGGGCTTAATAACTTAATCAAGCCTTATTATGCTCCCAGACTTCTCGTTGAGGAAGTCGATGATCAGCAAATTATTGTTTTATGGGTTATTGCCGGTAGTGAAAGACCTTATGAAGTTCCGGAATCGGTCAACGCAAAGAATAAAAACTGGAAATACTTTATCCGGAAATATGCCAACTCTATTGAAGCCAAAGGTGCTGAAAAGGAAGAGTTGATTGCTTTATCGAATAATATACCGTTTGACGACAGGGCTAATACTCAAGCAGCAATCACTGACATTTCAATGGTTTTGGTACAAGACCACCTTCGTAAAATAGGCAGTAAATTATTTAATGAGGTTGGCAAATTGACCGATATTGAAGTGTTGCAACAAATGGCACTGCTTTCAGGACCGCTGGAACACCTCTTCCCCCGGAATGTGGCTTTGATGTTGTTTACTGAAAAACCAGATAAATATTTTCCTTACACTTTGGTGGAAATTGTACATTTTCCGAAAGGTGCAAGCGATAAAGAATTCACCGAGAAGAGAATAGATGGCCCAATTCAGCAACAAATCACTGATTCGTTGGCGTGGTTGAGAAACAATATTTTGCAGGAAAAAGTGTTGAAAATACCTGGACAAGCAGAGGCTTTAAGGACATGGAATTATCCATACACGGCTTTAGAAGAAGCTATTGCCAATTGCCTGTTTCATCGCAACTACCAGGTTCGGGAACCAGTTGAAATACGAATAGAACCCAATTTCATTTTATTGTACAATTCTGGCGGTCCCGACCGATCGATCAAAAGAGAAGATTTTGCCATTGGGAAAGTCATTCCAAAGCGGTACAGGAACAGGCGGTTGGGCGATTTCTTAAAGGAACTCAGGCTCACTGAAGCTCATGCCACAGGATTGCCAGCGTTGAGAAAAGCCATGCAGTTAAATGGTTCTCCTGAACCTGTATTTGATTTTGATGATGAACGTACCTGGTTTCAGGTAATGTTACCCATACATCCGAGTTTTAATCGAACTGAAATGACGTTTCCAACGTCTGGTTACGAGACTATTCATGAGCTTTTGAAGAACATCCTTCAACAATATTCGAAAGACTTAGGCACTACTCAAAGTGCTATAGCTGGTGTCATAGCTGGAGATATAGTCGAACATACCAATTTAATTGATATACAAGCTATTGAAATATTAAGAGATATAGATGGAGATAAAGCTGATGACATAGCTGGTGCCATAGTTGGTGCCATAGCTGGAATGAATATGGACTCTGAATTGAAGATATTAAAGTTAGCAAAGCAGCCTTCAAACAGAGAGGAATTGTTAACAAGCTTGAGCATGACCAATCATCGGAAAAACTATGAACGATATATGTTACCCATGATTGAAAATGGTTGGCTCACCATGACCATCCCCAATAAACCCACCAGTCCAAAACAACAATACCTCACCACTCTCAAAGGCAGGCTGATACTTGAATTTTTAAAACACAAAACTAAATGAGCAGCAATACAATCCAATTCCCCGATTTAGATTCTCCAACTCTGGATTCCAGATCCGAAATTAATAAAGTAGTTTGCCTTGGTAAAGAATTTACCTCCGAAGAAGATCGCAGGGAATATTTCCGAAACGAATTGCGGACAAAACTGCCAGAATTAAAGAAAATTGAAGGATTCCCAATTGGAGAAGATGAAGATATTATTACCCTCAGTGACCCTCCATATTATACAGCCTGCCCCAATCCGTGGCTGAACGATTTTATTGCCGAGTGGGAAAAAGAGAAAGGAAGTATACTGGTAAGGCAAAAAGACTTTCAAGTGAAAGAGCCTTATGCCGCAGATGTGAGTGAAGGGAAAAATAATCCCATTTATACTGCTCATACTTATCATACAAAAGTACCGCACCCCGCCATAATGAGGTATCTCTTGCATTATACACAACCTGGAGATATTATTTTAGATGCGTTTGCTGGAACTGGTATGACTGGATTAGCAGGTCAACTTTGTAATGATCCTGATATAGAGTTTAAGTATAAAGTAGAGAGGGATTGGATGAATGAAAGAAATGAATTGCCAGTATGGGGAATTCGAAAAGTTATATGTAGTGATTTGTCACCAGTTGCTACATTGATTTCACACAACTTCAATGCAGAAATTGACTTTAACCAACTTGATAAAAGTTTTAAGCAAGTATATAATAAACTGATTGAGGACTATAGCTGGATGTATGAAACAAAACACGCAGACACTGGGATAGGGAAAATCAGTTTTGTTCTATGGAGTGAGATCTTTTCTTGTTCATTCTGTAACCATGAAATTGAGTTTTGGACTTATGGAGTTGATCATGAATCTGGAAAAGTCAAGGATGAATTTAATTGTCCTAAATGTAAAAGTATGCTTAAGAAAGCAAATTTAGAACGTTTATGGGTGAGTAGAATTGATAAAGTAACAGGCGAGATCATTAAAGAAAGTAAGTTTATTCCGGTAGTTATTGTTTACTCATATAAAAAGAAGTCGTATAAAAAGAGACCTGATGATTTCGACTTAAAAAATTTCGAGAAAATAGAAAATGAAAAAATTTCTGAGTGGTATCCAACAGATCTATTGCCGAATGGAGTAAATACCGTACAGCCGATAAACTCTAATGGCTTTATAAGAGTGTCACAATTTTACACGAAACGAAATTTAGTTGCTCTTTCCTCAATATTTCAAACATTAATAGAACAGCCAGGTCTGTCATTTTTAGCCACATCCATAATAATGAGGTCTACAAACATGAATAGGCTCGTTGTTAATTACTTTTTTAATGGTGGCGGGGGTGCAAATGGTGCACATTTAAAAGGCACTCTTTATGTCTCCTCACTTCCCACTGAAACTTCAGTTATCGAACAGATTAAAAATAAATACGATGGTTATTTAAGAACTTTTAAAAATCTCAAAAGAATTTCTGGAAACACAATTTCTTCAACTCAATCAGCTATTTCTCTAAAACAGATACATGATAACAGTGTTGATTTTATATTTACTGATCCTCCGTTTGGAGGAAATATCATGTATTCAGAACTAAATTTCATATGGGAATCTTGGTTAAAAGTTAAGACAAATAATAAAACTGAGGCAATAGAAAATAAAATTCAAGGAAAATCTATATTAGATTATCAAACTTTAATGACAAAGTGTTTTGAAGAATACTATCGTGTTTTAAAACCAGGTAGATGGATGACAGTGGAATTTAGCAATACAAGTGCGGCAGTGTGGAATGGAATTCAAACTGCACTTCAGAGAGCAGGCTTTATAATTGCAAATGTTGCAGGACTAGATAAAAAACAAGGTAGTTTTAAGGCAGTTACGACTCCAACCGCAGTGAAGCAAGACCTTATTATATCATGTTATAAACAATCTGAAGAATTTGAAAGCAAATTCAAAACAATCCAAGGTGAAATAGCTATTTGGGATTTCGTTTCCGAACATTTGCATCATCTTCCAGTGCATATTAAAAGGGAAAGCAATACTTCTGCAATAGTTGAAAGAAACCCGAAAATCTTATTCGACAGGCTCATAACCTTCTACTTAATGAATGATTTGCCAGTACCTATAGATGCAAAGGATTTTCAAGTGGGGCTAAAACAACGATTTATTGAAAGGGATGGTATGTTTTTCACCGCTGAGCAAGTTGCAGAATATGATGAGAAAAAAGCTATGACCCCACAGTTCTTACAAATGTCATGGATTGTATCCAATGAATCGGATGCAATTGAATGGTTGAAAGACAAACTACGTATGGAGCCACAGAAATATCAGGATATCATGCCCACCTTCCGAATAGCTGCACAATCCCTTCGAAAAGGAGATACATTGCCGGAGTTACAAGATATCCTGAACGAAAGCTTTATTCAGGAATCTGATGGCAATTGGCGTACTCCTGATCCCTATGAGGCCAAAGACAGGGAAGTATTGCGTACAAAGGTACTTTTGAAAGAGTTTAATGGTTACATTACAGTTATCAGTCAACCCAAAGCCAAAAAAATGAAGGAAGTTAGAGTCGAAGCATTAAGGGCCGGATTCAAAAACTGTTGGGAACAAAAGGACTTTAAAACCATTGTTTTCTTAGGCGATAAGATTCCTCAAAATATCTTGCTTGAGGATGAACAGTTGTTGATGTATTACGATATTGCCAAAGACCGGGTTTAATAGATGAAATATCAGGGAAAAGAAATAGAAATTATCTCAAAGAAGTCAGTCTTTGGCAAAATCATTGCCGAGATAAAGATCTTATCCTCTGGTGAGATCAAATCTGTTCCATTTTCCGAATTATCGGACGAAAAGAACCTACCAACAGATACTGAAATTTCGTTCAAAGCCATTGCTGCAAAAATTAAAGGTGAAGTTTTTAAGCAATCTATGCTTGCACCTATTGAGAGCAATATTATTCCCTTACCTCATCAAATTTTAGCCTTGGAAAAGGTGATGTCAGGTCAGTTTCTTCGCTTTCTTATTGCCGATGAAGTAGGGATGGGTAAAACCATTGAGACTGGTTTGGTTCTGAAAGAGTTAAAATTAAGAGGAATAGTAAAGAGAAGTTTGATCATTGTGCCAAAATCAGCTATGGGACAATGGCAACAGGAAATGAAAAGGCATTTCAACGAGGTGTTTCATATTTATGATACAGAGTACATTAATACAGTAAGCCGAACTTTTTCGAGATTGGATGCTGATAATGAGCTCAATCTGTTTACGCAGCATAATCAAGTCATCGTTTCAATGGATTCATTAAAACCAATTGAAACACGCCAGGGATGGAACAAACAGAAAGTTGAGGAATACAACCGATATCGAATACAGAGTGTTTTGGAGGCTGAATTTGATCTGCTGGTTATCGATGAGTGTCATAAGGTGGGCGGAAGCAGTACACAGGTAGGGCGGTTTCAAATGGCTGATATTTTGTGTAATGCTATTCCAAATGTACTTTTACTTTCAGCTACTCCCCACAGGGGGAAAAGCGATCATTTCAGAAGAATATTACAATTGCTGAATGCTGATGCTTTTGCAGGAGAAGGTATGCCAACCATTCCAGAACTGGAGCCTTATGTAGTACGGACAGAGAAGAGACAAGCAATTGATTATAATGGCAAACCTCTTTTCAACAAACGACATACACAAAAAGTGGAAGTGATTTATGATGACCAAAGACATCATAAGCAAAAGATGCTGTATGAAGCCGTTACAGATTATGTGGTCAACGGATTCAATCTGGCTCAACAAACAAAAAATACTTCCTATGGCTTTGTAATGCTTTTGTTCCAACGAATGATGAGCAGTTCAACGCAGGCCATTTTGGATGCCATGCAAAGAAGAGCAGACAGGCTTTCGGGTGAAAGGAAGGAAGTAAACAAGGAAAATTTCATCAACAACCTGGAAGATTATAGCTATGAAGGACAAATGGAACTGGACTTTGAGCAGAAGATTTTCTCTTTGGTTGAGGAAACTCAGGCGAATTACGATACTGAAGTAAGCATTCTGCAAGGGTTAATTCGGGATGCAAAAGAGTGTTTGAATTCTGAAATAGATGCTAAAGTTGAATTTCTCGTTGGTAAGCTTACCGATCTTAAAAGAAAGGAACAGAATCCGGATCTGAAATTTCTGATTTTTACCGAATTTACCAGCACCCAGTTTATGCTGAAGAAAATTCTGGAAGAAACTGGCGGTTATGTTTGTGATGCCATTAATGGTTCAATGGATTTTGATCAGCGGGTCGATGCATTAAAGAAATTCAAAGAAAAAACCCAGATTTTGGTTTGTACAGATGCAGCAGGAGAGTCGCTCAACATGCAGTTTGCACATATTGTCATCAACTATGATATGCCTTGGAACCCAATGGTTGTGGAGCAGAGAATAGGTCGAGTTGATCGTATTGGGCAAAACTTTGAAGTGCTGGCGTTGAATATGATGCTGGATAATTCTGTGGATAAGCGTGTTTATGATGTCATCGAAGAAAAGCTTAATCAGATTTTAGATCAAATGGGGATTGATAAAACCTCTGATGTTTTGGATAGCACACTGGAACGTGATCAGGTCAACCGTTTGTACTTAACGTCATTGTTAAATCCATCAAAGTTTGAGCAGGAAAGTAATAACTGGCTGGAGGAGATTAAAAACAAATTACACGAATATAAGAGCACCGAAGGAGCATTGCCTATTTTGGATTCGAAAGATATTAAGGTCGAAAAGGTTGATGCAATCAAGCACAGTCCATTACCAAAGTGGCTGGAAGGTTTGACAAAAAGTTACCTTCAAACAAAAGGAATTGTATATCAGAACTTATTGGATGGTATTCGATTCAAGTTCCCCGGATTAAAGGACAATATCTACACTTTCAATATTAAGGAAAGTGTGAACAATCCTATTCCGGAGCCTATTTCATTACAACATGAAATTATTCAGACCATTTTAAAAGATGCCATTCCATTTACGGAATCTCAGCAAATACCAATTGTAAAAATTACGCAAGGTAATTCAACTTCAGGGCAATGGTCAATATGGCATTTGGAGGTTAAAAACCAGTTCGAGACCAATCAAATTATTCAGCCCATATTTATTTCTTCCGAAGGTGACAGTTTTCCAGCATTCGCTCAGAGTATATGGGACAAGTTGATACAGGAACACAATTTCTTTGATTGTTTGGGCGTGCTTTCAGTCGAGAAATCAAAGCAATCATTCAGCTCAATTTCCAGCAAAGCAGAAGAACTACTACAAGTAAAATTTGAGGAATTTGAAAAAATTATACTTCAGAATACCGATAAAATAAAGAGTAATAAGGAGAAGTCATTTACTTTCCAGGAGAAGCAGATGAACCGAATAGGGATTGAAAATATACGACTGTCAAGACTTGGCCGTCTGGATAAGGAAAAAGAAAATTGGGAGGCGACATTTGATTCTTCCAAACAAATTGTTCCGTCACTAACCTGTTTGTTAATAGTCAATATCGTAAATGAGTAATTGGATTGATAAATTTAAAACGCTGGTTATTCCCAGTCACAAACTGCATATTATTGTAGCAGATTTGGATAATCTGTTTGAGTATTCAGAGTTAAGGCAGACATTTGAAAATGATGGCTTCAAAATACTTATTGTCAAAACTGGATTAGCTGTACGATTACATTTCGAATTACAGGTCCGAAATTCTGAATGTAAATACCTGATCATCGCACCAGCAACTTATTATCCGTTACCAGATATTGAGATGCATGTTCATTTTCAGGCAATCGGTCTGCCAAATCTATTTCAGAATCTTGATGCAAAGGCCATCAAAGGTTTAAGCTTTAATGCGCTTTGCCTTTTATCCAATATTCGGCTTTATGAAGAGTTGAGTCATGAAAAGACACTAAAGTTCTTGCTCGAAAACCTGTATAATGTTGATTTTGACAGCTTAACCAACAATAAGGCAAAAGAAAGGGTTTTGAATGCACTAATTACAGTGTTGCTTGAAAAAAATGGGATCAACCAGCCTCTTACAAATTTTCTTGCCAATATTTCAAAACCTTATTTTCCTGCATTGGTCTCAAAGGGTTTAACATGCAGTAATCTGGTTGAGTTCATACAGAATCAATGGCAATCGTATGTCGAAAATGAAAGTTCATTGCTTGATTTTAAAGAGCCTTTGCTCAACAACAGTTTAGGTTACCTTTTTGCATTTGAACATTTAAAGCCGATTAAAGTATCACCGAATAAATATGATGCTTTCCCAAAGCCTTTGAAAATAGGTGTGTATGTTGATGAAAAAGGGCACAATGATAATGAGTTGGAAGGTCTGATCGAATATCTTAAGCAGCAGTTGGAAATAATTGAAGACATTCCGGAACAGTGGTTTAGAATCATACAGATATTGTCCAATGCAAAACTGAAGTTTCTGTCAACGAATAACCTGACATTAAAACAGAGTTACGTTAAAATTGAGAATGCATTCAATAACCGTTTTCAGCGTTTCATTGATATTACCTATTTGAGTCTGTTTTCGTTAAGCGGAGTCCGTAAACCTGTCGTGGTTTCAAGAATATTGGAACATCTTAATGCCAAGCCAGTAAAAAAGAAAGCACTACTGGTAATTGACGGGATGAATTATTGGCAATGGAATATTTTAGGTAAAAGCTTATCAGATTCCGGTATCAATTTTTCATCCAATGCATCCCTGGCATTTATTCCAACAATTACAGCATGGTCGAGGCAAGCCATATTTAAAGGTGATAAGCCAGACTTAAATGAGGACAACTCGAAGGAAAATAAACTATTTGAATTATTTTGGACCAAGCATGGCATTCCATCTTACCAGATCGCATTCAAAAAAATCAGTCTTCATGATCAATTGGATGTAAAAAGCCTTTCGAACGATATTTCCATCCTTGGCATTGTTTGTAACGATTTAGATGATTTACTGCATGGTACAATTATGGGTGATGAACAATTAAAAGCATCAACTCAACAATGGATCGAAAAAACCGAAATAGTCAAAACCATTTCCGATCTTTGTTCATGTGGATTTCAGGTGTATGTAACATCCGATCATGGTAATATTGAGGCAATAGGCCTTAAGAATTTAACAATGAAAGATAAGGTTGGCGCATTGAGCAGAGGTAAAAGACATTTGCATTTTACGAATGAAACACTGTTAAAGAGCTTTATAGATCAGAATCCAGGCTTGGATTTAGGGGTGAGAAACCTTTCAGTTTATTTAAAGCACCAGGAGGCATTCACAACAGAGAATACTCAGGTAATTACACATGGCGGTTCTCATTTTTGGGAAGTAATAATACCATTTATTAGTATCAATGAACAGTAAAGGAAAATATATCGGATTAAATCAGCGTATTCCATTTGATGTGCTGGATTCATCCATTCATTATTATTTGACGAATGGGATTGTTGAAAAGAGTTATATTTTTCAGCGTATGCAGGAGTTTACATCAGGTGTAAATAGGGCAAATAAGGCTACTTCTTATGTCTTTCAGATACTTAGCCGACAAGCTAATTTATTGAACTTGCTCAAAAAACAATTGAAAGATTTTCCATACAATACCTTACGAATTGATGACAGGAAAGCATTTTGCTTATGCCTGATTAGTTTAACTTATCCGATCACCTACGACCTATTGGTTGCATTGGCTCAAGGATTCAAAGTTCAGGATCAGATAAATAAAAAATTCATCAGCGAGAAAGTAATGACGATCTATGGCAGTAACCGAACAGTGGATGTTGCTATTGATGCCTTGCTTCCAATGATCATCGAACTTAACACCATCCAACGGGATAAAGTAAGTCTGTACTCGAAAGCATCCATATTGGTTGTCATCAATAAATTTATCTCAGAAGTAGTAATTTACACTGATATTAAGTTGTCCGGATCAAAGTCAATTTTAATTGACGACCTAAGTTACAAACCTTGGTATTCTTACTTTGATATATCTACAGTCAATCCGGATCTCTTCAATCAATTGATTTCAAAGAAGGACAGTGCGGTGGGCAAGGGGTACTTAACGATTTAGTTTAAGTACGTTATGAAATCCATCTCAATAAACATTATAGTGACATTGATAAAATGAAATTTAGACCCGCTTTAAGTTAATAATCAAACGTTCTCCCTTTATTTCTTTTAGTTGTCTTAAGTTATGAGGTAAAGGAATATCCGCTCAACTACCCATTCACCGTTTGCTTCGATTGGGTGAATTTTAAGGGAGTTGGGTGCAGTTTATTGTCTGCCACGGCTTCCGATGATTGTCCTTCCATTTGTTCGATAGGTTTCAGCGATAGTTTAATCTGTCGTTCAAGGTTGTTCAACTCGGTTTTCAACTCTTTTAACTCTTCCTCCTTGCGCCATACAGCTTCGACTACTCCTTTCAGTACCGGAATATCTTTCGATATTCTCTCGTTCTCTGCCTTGTATTTTTCCAACAGGCGGGGCATACTGTCCAACGCATGGATAAAGTTCTGTGCGGCAACCTTAGGATCGGCAGCCATCAGCCCGTTGTTGTAGTTATACAGGATATCTCCCTCGCCTTTAATAAAGAAACGGTTCTGAACCATATCAAATCCCTCTTTCAGCGTGGTTTCAGTTTTTACCAAAAGAGTGAAGCCGTATAATGTACCAATGGGTTCATGCGCACCATGCGTACGGGCTTTGGCGCTTATTTCGTTCAGCCTGATGCCGACTTCTTTCAGGTTACTGCCCTCCACCTTATCTAACTGCACCGGATTAAGCCTTGTGCCGTCCGACGCTATTTGCACCCGGGAATTAAAAGCTTCCATATCTTTGGAAATACGGGCAATCAGGTCATTGTTCTTTTCTGCGCTCTGCAAGATGTTTTCCAATTTGTAGCGGGACGACGATTTACCCCTTGCAAAAGCCTGCCGTTCGCTTTCCAACCCGGCGATTTTCTTTTCCAGACGGGCTTTCTCCAACAATTCGGTATTACCAGAAAGGATAGCCACATACTCGGAAAAGTTCATGCCCCCTTTTTCGTCCAGGCTGCCTTCGTCGATGGTGCGACAACCAAGCGAATTGGTTTTGAGTTGCCGGATAAAGAGTTGCTTGTTATGCAGTAACCCAAATTTGTAGGCATCGAGCGATTTTTCGACC
>Ga0209123_1002838_pt1 | contig 13927 bp, 9 predicted proteins | sample BarGraIncu00431A_FD_184500 | JGI IMG/M metagenome (GOLD analysis project Ga0209123, IMG submission 184500) | Arctic peat soil microbial communities from Barrow, Alaska, USA - Barrow Graham LP Incubations 004-31A (SPAdes) (version 2) | ecosystem: Environmental > Terrestrial > Soil > Wetlands >...
TGCAGTGGTGTGTCAATTTTAATTTCAGGCGAAGGCAGGTGAACCTCTCTCTTTTTTAATTTCAACAACAATGTCAGGGCTTGCAGTGTTTTGCCTAATCCCATATCATCAGCCAGGCAACCTCCAAGTTGGTTTTCATATAGTTGGTGCATCCACGAGTAACCTTCCGCCTGGTAGGTACGCAAATTGGCATTTAATCCAACAGGTAAGTCAACATTTTGATCAGTGATCGAATTGATCTGTTCCAGCTTTTTGAAATAATTACGGTCAATGCCTGTTAATTTATCCTGAAGAAGTTGAAAATGATGTTTTTTTAACTTCAATATATTACCATTGAGTTTGGCAAATGGAAAGATTTCACGGTAGGACGAAAACCATTCGAGTGGCAAAATAGCAATTTCCCCTGAAGGAAGTTCAAATTCACGGATGTTGCCTAGAATATGCTTGCGAAGGCGGATAAACGGAATCAGGCAATCCCCAAATTTGACCATAGCCAAAATGTCGAACCAGTCTTCATTGCTTTGGATTTGAACATCAAGTGTTTGTGTTCCGGTGAAATATTTCTTATCAAGTTTGTTTTGTTGAATCATAAATCCCTGAGCCTGCAGTTCTCCATGATTTTGGGTCAACCATTGAATACTATGGTAATAATTTTCGGTTTCAGCCTTTTCTGGGTCATCTTTTGGGTTCCAGTATCCGTTTTTGTATTTCAATCGCAGCCTTTTCAATACATCCAACTGTTCTTCCTCCCATTTATGGTCGCGCACAAATTTCTTAAAGATGTAATTTTTCTGGCTGTTTTCAAGACTCACAAATACCTTTGAAACTGAATCGGCCAGATATTGATTGTTATCGTACCTGAATTTTACAATGATAACAGGTTTGAGCGACAAATCCTGCTCCAGTGAAAGGATCGTCTTACGAGGTGGCTGGCTCTCAATGATAGTAAAACCAGTCGCCTTGACTTCAAAATCCCTTACCGTGTTCATGATAAAAGTCTGGTAATATTTCTCTTCAGCCTGAAGTGGAATCGTAAGGGATTCTTTGGTCAGAAACGGAATGAGTTTTTTTCCTGAAAGATGGCTGAAAATATACAATTGATTGAGGTACACGAAACTGCATGGTTGGGTACAGACCATTTTTATATTTTTATGCAACAAATTCATTGCAATATCTTCGTGACTAATCTTCAGATTGTATTTCGTCCCTGTTTCAGTGCGGTTGAAATAGAAGGTGCATTCAGAAAAAGTACGGTTTATTTTAATCTCATCCTCATCATAAAGATGGGCATATTTTGCCTGCTTGAAAAACAGCCGCGTGTTTCCTTTCATCAGCAGCAACACACAGCGGTAAATATATTTGTCGATGTAGGGACTAATATGATTTTGAAAAAGATCCTTATCGATATTCTGAAAAAAGGCAGGCTGGTCTGTTTTTTTTGTGAACTTCTTCATTAACATTTCATCGCTGTAATTCTCAATCAATTTCAGCAATTCCAATTCATGTTCATTTAAAACCACCTCTCCACTTTTTACATCACGAAGTTTAACTGTTTTATCAACAGTGAAATACGATTGTTCTTTTTCGATCAACAGTGGTACTAAAATGAAACCTACTGACCTGTGTTCTGTGAATCCTATAATAAACTCCTGTGCCAATTTTCTATATTTTACTTGGTAATTAGTTCTTCTCGTTCTTTTTTATGCTGACGCAAGTCGTACAAACAAAACTATAAAGATACGTTATTCCCGGGTGTATTTGATGATTTATTGACGCAGAAGGTGATTAAAAACTTACATTTAACCTCTGATGAAGAATTTAAGTAATAGAATCTATAATATTGTCGCATTAATTGGCTTTCAATAGACTAATTATCTGTAAACTGCTCCTGGGTACTCTGGAAAAATAGTAAATAGTAAATTATTTAATAGTAAATACTTACCGAGTAAACACCCAATCATTTTCTTTCGAAAGTTGATTGTTGTAATAATAACCCTCCTGATCGAATGCCTTTATCTCCTCCTGATCGGTGATGTTGTTCACAATAATAAACCGGCTCATCAATCCACGGGCCCGTTTGGCGAAAATTGAGATCATTTGGAATTGCCCATCTCTTTCTTCTTTAAATGAGGGGGTAATAATCCTTGCTTTCAGTTTCCTGGTATCAACAACGCTGAAATATTCATTGGATGCTAGATTTATCAATATCTTCTGATTGGACTGAGTCAATTCCTGATTTAGTTTTGAAGTAATCTTCGCTTTCCAGAACTCGTATAAATTCTTTTTTCTTGATACTGAAAGGTTTATACCCATTTCTAATCGATAGGGTTGTATCCGGTCCAGCGGTTTTAGCAATCCGTACATTCCTGAAAGTATGCGGAGTTTTTGTTGTGCCGTTTCTAAATTGTCACTTGAAAAAGTTTCTGCTTTCATTCCCTGATACACCGTACCATTGAACATCAATACAGCCTGCCACGAATTCTCGGGAGTATATATTGGCGACCAAGCCTGATATCGTTGAAAATTCAAGTTAGCCAACTTGGGCGAAATATCCAGTAGTTTAGTTAACTGAGCCGGTTTTTTCTTTTTCATTACTGAAACTATTCTTTCGGCATCCTCCTTAAATTCGGGTTCGGTGAACTTTTCAAAATGAATAGGTGAGTGGTTGTACAGCGATTTTGCAGGTGAGATAATTATAAGCATGGCTATTTTGGTTAATTCTATGTATTATAAACAAATAGGAGATATCAAAGTTGAGTTGGTCTTGAAATTGTGTTTCTAATTTTAGGTTGAAGGAAAATTGTCGCTGCAAATCTTTCGAATTAACTGATAAATATCAACCTCCTGATAAATTAAAGTTATACTTTTGCGAAACATTGTAATTGAATCATTTCCCTAAACCAATCTTTTAAATTTGGTTGAAAGTATGATATGAAATATTTTTTTATTCCAGAATACAAACTATAATTATTTATGAAACCAAAAATAGCCGCTCAATCTGGCACTTTTGAATCCAGTGATGTCATTATTCTGATCGAACCATTGGCCGACAACTCAGGCAGAAAAATAGAAATCTCATCCTCAGTGATGCAGCAATTTGGTGCCAGTTTCAACCGGATTGTAATAGAGATGCTCGATCAGTACGAACTGACAGATATTCATTTGATTGCCAAGGATAAAGGTGCTCTTGAACCAACCATTAAGGCACGTCTCGAAACTGCTATCAAACGCTCACTCGACCAACAGGAAGGTACGTTGAAATAATTCAGCCATGATAAAGAATTTTAGAAATCGAAGAACAATGCTTTATATTCCGGGGAATAATCCGGCAATGATTCAGCAGGGTGGAATTTATGGAGCCGACAGCATCTTGCTTGATCTTGAAGATGCAGTTGCCTTGAATCAAAAGGATGCTGCCCGCACCTTGGTCAGAAATATGATCAAGGTGACCAATTTTTACGATGCCGAAGTTTGTGTGAGGGTCAATCACCTGAGTACTCCTTTTGGGTTGGCTGATTTGGAGGCGATTGTCCCCCTTCAACCTTCGGCGATCCGTTATCCCAAGACAGAATCACCCGAGGAGGTAGCAAATCTTTTAACCATCATCGAAAAGATTGAAGACCGTCATGGTCTGTCACACAATAAGATGACGCTTCATGCGATGATTGAAACGGCGATGGGTGTTCAAAATGTATTTAACATCGCCAGCATGTTTAGCCGGGTGGATGCAATTACAATCGGAGGACAGGATTTAACTGCCGATATGAATATAATATACACCGCCGATGGTGCAGGAATTGATTTTGCCCGTAAGCGCATTGTCATGGCTGCCAAGGCAAGTCACATCGATGTGATTGATACCGTGTTCCCGGATGTAAATGACGAAGAGGGTTTACGCAGAGAGACTGAATATGCCAAGAAGATTGGATTTACCGGCAAGGCAGTAATCAATCCCCGTCAGATCGATATTATCCATGAAGTATATACTCCCACTGAAGAGGAAATTCGCAAGGCTTACCGCATTGTCAAAGAGTTCAGGACCAACCACGCTGCAGGTATTGGAGTTTTTGCCATCGATGGAAAGATGGTCGATGCACCCATCGTCGCCAGGGCTGAATATCTGCTTCGGCTTGCCAATATTACAGTGGGATAAATTGCATCAGGTAACTGCTGCTCTTAAAAGAAGAATAATAAACATAAAATAGTACCACAATGCTAAATAGTTTAGGGAGGGAGATTCCCGAATACATAGAGGGAATCGGGAAATTGGAACCTTTTCAGGGAGCGTACACCAAATTGCGCAAGGGATGGATGGACGAACCTACCATTCCTGCTCCCAATAAGGCCTATCTGCCTCATCAGAGCAAGCTTTGTAAAACCCTTGAAGAGGCCATTATCCGAAGTAATCCACACAATGGAATGACTGTTTCGTTTCACCATCACTTGCGAAACGGTGATATCATTCTGGTTCAGACCCTCACGATTCTACACAACATGGGCATCCGTGATATCACCCTGGCCTCCTCATCGCTCAATGAATGTCACGATCCTATTCTACCTTACCTAAAAGATGGCACTGTAACACGCATCTTCTCCTCAGGTATCCGCAGTCAGTTGGGACGCGCCATTGCCCTGGGAGTGCTCGATATTCCTGTGGTGATTCATTCGCACGGTGGTAGAGTGCGTTGTATCCATACTGGGAAAATTCAGATCGACTTGGCCGTAATTCCGGCTTCGGCTGCCGACTGTGAAGGAAATGCCACCGGTTCGCACGGTAAATCGGCATTTGGTTCAATCGGCTATGCCGTAATTGATGCCCGCTATGCCAAACAAGTAATTGTGGTGACTGACAACCTGGTCGACTTTCCATGTATTCCACTTTCAATTTCACAGAATTTTATTGATCATGTGGTATTGGTCGATTCGATCGGTGATGCTTCGAAAATTGCAACAGGTACGACACGTATCACCAATTCACCAATGGATCTGCGTATTGCAAAGCTCGCAGCTGATGTAATTGAACACTCCGGATTTTTTGTTCCCGGATTTGCCTTTCAGGTGGGAGCCGGTGGCGCTTCGCTGGCGGTGGCTAAATTCATCCGTGAAAAGATGAAGACCAAAAGTTTAAAAGGCAGTTTTATGCTCGGTGGCATCACCTCTTATTGTGTCGATATGTTGAATGACGGCCTATTCGAAACTATTTTTGATGTACAATCATTTGACGCAGTGGTGAGTAATTCATTGCTGAACAATCGCCGGCATATTGAAATTCCGGCTGCATTGTATGCCAATCCATTCAATTGTGGCTGCATTACCAATAAAATAGATGTAGTGGTACTTGGCGCTCTCGAGATTGATGTGAATTTTAATGTCAATGTGATTACCGGGTCAGAAGGCAATATCCGTGGGGCATCCGGGGGCCATTGCGACACTGCATCGGGAGCTAAACTGACCGTTGTGGTTTGTCCCTCTTTTCGTGGCCGGATTCCTATTATCAAAAAACAGGTGCACACCATCGTCACTCCCGGAGAGACTGTCCATGTGCTGGTTACCGAACGTGGAATCTGCGTGAACCCTGCCTTTAAAGAGCTGGAAGAGAATCTTCGCAGAGCCGGATTGAATATAAAGGAAATTCATGACCTTGAAATTGAGGTAGACAAAATTACCGGAATTCCTGCTCCACTCGAATATACTGACAAAATAGTGGGGATTGTTGAATACCGCGATGGCACCATTATTGACGTCATTCATCAGCTGAAGGAGAAATAAGAAAGTGAGAAAATGAGAAAATGAGAAAGTGAGAAGGAGAGAAGTGAGAAGGTGTGAAGAGGATGAGTGGGAGAAGGGAGTGGTGAATACTTCAGGCTTACACGATTTTGAATAATCAATAATATAGGAAATCAATGGAACCACTTCAATTCATATTGGAAGCACGCGAACAGCGGGCTAATCTGAAAAATCAGAAGACGCTGAAGGGTATCCCCTGTGTGAGTTTAAGCTTGAATGTGCCAGGTTTTCCAAAGAGTAATTCCATTACAGATGCTTTTTTTAGCTTATGTTTGACCGAACTGAAATACTTTATGAAAGCTCACCTGGTTGAACTTCAAATAAAAGAGGCCATTGAAAAATGTGATGCAGTCGGTAATTTCTTCATTGTTTCCTGTTCAATTGAAATTAAATCACTACCTTGGCTTAAACAAATCTGTGAGGAATTTGAGGAGAACCATTCCCTGGGTCGATTTATTGATGTTGATTTGAATGATGAACAGGGAAATACAATCTCTTCTGGAAAATCGAAATTGTGCTTTTTCTGCCAAGATAAACCTGCCATCGAATGCAGGCGCGAAAATACCCATGATCCAGAACTGTTGAGATCGTTTATGTTTTCAAAAATGGCTGGTTATTGTAATCAAAACAGAGAATACACTATTGTCAAACAGCTTTCATCGCTTGGATTGAAGGCCCTTCTATATGAAATTTCACTGACTCCAAAGCCTGGCCTGGTCGATAAATTCAGCAATGGAAGTCATCAGGACATGAATTATCAAACCTTTATTGATTCATCTTCGGCAATTTCTCCCTACTTTATGGAATTGGTCAGTGCAGGTTTCTCTTTTCAAAACAGCGATCTGACAAAAGCGCTTCCCATTGTTCGGAACCTTGGTTTGCGCATGGAGTCTGCCATGTACGATGCAACAAGCAATGTCAACACCCAAAAAGGCCTCATCTTTTTAATGGGACTTTCATTATTTGCCTGCGGAAAGGTGTTCAGTCAAAGTGATCAGTTTGATGTTGAACAATTTAAATTTGTCATTAGGGAGATTTGTAAGAATCTGGTTAGCAATGAACTTACCGGCTCATTTCAATCCAATTCAATTCAAACCAAGAGTCATGGCGAGTCAATCTATCAGAAGTATGGATTCAGCGGAGCGCGTGGTGAAGCCGAAAGTGGCTTCCAGACTGTATTTGATTTTGGATTACCTTTGCTGGCCGGGGATGCAAAACTAAATGATGAAGCAATGATCAGGAGCTTTTTATCCATTGCAGCTCACAATAACGATACCAATATCCTTTACCGTGGCGGCCTGCAAACGCTGTCTATTTTTCAGGGTCTGTGCAAAACTGCACTTGATAATTTCACCGATCAAAATTATTCAGCACTCACCGATTATTGTAACAAGGAAAATATTTCACCCGGTGGTTCAGCAGATTTGCTGGCCGTGACTTTATTTATTTGGTCAATAATGAATGAAACTTTTTTACCATTTATTCAGAATAAGTGATTAGATAGTTATAATGTTGAATTAACAATTTTGCAATTGGCTGATTATGTGAGATATGCAAAATTTTAAATAATAAACAGTAAATTATTTAATAGTAAATACTTAAATGACTTTTGAAGATACCGATTTTAGACAAGAGACTCTTGATCTTGATAATCCCTACGATGTGAAGCTCGTGAAAGATTTTCTCTTGAGCCTTGGCTTTGAGTTTGAGACTTCAGAGGTCGAATGTACCATGATTGTCTACAATCTCAAAGGTGAACTGGTGGGTACGGGTTCTCATTTGGGCCGTATTCTGAAATATGTGGTTGTTGCCCCCAAATTCCGCGACACCACTGCCTTTGCATTGATTGTGACCTATATGACCGAGAAGCTTTTAAAGATATATAAGCATACTTTTGTTTTTACCCGTCCCGAAAACTCTGTACGGTTCATCGGATTGGGGTACACCGAAATTGCTTCAGCGCCTCCTCTATTTGCAGTTTTAGAGTTTGGCTTCGAATCCATCTTCACCTACCAGGAGTACCTGAAGACCTTGATTGTGCCTTCCCAAACCTCTGCTGTGGCTGCCATTGTGGTCAATTGCAACCCATTTACCAACGGACATAAATTTTTAATTGAAAAAGCAGCTGCCGAAAATGAAATCGTCTATCTGTTTGTGGTTGAGGAAGATCTGTCGGCATTCCCCTTTCTGATTCGCTGGGAATTGATCCGCGAAGGAATTGAGCACCTTCAGAATGTGGTAATGGTTCGCGGTGGAATGTACATTGTTTCAGGAACCATTTTCCCTGCCTATTTTCTTAAGCATGAGACCATTAGCGATGTGATGGAGAAACAGGCAGAGCTGGATGTCAGAACTTTTGCCAATTATGTTGTTCCGGTTCTGAAGATTAAAAAGCGGTATGTAGGCACTGAGAATTATTGTCCTACCACCTCAGCTTACAATCTTGCCATGAAAACGATTCTACCCTCATTTGGTGTTGAAGTAGTGGAAGTTACGCGGATTGCCAACCGTCTAGGGGCCGATAATACCCCCGATTATATCAGCGCTTCGAAGGTTCGTGATGCCATTAAACACGATCAACTGGATCAGGTTATTGATTTTCTACCCGATTCGACCCGCGATTTTCTATACTCCGATGTCTCTTTGGAAATCAGGCTAAAAATCAAAGCAGACGAGGGAAGACATTAGTCATTGCAAAACTTATATTTGAATTTTGATACCTGAATTTTTAATTATACTATAATATTTTCAATTGCAATCCATCCCTGAATAAATCGTGAACCCATCGTGAACCCATCATGAATTCATAAGTTAATTAGCAGTTAATAAGCAGATAATAAGGAGAAATAAGTAGATTATTAGTGTTTTTACTAATAAAGTACCGATAAGGCGCTAGTTACTTATCGATTATCCAATGTATCCACGATGACTAAACGTAGAAATCAATAAGATTTTTGATTTTTAGAAAGATAAGTCCTCTGAAAAGTCATCCCGAGTACTCGGGTGCCACAAAGTCTCAAAAGATTAAAAATACACTAAGTGTTTATAGCTCATATTCACTACTTTGTGTACCTTTGGGGCTTAGTGTCTTAGTGGTATTTTTTATTTATTGACTTTTCGAAGTAGACTTAGTAGGTGAAGGCAGAATATAAAAGTCCGATAGAGTGGGGGAAATGCAATTCTTTTAAGATTGATATCTTATTGTCAATTCCATGAGAGATGGTGGTGGTGGCCCATTCGCCTACTCCATCAATGGTTAAAATGGCGGCTTCTTTGAAAGGTGAAGGAAAAAATGCGCTTGCAGCATGTGACAGATGGTGCTCAGTGAATAGTATGGGAACGTTTGATAAAATCCCTATTGTCTTTAACTGCTTGCGAATGAGGCTTCTCATAAAGAGCTTAGTTTTTAGCCAAACGGGAACGGCATTGATACGACACTGACGAGTCTGAGCTCAAAAATCTGCTGCCCCAATTTATCGACAAAAATCTGCTGGCTTAGGATGCGGTTGGTGGGGCGGATACGTATGAACCAAAAAATGTAGTTATATAAGAAAGATTCATGATCAATTTCATGAATTAAATCGAAAGACTTTCGTTAAATTGTGGCCCGAAAGACAATGAAGAAATGAAGGGGAGAATAAGGAGAAACAGAAAACAAAATTAAAAGAAAATGATTAGGAAATATATTCAAATAATAAGATGAGACTGATTCTTCAAAATATCAGAGAACTTGTTCAGGTTGATCCTAAAAACCGGCTTTGGGTTGCAGGAAAATCAATGGCTGAAATTCAGACGATCAAAAATGCTTTTCTCATTGTTCAGGATGAACGAATAGAAAACTTTGGTCAGATGGCGGAGCTTCATCCATCTGAATTTGAAGCTGACGACCTGCTCATGGAGATTGATTGTTCAGGAAAGATGGTTTTCCCAAGCTACTGTGACTCGCATACCCATTTGGTTTTTGCTGCTACACGCGAAAAGGAGTTTGTGGATCGGATCAAAGGTTTGACCTACGAAGAAATTGCCCTCAATGGAGGTGGTATCCTAAATTCGGCCCGTTTATTGCAAGAAATGTCCGAAGATGATTTGTATAATCATGCAATAGAACGGCTTGATGAAATTATGTTGTTGGGAACCGGCGCTGTTGAAATTAAAAGTGGTTACGGTTTGACCACTAATTCAGAAATGAAAATGCTTAGGGTAATCCGCCGATTGAAGCAGAATTCACCATTGACCATCAAATCAACCTTTCTGGCACATGCTTTTCCGTTGGAATACCGCAGTAGACGGGAAGAATATATGGATTTGCTGATCAAGGAAATGTTGCCTCAGATTGTTTCTGAAGAATTGGCCGATTATGTGGATGTTTTTTGTGATCGTGGTTTTTTTACCATGGATGAAACTGAAAAGATTCTCATAGCTGCAATGAAGGGAGGGTTGAAGGGAAAAGTTCATGCCAACGAATTGGCCAATTCTGGTGGAGTTCAAGTGGGTGTGAAATACAATGCAGTATCGGTTGATCACCTTGAATATGTTGACGATGAAGAAATAGCTGCACTGATGGGTAGCGAAACTATGCCGACTGTTTTGCCCGGTGCCGCCTTTTTCCTTCATCTAAAATTGGCTCCTGTGCGCAAAATGATTGATGCCGGTTTGCCGCTTGCCATGGCTTCTGACTATAATCCGGGTACATCGCCATCGGGGAACATGAATTTTATCCAGTCTCTGGGTTGTCTGAAATATGGTATGACACCTGAAGAAACCATTCACGCTACTACTATCAATTCGGCATATGCCATGGGAATCAGTGAAAGTTATGGTAGTATTGCCCGAGGAAAGGTTGCTAACCTATTCATCACCAAAGAGATTTCGAATTATGCCGTAATTCCATATTCTTTTGGGTCAAACCTTATTGAAACAGTGATTCTTAATGGAAAAATTCAATAATCTGTACACCCATTTTGTTTTCATTTCTTATTTCTTATTCCTTATTCGATATTAAAGAAAATAATAAGAAATAAGGAATAAGAAACTTAGGTCGGCCCAAACAGCCTTAATTAGAAGATAGATAAATCCGATAGCTATCGGATTGGCATCTGGGGCTCATTACCGGGTTACTAAGATTGAATTATAAAAAGTAAGATTTTTAATCCCGAGTACTCGGGATGACTTTGCTTTCCCCACAACAATATCATCTGCTCCAAAGATACACTAAGTGTATATAATATATAATCAATACTTTGTGTACCTTTGGGACTTAGGGTCTTTGTGGTATTTCTTATTTTATTGACTTTTCGGAGTTAACTCAGTCTTAAATCTATTATCTTTGATTTTATCTGATATCTTAATAAAAAATGAAACAACTAATCGAATGTGTTCCTAATTTCTCGGAAGGAAGAGATGAAAAAATAATCCTTCAGATAACAGACGCTATTCAATCGGTGGATGGCATCAGGTTACTGAATGTTGATCCCGGAAAGGATACTAACCGCACTGTGGTGACTTTTGTTGGCGAACCGGAACAGGTGATTGAAGCGGCATTCCTGGGAGCCAAAAGGGCTGCTCAACTGATCGATATGAGCAAGCACAAAGGAGAGCATCCGCGCTTCGGGGCGATTGACGTTTGTCCATTGGTACCGATTGCCAATATAACAATGGAGGAAACAGTGGTATATGCACGCAGATTGGCCCAAAGAATGGGAGAGGAGCTGGGAATATCGGTCTATTGCTACGAGTATGCAGCTTTCAGTGATGAACGTCAGAGTTTGGCCAATTGCAGGGCAGGTGAATATGAAGGTCTGAAAATTAAACTTTTGAATCCGCAATGGGAACCCGATTTTGGTCCAACAATCTTGAATGAACGTTCAGGAGCATCAGCCGTTGGAGCGCGCAATTTTTTGATAGCCTACAATATCAATCTGAATACCACCTTTGTTCGTCGTGCCAACAGTATCGCTTTTGATGTGCGTGAGGCTGGACGTATTTTACGCGATGGCGATCCTGTGACAGGAACCATTGTGAACGATGCCAATGGCCAGCCCATAAGAATTCCCGGATCACTTCGTAAAGTGCGGGCCATAGGATGGTTTATTAAGGAGTATGGCATTGCACAAATATCAATGAATTTGACCGATATCACTGTAACTTCCATGCATCAGGCATTTGCTGAAGTTGAAGAGCGAGCCCGCGAACGTGGAATTAGGGTGACAGGTTCTGAATTAATTGGTGTTATTCCATTGCAGGCGATGCTTGATGCAGGAAGATATTTTCTCCGTAAGCAAATGCGTTCAACAGGAATTCCAAATGAAGAAATCATCAAAATAGCCATCAAATCATTGGGTCTGGACGAACTTTCTCCTTTTGATCCGAAGAAGCGGATCATAGAATACCTGATTGATAACCAGCAAAATCAACTCATTGATCTTTCTTTATCAGGATTTTCAAATGAAACTTTGTCCGAATCACCCGCACCCGGAGGAGGTTCTGTTTCTGCTTATATTGGAGCGCTTGGAGCTGCCCTGGGTTCAATGGTTGCCAACCTTTCTGCCATAAAGAGAGGTTGGGATGACCGCTGGGAAGAGTTCTCGGATTGGGCAGATAAAGGAAAGGTATACCACGACCGTCTTTTGAAACTTGTGGATGAAGATGCGGCTTCCTTTAATGCCATCATGGATGCTTTTGGAATGCCTAAGATTTCGGATCAGGAAAAAGCAAAACGGTCGGAAGCGATTCAAGCTGCCACCAGACATGCCATTGAAGTTCCATTTGAAGTGATGCAGGCGGCCTTTCAGTCGATGGAAGTTATTCAGGCTATGGCAACGATCGGAAATCCAAATTCATTGTCGGATGCCGGAGTTGGAGCATTGTGTGCCAGAACTGCTGTTTACGGAGCTTATCTCAATGTTAAGATCAATGTTAAAGGTTTAACTGACAAAGCTTTTGCCGGGGATATTCTGAATAAAGCTACCATTATTCTACAGGAGACTCAAGCCAAAGAAACCGAAATCCTAAAGTTGGTGGAATCAGGAATTTGAGGTTGATAAGGATGTTGGGACGGTGGAATTGTTCTTCCTAAAAAAAAAGTAAATTCAATCTGATAATGAGGCATAACCAGGCAATTTAAAAACAGGCCCAGTGGAGTACAATATTGTCAAGATTGCTGACATTGCTGACATTGCTGAGATTGCTGAGATTGCCGATTGCACTTTTAGTGTTTTATTCAATTCCTTGTATTTATTACACATTCAATCATCTCTGAGCTGAGAAAAAGAGAAACGGCAATCTCAGCAATCTCAGCAATCTCAGCAATCCCGGCAATCCCTGTGTTCCCCTTTTTTAATTGTCCCGATTACTTCCCGAGGGATCGGGACAGGCAAGGATCAATATAGATCACATGATAAAATTGTGAGGTCCAGAGTACTCGGGATCAAATCCGATAGCTATCGGATCAATATTCAGTCATGTTTTTTTGAAAGAATCTTACAATTTTTTATAAAATCTCAGTAACTTAGCTCAGCGCCCCCAACCTTAATCTTATCTATCTTATGAAAATAGTCCCGATAGTTATCGGGATCAATAATTTGTACACCTACTTTGTTTTCATTTCTTATTCCTTATTCGATATTAAAGAAAGAAAGAAGAAATAAGAAATAAGATACTTTTGTCGGCCCACATAACATTAATTATAAGATAGATAAATCCGATAGCTATCGGATTGGGCTCTGTAGGTCATTGTCGGGTTACTAAGAGGTTGAATTAAAAGAAGTAAGATTTAAAAAAAAATCACCAATGATTTTGCTTTCTTCGCAACAATGTCATGTGAACCCATTTGACGTCTCCGAAATATTAAGTTGATAAGGTATCTAATTATTCACCTATACGATACGTAAAATTTTTGTCAAATTATTCAAAAAGGCAAATGACTTTGAGATTTACACGGAGCATTTAAAAAAAGTCGAAAATTTAAGTACAAAATCTCGGAATAGATGGAAAGAAAATCTCAGAATAATGATTTTGTTAATTCATTCAATGAAATAATTGATCAGGTATATGATTATTCAAAGGTAGATGGAATTTTTGTTGAATTATTCAAAAAGGCAAATTATTTTGAGATTTGCATAGAGCATTTAAAAATAAGTTG
>Ga0209123_1002839_pt1 | contig 13920 bp, 15 predicted proteins | sample BarGraIncu00431A_FD_184500 | JGI IMG/M metagenome (GOLD analysis project Ga0209123, IMG submission 184500) | Arctic peat soil microbial communities from Barrow, Alaska, USA - Barrow Graham LP Incubations 004-31A (SPAdes) (version 2) | ecosystem: Environmental > Terrestrial > Soil > Wetlands >...
GACCCGGGTTGCTATTGATTTTGAAGCTGGTCACGCAGATGAGACGGGGGCTGGCAGCATATTTTGTACGGCAACAGTAGAAACCGTCGGCCCCACCGGCGTCGAGATGGAAGCGCTGACCGCCGTGCAGGTGGCGCTGCTCACCATTTACGATATGTGCAAAGCGGTCGATCGGGGCATGACCATCACCGGCGTCAGGCTGCTGGAGAAGCACGGCGGCAAGTCGGGCAGTTTCATCAACGCCCAAAACTAGAATCTGGAAATTTACAGAAAAGAAGTTGCTTTATCCCCAGAACACTAGAGGATCGGCCCTCATGTCTCCAGGGCAGGGTCGCTCCAAGTCGGCAGACCGGTTTCCACATGCCCTGCGAGACAGCGCAGGAAATGTTCATCGTCCTGCAAACGCACGGAGATGTCGTACCAGCCCTGAGTCGCCAACAGATCGTAGAGACTCGTCAGATGAGCGCCCGGTGCCACTAATATGGGCCGCTCAGGTCGATTCATATAGTCGGCCGTGTGTACCACAGCAGTCAGCGCCCGGCGGCTGCGGTTGTGCAATGTCAATTGCAACTTGCCGCCATTGAGCGGCTTGGTAACCGCACGCACCTCCATACTGCCGGCCGGCGGCTGGCTGATCGCCGGATGAGCGGCGCGAAATTGGCGGAAGAAACCGTTGGGTCCGCGCACTTCGAGGTCATAGCCCACATCTGTGCGGGTGGACAGCGCCCATTCGTCCGTGAGCACCTTGCCGGCTTCCACTGTGTAGCTGCGCGGGTCGGTTTGCCCTGCCAGGTCATGCACCAAGAAAACAGCGGCAACACTGCCCGTATTCTGAAACGTCAGCGAATACGCCTGATGCGAATCGCTCCACTGCCCTTGGACCTCCAACACATAAGGCAGCGCCCGCGCCGGACGCCGCCCACGCTCTTGCCTGGGCATGCTGTTGGGTACCTCTGGCACCGGCTGCACCTTGGGATGGCGCTCGGCATCTTTGGCCGCATAGCTGCTGGTCGCTGGCAAACGTACCGCTTTGGTATCGCGTTGGGCAAAATCAAACGCCGAGGTTAAATCACCACACACCGCTCGCCGCCAAGGCGTGATCTGTGTTTCGCGAATGCCGGGGTAGTCGGGCCCAAAGCGCTTTTCCACGAACTTGATCAACGACGTGTGGTCAAACACTTGTGAGCACACCCACCCCCCCTTGCTCCAGGGCGACACCACGGTCATGGGTACCCGCGCACCTAACCCGTAGGGACCAGGCGGGTTTTTGGCATCACCCGCAAACCACTCGGAGCGCGTATCCACCGTGGAGAGGCCTTGCGCGCGAGAACCGGCTGGAAAGGGCGCTGGCACATGGTCAAAAAAACCATCGTTTTCATCGTAGGTGACAAACAGGGCGGTTTTGCTCCAGGTATCTTCGTCGGCACTCAGTGCCTCCACCACCTGCGCGACATACGCCGCACCCAAATTGACCGGCCAGTTGGAATGCTCCGAATAGGCCTCTGGTGCCACTATCCACGACACTTGGGGAAGACGCTTGCCCGACACATCCGCCTTGAGTTGCGCCAGTAACGACTGCTGCGGCTGTTTTGCGAGGTTGGTACCGGTGCGGGCACGTTCATACAAAGCCGAGCCCGGCAATGCCTCGCGATAGGCATTGAAATACAGCAGGGAGTTATCGCCGTAGTTACCGACGAAAGGAGTTTTCTCAGTGTCACCCCAGTGGCCCGCTGCGTCCAGTCCGTTACCCACATCCTGGTAGATTTTCCAATCCACGCCTGCTTCCTGCAACCGCTGGGGAAAGGTCATCCAGCCATAACCCAATTCGGCGTTGTCAATCACCGGGCCACCACCTTTGCCATCATTACCCAGACAGCCTGACCACAGGTGATAGCGATTCGGGTCGGTCGGGCCCATCACCGAGCAATGGTAGGCATCGCATACAGTGAACGCATCTGCAAGCGCATAGTAAAACGGAATGTCGTCGCGATTGAAATGCATCATGGTGTGCACGCCCTTGGCAGGCACCCACTGGTCGCAGCGCCCGCTATTCCAGGCCTTTTGCGAGTCCACCCAGTTATGGGGCGTGCCATCGAAGTACTGCATCCCCAAATCCGGCAGATTGGGCCGAAAAGGAAGTACATGGCCGCCGGGATAAGGTTGCTGCCACACGGTCTTGTCGTCGCCCAGGCGCAGTGGATGAGGGTCTGCAAATCCACGCACGCCGCGCAAGCTGCCAAAGTAGTGATCAAACGCCCGGTTTTCCTGCATCAGGATCACGATATGCTCCACATCGCGAATCGTACCGGTCTTGCGATTAGGCTCTACGGCCCAAGCCCGTTGCAACACATCGGGCCACACCCCAAGACCCGCAGCGCCGATAGCGCCCCCTGCAAGATGTAAAAATTGTCGCCGCGAATTCGAAGCCATATCAAAACACCCCCTGTATTCGAGTTACCGCAATCCTGTCCAACAGTTACCGAGCGCCCAGCAGCGTCAAGGTGATCAGCTTCATCTGATTGGTGATTGCCTCAGCCTTGGTGTTGAAGTAATTGAAAAAAAGCATGGCGTAAAGAGCGATGAAAATACCGACGCCAGTGGCGTACAGCGCGGTACCAATACCTCGGCTGACCGCAGCCGGATCAGCCGCGACACTGCCGGAGGACAGGCTATAGAAAGCGTCGATGATGCCTAGAATGGTGCCCATCAGGCCCATCAGGGGCGACAGCGTGATGATGGTATCGAGCATCCACAGACGCGCAACCACGGTCGGTTGCTTTTCAACATAAATGGATTGAGCGATGTATTCCATCTGTTCATGCCCATGGCTTTCTCCGGAAGCCTTGACTACCTCGCACAGAGCCCGTGCTTGTGGGCTTTTGTGTTTCTCGAAAACCTCCAGGATTTCGCCATGCAAGCTCTTGTCATGCAAGTGACTGCGAACGAAGGCGACGACATCTTTGCCTTCTCGAATGGTTGTCGCAAAGAAAATGAATCTTTCGATAATGAGGTAGGTCGCAAGCAAGATAACCCCGACCATGACATACATGACGGCGTCGTGAATCAATGTAAACGGCATAAAAAATCCCTTGAGAAAACCGGAACCCACTTGGGTTCCGGTTGCTTGCCAAGTTAGAACTTGGCGGTAACGTTAAAGAACGCTTGACGCGGTGCGCCAACCATCAGGGTTTGGGAAGTGCCCGTCGGGTCCGAATAGCTATATCCGTTCGTCCCCACCGTGGCGACATAGTTGGTGTTGAACAGGTTGGTGATGTTGAATTGCGTTTTCACTTCCTTGAAATAGCCAACATTTTTCAGACGGTAGCCGACACCCAGATTCCACAGCCAACGCGCATCTGCCGCGTTGTCGTTCGAATAGGTGTAGTAGCGCTTGGAGCTGTAATCACCCCCCAGTCGTGCAGACCAAGTGCCGTCGTCATAGGCCACCTCCGTCTTCAGCATTTGAGTTGGTACGCCCACAACCTGGTTACCGCTGACGGCACGCAACGTGGTGCCATCCCGGTAATCATCCTTGTATTGGGTGCTGTTCAGGCTGACAGAGTTCATCCAGGACCATGCCCGCGCAACCTTCCAGTTCACGCCCAAGTCCAGTCCGTTGGATTCCACCCTCCCGACGTTTGCCAGGACCGACGGACTACCCACGATACCGGGGCCGCTGCTAATACTCAGCAAACGGTTGTTGAAGTCAACATGGTAGAGCGATACCACACCGTCAAACTTGTTGCCGCGGAAACGCCAGCCGCCCTCAACGGTCCGGGAAGTTTCGGGCTGAAGGTTGCCCTGAATGGCAGAAAAACCAGCTTGGGTGGTGCTGAACGGATCGATATAAATAGCCCGCATATTGTCTGCCACGCCGGCAAACAGTTCATTGCTGTCATTCAGCTTGTACGCCGTACTGAGCTGGGGCAGGAAGGATTTCTGAGACGTGATCGTGCCGGACGGGCGGTTGGCACCCGTGGTTTCCGTGCCAGTCACATCGACCTTGGAGGACTTGAAGCCTACATTGACGGTCAACTTCGGTGAAACTTCGATCGTGTCCTGGGCATACCACTGCATGGTTTTCTCGCCATACTTGAAGGCCCAGTCGGTACGGAACGGACCCGACGGAATGTCGTATGGGCTCAATGGATTGCTTGCACTGGTGGCGTAATAACGACGCGCCTGATCAAAGTCATCGTTCTCAATCCACAGACCACCATTGACCTTGTGCTTGTCGACCGTGTAAGTCATAGAAGACAGCAGGCCGGTCCTGTTAATGTCATATTCGGTCGTACGCACAGACGGCGTTCCCGTCGTGGGTGACAACACATACGGCGTCCACCACAAACCGGCGCCATGGTCCGTATGGCGATAGACGGTATTCTTCCAGCGCAGGTTGTCGCTCAGCTTTGCATCCAGCGTCGCACCTGCAAGCACGTCTTGACGAATACCGGCGCCGGCATAGTAGGCATCATCCATGGATGTTTCGCCGCTGGTCCATGTGCCTTGACCGGACGCAATTGCCTTGTTCCAGTTCGGATAGTAGTTGTCCCAGTTGCTGCCCAGGCGTGCGATCATTTCCTTGGACATGTCCTGGTAGTCGACTTCCTTGCGATCCGACGTGTTGATGAATGCCGACAATTTGCTTTCACCAAAGAACTGGACGTATTTGGCGTTCAGCTGCTGATTCCGCTGCTCGCCATTACCCTTCCACTTATTCGAATCCTGATCGGAAACACTGATATACAGTTTGCCGCCGTTGGACATCAAACCGGTATCCAAACGCGCATATGTGCGGCGAGCCGAATTGGTGCCCAACATCTGGCTAACCGTGCCACCAAATTGATTTTCCGGATCGGCCGAGTAGAACTGCATCGTGCCGCCCAGATTGCCGGTGGACGCCGTATCGAGTGCGCCGGTGCCTTGCGACACCTGTACGCGACCGATATTCTCGGATGAAATGGCACGGGAAATATGCAAACCGTTATGGTTGCCGTAGCTCATATCTCCCAGCGGCACATCATCCAGCGTAAAGCCCAACTGGCTGGTCGTAAAACCACGGACGCTGATGCTGGTGGACCACTCGTAAGCACCAAAAGCATCGGCCGACTCAAAGTGAACACCAGGGACTTTGTCGAGCACTTTTAGCGGGCTGGTGCCCGCCGGTGCATCTTCAATATCTTTCTTCGAAATATTTTGCACCTGGCGGGTTTGCCCCTGGCCAAATACAGCAATATCTTCCGTCTGAACGGCTGCATCTTGCGCGTAAGCACCACTGACCAATGCCGTAGCAATCAGCACGGCAAGTGGTCGAAGGTGAAATTTGATATCCATCTTAAATTCCTGTTGATTAAAAAATACCCCGGCCAGAACCCAGCCGGTTAATAGCTAATGGAAAAAACCAGCTTGGTACGAAACTCTTTCTGGCGCTCCCCCACCCAAGCGTCCGCCGGCAATGCCGCAAAGTCAGCAGAACGCACTGCACGTAAGGCTGCCTGGTCCAGCATCGGAAAACCTGAAGTCAAGGCGATGTCCGCCTTCAACAACTTGCCCATCCTGTCCAACACATAGACAACCTCAACCGCACCACTCATACCCAGCTCACGCGCAGTGCTTGGGTAAATTTTTTTGCGCTCAATCTGCGTTCTCACATCCTGAGCAAAGCGTCCTTCAGCCGCGGCATCTCTTTGCACAACCGGAATTTCCTCCACCTTCGGCATCGCCTTGACCGACGGGGATGCCGGCGCCTCCGGAACAATCACCGAATTCGCCTGCGGCAGGGGGGACGGTGTTGCCTGGACGGGTGAAACAAGCTGCTGCGGCACCGGCTCGGTAACTACCTTCTGCTGGATCGGCATAGGCTGCATCAGCTGTTTGATGGGTTTTGGCGGTTCGTTTTCCGGCTTCGGCTCTTCCACAACCGGCTCCGCGAACGTAATCCGAATAGGTTCTTCAATCGCCAAGGGCTCGTGCTGAAGCACCAATCCGTGAAGCATCAGCGCCAGAGCGATTCCAAAAATTATCGTCCCCCCCTGCGCCACCCATTCGCGGTTCTCGTACATCAAGGGCATGGATGCTGTGGTCATGAGCAACTCTCCTGGCTGACTATTTGGGTGAAGAAGCAATCGCCACGGAACTGATCCCTGCGGCTTTAACCGTATCCATCACATCAACGAGTTGCTGGACGGCGGCATCACGATCACTCCGCACGACTACATCAACATCCTTACCGTTCTGCTTAAGCCCCTTCAGGGCCGCCAGCAGAGCCGCCAGCGAATAGTCAACGCCATCGAGCTGCACCTGCCCCGCCTTCGTCACCGTCACCACCGCATGCGCACGCACATCGAGTTTCTCCGGCTTGCCGGACGTTGGCAACTGGGTTTTCAGCCCCAGCGCAGGGATGACGCGCAAACTGATCAAGACAAAAAATACCATCAAAAACATCATGACGTCGATCATTGGAATGATCTCAATGCGCGCCTTGCGTCGCGGCTCTTCGTGCCAAAACAACATTAATTCTTCCCCGTTAAAACCCTGAACTTCAGAACCAATCCAACCACCTTGTTGATTCTGCAATTCCAATTTGTCAAATTGATGACAACGCGACTCTCACCTTCTTCAAGTTGCACTCAGCACGGAAATAATTCAGCACCAACGAATTCAAACGCCCTGTGAAAAAACATTCAGGCTCACCGCCGGGGACAGTTTTCTGACCACGCTCTCTGCCATCAACTTAAGTGCGGGCTGCATCTAAAAAATGCGTGCTCGGCCGACCTTTTAAGACCCGTTAACTCGCTCACTCACCCAGCCAGAACCATTCGCTGCTATCCAAAAAATCGTGTAAATGGACCGTGACTGCATCTTCGTTGAGCGAACTGGCCTTGGCCCTGTTGGTGACCGCCATTTGGCGCGGCTCAATTTTTCTATCATCAAGGTCGGTCTGGTCTCTTTCGACCCCTACCTGCTGGCGGCCATACGTTTTGTCTTATGCGCGTTACCGGCAATTTTTTTCATCCCACGTCCCACAGTGAACTGGAGATTTATGGTCGCCTATGGCGTCATGTTCGGGGTCTTGCAGTGGGGTTTGGTGTATGCCGGAATCTACTTTGGACTTTCCGCCGGGCTGGCTTCTTTGGTGTTGCAGCTGGCTGTGTTTTTCACCATGGCGCGCGTGATCTCCAGGTAAGCGGCTTTTGCCTCCATAGAAAGCGCGCCTTCGGGCGCGTTTTTCCTATTTGTTACCATCGTGAACCTCTGATCAGAGGCGTATTTTTACAATCACAAATTACAGGAGCAACTCCATGAGAGTCCATTTTCCAATCAAGAAGTTCATCGCGGGCACGGCCCTTGCGGCCTTGTCCGCGCTGAGTTCTTTGGCCCACGCTCAAGAAGCAAAACCCAACATCGTGGTGCTGGCTACCGGCGGCACGATTGCCGGCGCTGGTGCCTCCGCCGTCAACAGTGCGACTTACGCCGCCGCCAAAGTGCCCGTGGATAAATTGCTGGCCGGCTTGCCTGAGTTGGCCAACGTGGCCAATGTCAAAGGCGAGCAGGTCTTCCAGATCGCATCTGAAAGCTTCACAAATACCCAGCTGATGACTCTTGGAAAACGTGTTTCAGCACTGGTCAAGCAGGCGGATGTGGACGGCGTGGTCATCACCCACGGCACCGACACGCTGGAAGAAACCGCTTACTTCCTGAATCTGGTGGTCCACACCGATAAACCCATCGTGGTGGTCGGCTCAATGCGTCCAGGAACCGCCCTCTCAGCGGATGGTGCGCTCAACTTGCTCGATGCGGTCACGGTCGCTGCCAGCAAAGACGCGGCCGGCAAAGGCGTGCTGGTGACGATGAACGACACCATCCAAAGCGGCCGTGACGTGGTCAAGTCCGTCAACCTCAAGGTCGAAGCGTTTCGCAGTCAATGGGGCGCGCTGGGCATGGTGATCGAGGGCAAGAACTACTGGTTCCGTGCCCCGGTCAAACGCCACACGGCGCAGTCCGAGTTCAACATCGACAACATCAGCGAATTGGCCCCGGTCGAGATCATTTACAGCTACGGCAACGTGCCCCGTAGCGGCTTTGATGCGCTGGCCAAGACCGGCATCAAAGCCGTGATCCACGGCGGCCCCGGCAATGGCTCGGTGGCCGACCGCATCGTGCCCGCCCTGCAAGCCATGCGTAGCGCAGGCATCCAGGTGATTCGTTCATCCCGTGTCCCTGAGGGCTTTGTGCTGCGCAATGCCGAACAGCCCGATGACAAATACGACTGGGTGGTCGCACATGATCTGAATCCGCAAAAAGCCCGCATCCTGGCGGCGGTCGCGTTAACCAAAACCAACGACAGCAAAGAGCTGCAGCGGATTTTCTGGGAGTATTGAAGCAGTGACATCGGTCAATGGCAAGGCCGTAGAAATACGAGCCAGCCGTTGACTGTCTTGCAATAAATAGATTTAGCGCGCCACAGGTACGGGTGGCGTTGCATGGTCCAGATCAGGACGATGCCACGGGTCGACGTGGGTCATCAGATTCAGCACGCGGTGGCTTCTCGGTCAATGCCGGTGTCTGCATCGAGGCGCACGACCGCGCTGCGCTGGAGCGCTTGCTGAGGTACTGCGCTCGCCCATCCTTTGCCATGGATCGATTGTGCAAGGAAGGGCCGCCCTGGTGTACCGCTGCGCCAAACAGCACAGCGAGCCTACTGGTGACAAGCGCGGCACCAAGGTGGACGAGCTGCACCTCACGCCGCTGGAGCTGATTGATTGCATTGCAGCCCTGGTTCCACCACCGCGGCCACCGGCTCAGCTCAAGTTAACAACCTCCATCTGCGAGCCACACCGGGCGTTCATCGAAGCCCAGTTGCGCTTCAAACGCAACTACATGGCCTTCTACCAAGACTTGGTGGACAACCATGGGTTTACTGGTGCCTGTAACAGCGTCAAACGCTTTGCGGGCGGGCTGTGCAAACACGAGCCAGAACAGTTTGACCGTCTGGAATTTGCCCCCGGCGAAGGCGCACTCACCCGTGTCGCTGGTACCGATCGCTTTCGCAAGCCACGCCTGTTTGTGATGACCTTGCGCTACTCCCGGCGCAGCTTTCGCCGGGTCGTGTGAAAATCCAGCCAGGAAACCTGGGCACGCCTGCATGAAGATGCTTGGCGCTACTTCGGCGGTGCCTGCCGCTACGTGGTGTTGGACAACCTCAAGCAAGGGCACCGTTGAACATGCCATCGGCCACACCCAAGCCACAGCCCTGAAGGATCTGTTGCCCCTGCCCATGCTGAGCATGCAATACTTTACCGAGGGTCAGTACAGCGTCAATGACGACTCGTGCGTGCGGGTTGACCACAGCAGTTACGCCGCCCGCCCGGCGGCCATTGGCAGCCGGGTGCTGGCTCGCCTGTTTGCGCATCGCCTGGAAATCCGTGACCTCAAGACGCAAGCCCTGCTGCGCACCCATGATCGGGCTGAGAAACCCGGCACGGTAGTGCTGCCCATGAATGAGCGCGTCTTCAATCCCTCACGCGAGACGCAGCGCATTCTGAGCCAGGCCAAGGCCATTGGTGCGGCCACCCACAAGCTGTGCGAGACCTTGTTCGAGCGTGAAGGGCGTGTACAGCTACGGCCATGTCAAGACCTTGACCGAGCAGCTGATGGAGGATGCGCTGGCCCTGCTCGATGCGCGCGCTCGTCTATGAACGGGCCCGCCAGGAAAATCCTCAGCGCTGGTCAGGGCAGGCTCGCCAGTGGACACATGTCGATGCCGTTCACCTCAACCCAGAAACCCCACAAATCAAGGAGCATCAACTCACTCAAAAAACAGCCTGACTCACTTCACTTCAGGCGACAACTTCCTTGACAGCCACCGATTCTGGATCGGTTGATGCACCGCTCGGCCCTGCTGGCGTTCGAGGGCAAGAGTTACCGGCTGAAGGAGGCGGCCTCGCGCCTTATCAGTGCCGGTGCAGCGTGATGAACTCGCCCGCCGTGGACAACTGTCCTGACCACAGGACGAGCCTGTGGACAGCCGTTTATAAAAAATCCAAAGAGACCGGGGGGAGAAGCTACCAAGAAAGGTGGTCAGAACCAGTCAGACCAAAAGACTGGTAATTTAGCCGTCCTGCCTGGGTAAATTTGAAGCGGCCATCAGGGCATAAGGAAAATCCTACAAGAGCGTCGTCACTTCCTGATATTTTAATTATGCAGAGACAAACATAATTCCCTTCTCTTAATTACAGGGAGTTTGAAATGTCTCTTGATGCAAAACTTGCGAGTCTGATCGCAACCATTCCTGAGTGTGTTGCGGGTGGTTATGTGGACATCAGTTCCGGCATGTTGTTGTCTGCCAAGACAGTGGACTCACATCCACAAGAAGTATTGGCCATGGTGGCGGCCGCAACCGCAGACATGTTTGCCGGCCCCAACATCGTGACGATTGAAAAAATGTTCAAAAAGTCCCGCGGCTTGGCCGACGACGGCCACCATTATTTCCAGGAAATCGTGGTCAACAGCGACAACTTGATCCACGTCTTCTTGCGTGGCAAAAAATACCCCGACTACATTGCCGTGTTTGTCTGCCGCAAAACCGCCAACCTCGGCATGGCTCTCACCAAGGCCCGTATGGCTATGCCGGAACTCGAAAGCGCGTTCTAAGCCTTTCCATGCGCCCTTCAACTGATGAATCCGAAACACTCCCGGCATCCTTAACGCTCAACGGCTTTGGCGCGTGTTACCGCCGCAAGGTTGTGTTGGCGAGTATCGACCTCACCCTGCCAAGCACGGGTGTAGACGTGCTCATGGGGCCGGTCAAGGTGGGCAAGTCCACCCTGATGCGCTCTCTGGCGGGGCTGAACGACAATGCCGCCTTGTTTCGTAGCTGGGGGACCGCAACGCTGCAGGGGCGCTCCCTGGTGGCGGGTTGGCAGCCGATATTGGTACAGCAACATGCCACCTTGCTCAACGCCGCAGTGGGTGATGCCGTCATGCTGCATGCGCGCGCGCATCACGAGCGCACCTCAGGCACCTTGAAAGAGGCCGCTCAGCAGGCACTGGTCACCTACGGTCTGGACAATTTCGTGCCCGATCTCTCGGCATCGGTTCTTTCGCTGCCGCTGGTGTGGCAACGCGCGCTCATGATCCTCTCGCATGCCTTGCTCAAACCACCGCTATTGATGATTGATGAGCCGACCTACGGCTTGGATGAACTTGCCGCCAAACGGTTGATCGATTGGCTCAGTACGCTGGGCAAAACCCAGAAATTACTGGTGGCGCTGCACCACCAGGGTCAGGCCCGCAGTCTGGCAGACCGCGTCATTCTGCTGGGTGGTGGTCGCATTCTGGCGCATGAGCCCAACCCACGGTTTTTCAATGGGTGCAACAACCCATGGGTAGATCGTTTTGTGCGTACCGGCAGTCTTGCCATTGCCTCACCCGATGCTCGTGCTGAAGACTTGAGCACAGAAGTTGAACCGCCACCGCCTTTGCCCCCCGCAGCATTGGCCGCAATTGCTGAGTTTGACGAGCCCTCCGAAAAAGCAGCCCAAACAGCGATCGGCACGACTGCAACGATGGCACCCCCTGCAACGGCAACCACATCACCCAAGCCCCCCTCACCCACTACCGCCCTGCCGGCGACAGCCCCCCCTGTGGCAGTCAAAACCGTGCGTGCGATGCTCCCCCCGATCTCAGTACGCGGGGTCGAAGATGCCGCCATGGTGGGGCGCGCCATCCTCGCGGACTATCGTGGCCCCAGCGGCTTTCACTGGATCGTCCCCGGAAGACTCGCGGGATGCGCAGAACCAGGTGTTTCAGCAGCCATTGATTACGACATGGGGTTGCTGCATAACATGGGCATCACGCACCTGATCACTTTGACCGAAAAGGATCTGGATCAAGCCGCCTTGGCACGCAACCAACTCCGTAACTTGCACCTGCCGATCTATGACCGCGAAGCCCCTTCCATGGCACAGACTTACATGCTGATACGCCGCATGCAGGTATTGCTGGACCAAGGTGCCGTGGTGGCCGTTCACTGCCGTGCAGGCATTGGGCGCACCGGCACCATCCTGGCGGCATGGTTGATTCGCGAAGGCGGATTGAGCGCCACCGGTGCCATTGAACGGCTGCGCACAATTTACAAGGCCTATGTGCAAACAGAAGTCCAAGAACAGTTCCTGCAAGATTTTGAGCAGGACATCATGCGACGCATGTAGTCCAGAGGCCTTTACGGCAACAAGTGTGCACCTCCTTGGGGTGACGTTTTGCCCACACCAAGGAGCCAGCCCATGCCCACGATTTCCTACAGCACTCACCGCGTCACGACCGGTGCCGACGAAACCTTGCTACAGGCCTGTACCCGGCAGGGCGTTTCTTTGCGCGCCTCCTGCCGGGGCGGTGTCTGCCAAACCTGTGTCATGCGCTGTGTTGCAGGCACGGTTCCCACCCGCGCCCAGTCGGGCCTGAGCCCAGAGCTGGTGACCAAAGGCTACTTCATGCCCTGCGTCTGCAAGCCCACCACAGACATGCTGATCGACGCACCGCTGGCCGATGATTTCTTTGTCCCGGCCCTGTTAACCGAACGTCAGGAAGGTGATGCAGGCATCACTTTTCTGTTCGAGCCCCTGCGCAGCCTGCCTGCATCAAGCACTGCCGTGGTGGTGCGCGGCACAGACGGCCACAACACGCGCTTTACGCTCTCAACCCAGCCGGAGATCGACTTCTACTTTGGCATTCACCTGCCCAACACCGATAGGTCTGCATTGGCCACACGGTGGCGCACCACACTACAACCAGGTGACCAGATCGAGATGCGTGAAGCCCTGCCCGATGAGGCACAGGAGCTTGCCGAACCAGCACTTCTTGCGGCCACCGATCACCCCATCGACCCGCCGCACGACCAGGAACTGTGGGCGGCGCTGGGCGAAGGGACGCTGCTGCGGCCCATCCTGGAAGACTTTTACGCCCGCGTCTACGCCGACCCGCAACTCGCCCCGTTCTTTGCCGGTGTCACCCAGCAACGCCTGGTCGATAAACAGTACTCGTTTTTGCATCAGATCCTGACCGGCAGCCTCGTATATTTCGGCAGCCGTCCCCGCAACGCCCATCACTGGATGGTCATTTCTGATGCTCTGTTCGACCATCGCGAACAGATCATGCAGGACTGTTTGAAAGCGCACGGACTCGCCGAAAAATGGATTGAACGTTTGCGCCAGGTAGAGGGGCACTACCGCCAGGACATCGTCAAAGCTGCGCCTGTGCCCTTGCAGATTGGTGGCGTGAAATTCCCCCTGGACGGCTTCGAGGAACTCCCGGTGGACGTGGGCTCACTCTGCGATGGTTGTGGCGGCGAAATCCCGGCGGGGAGCCTGGTGCGCTACCACCTGCGATTGGGAACCCTGTTCTGCAGCAGATGCCAGAGCAAGTGATAGCCCCAGCGCGATCAACACACCGCCAATGCAGCGATTCAGCACCACTTGCCGCTGAAGCATCCGGCTACGCAGGCGTGGCTCAGAAAACAACACGGTCACCAAGCTGAACCAGACCCAGTGCGCCCGCAACATGAACAAACCGTAACCGATTTGCACCGCCAGCGAAGTACCCGGCTGCACCACCTGGGTGCAGACACTCACCACAAACAAGGTGGTTTTGGGGTTCAAGGCATTGGTGCCCCACCGGCGTCAGGCTGCTGGAAAAGCACGGCGGCAAGTCGGGCAGTTTTGTGGCGGGGTAGCCGCCCCAACATCACACCTTTTTCACATTATTCTTTGCGCGTTTTTCCTGGCCCAGCGCGCATGATTCTCGGGAAATGCGGCCTGGTAGCGCGCCAGGTAGAACAGCGCCTCGTCGTCGCGCCCCAGCAGCACGGCGCTCTCGATCAGCTTTTCGATCACGCGCGGCTCGGGTGAAAAATGCAGCAGATCC
>Ga0209123_1002840_pt1 | contig 13916 bp, 10 predicted proteins | sample BarGraIncu00431A_FD_184500 | JGI IMG/M metagenome (GOLD analysis project Ga0209123, IMG submission 184500) | Arctic peat soil microbial communities from Barrow, Alaska, USA - Barrow Graham LP Incubations 004-31A (SPAdes) (version 2) | ecosystem: Environmental > Terrestrial > Soil > Wetlands >...
ATAAAGAAAGATTTATTCTTCACATAGAATTTGAAACTGTATATAAAAGTAATACACAAATGATGAAAAGAATGCTTAGGTATTATACCTACATTAAATGGCACAATGATTTACCAATCTATCAGGTGCTTATGGTACTAAAGAAGCCTGAAAATGTTAAGAATATTAAAGGTAGTTTTGAAAGTACAGTTCAAGATTTAGAAATAATGAAATACAACTATAAAATTATAAAGGCTTACGAGATCGATAAGAATGAAATACTAAGTCAAAAGAGTATAGTATTTTATCCGCTTAGAGTATTTATGAAACATGATGGAGAAACTGAAAAAGAACACATATTAGAATGCTTATCGGTAGTAGAAAAAATAGAAGATACGGACTATTATTTTTTAACAGTAGAATGTTTGAAAAAGGTTTATCAAACAAGTGAATATGAAGATTTCGTAGAGGAGGAAATTTATATGTCATCTGCATTATATAAAGAGCCTTATGAAAAAGGCAGAGAAGAAGGAATAGCAAAAGGGCTACAAGAAGGTGAATTAAAAGGTGAAACAAAAACTCTTGCAAGGACTGCAATAAAATTTTTAATTAAAAAATTTGGCATTATACCAGATGATTTAAAGGAGAGTATACAAAAATTAGATGCGCCAACATTAGAAATTATAATTGATAGTATTTTAGAATATGAAAGCTTAGACCAAATAAAAAAATACATTCACTAGTAACAAGCTTAGCTAAGGCCTCGAAAAGACCCCCGAGCCGAGTGAAGGTTTAGTGAACAGGGCAGGCGGAAGCTAGGCAAAAATGGGACATTTGATGCGGATTTATGGAAAAGAAATTGGGTTGAAAAGTTGAAACATTGTTAAAAGATAGAAACAAAAAAACTTGGCGACAGCCATGGGTGGGAACTACTGAAATTTATTTTTGGTAGTTTTTTTCGTCGTTGGAACCTATTTTCACGACATAAATTTAAAATTTTAAAAGTAGTGTAGAATAAAATGTAATTTTCTGATAAAATAAGAATATAGGAAGGAAGAAAGATTAAAGCCTTTAAATGACTTCATCTTCAAGAAAACTTTTGGTGAGGAAGAGACAAAAGATAATCTTATAGCATTACTTAATGCAATTTTGAGTAAAAAAGATAGAGATAAATTAGTAACACTAGAAATAGTTGAAAATAAAGAACTAACGCCTGAATTAATTCAAGATAAGACAGGCATCATAGATGTTAGAGCTAGAACAAAAGATGGTACGCAACTTGAAATAGAGGTCCAGTTAACAAACCAGCACAATATGGATAAAAGGACAATGTGGTATTGGGGAGAAATGTTCTCAACAGGAATAAAAAAGGGAGAAGATTATAAGAACTTACCTAAGGTAATAACTATAAATATAGTAGACTTTGAATATATAAAAATACCTGATAAATTCCATACAACCTTTCATTTATGGGAAGATGGAGTCAAAGACTACATGTTAACAGACGTAGTAGAGATTCACTTCATAGAGATGGAGAAATTTAGAAAGTTAAGAAATAAGAACTTAAAAGAAGATAAGCTGCAAAGGTGGCTATCGTTCTTCAGAGAAGATATAAGTCAAAAGGAATTAAAGGAGCTGATGGACATGGATGTTGATATTAGAAAAGCAGAAGAGAAAATAGAATATTTAAGTAGTGATCCAAAGACATTAGAACTTTACAAAGCAAGAGAAAGATCACTTCATGAGAGGGCTAATATGATAAGCACTGCTAAGGATGAAGGTGTAATAGAAGTTGCAACAAATCTATTAAAACTAGGAGTTAGTATAGATATAATAATTAAAGCTACAGGTCTTTCAGAGGAAAAGGTCATACAAATAAAGAAGGAGTTAGAAAGTTAGGTAGAAGGCCACGCAAGGACCCCCGAGCTGTGTGAACGTTTAGTGAACAGGGCACGCGGAAGCTAGGCAAAAATGGGGCACACGGAGTTAGGCGAAGATGGGACATCTGATGCGGATTTATGGTCGAAGAAGTTGGGTTGAAAAGTTAAGAAGGTAAGAAAAGAATATAACAAAAAAGCTTGGAGGCAGCCATGGGTGGGAACTACTGAATATATTTTGGTAGTTTTTCCGTCGTTAAAGCCATGTTTTCACGACATTTATAAAAAATTCATTATAGTATTTAGGCAAATAGTAAATAAGATAATATAATACTATTTTAGTGCTTTATACGTAAATAGATGTTTAAAAATTAAAGATAGATGATATAATTAAATAAAGATAAAAAAATAGATTATATAATACTATTAAGTATAATAGTATTAATTTATGTAAAGAGGTGAAAATATATGCCATTACCACAAGAAAATAAGAGATATACTTATGAAGATTATTTAAATTGGCCAAATGATGAAAGATGGGAACTGATTGAAGGCGTACCACATATGCAGGCGGCACCAGCATGGCAGCACCAAGCAATTACTTTTGAATTAGGTAGGCAATTTGGAAACTATTTGATAGGGAAATCCTGCAGTGCGTTTACAGCTCCATTTGATTTAATAATATTAGATGGCGTAATTGATGAAGGTAAATCAAAAAATGTAGTGCAGCCGGATCTTTTAGTTATATGTAATAAAAGTGGATTAAAAGGGACTGGATACTTTGGGACACCAGATTTAATTATTGAAGTATGTTCACCGTCTACAATAAGAAACGATAAAGTGTTAAAGTTTAATAAATATGAGAAGGCTGGAGTAAAGGAATATTGGATAGTTGAGCCAGAGGGTAAATTTATAAGTATATTTACATTACAGGAAAATAAAAGATATGGGAGACCTGAAATATATACAGAAGTTGATAAAGTAAAAGTAGGTATTTTTGAAAATCTTATAGTAGATTTAGAATTAGTCTTTGGTTAGCAAAGAAAATAGTGCCTTCAGGGGAACGAACTACTGAAATTTATATTTTAGTAGTTTTTTCGTCGTTAAGGCCAGAATTTATAGAAGAGTGTTTCCTTATAATCAACACTATGGTACATATCTTGACCTTGTTGTAAGGCAATTTATTAAGAGTAATATAAATTCTAATATTTTTATTTTTTTGATTAAACTTAATTATTTGTGTTAAAAATTATATTAGATAGGAGTTGAAGTACTATGACTAACAAAAAAAGAGAGAGTTATCCAGGGGCATCATTTCATATCACAGCCCGTGGTAATCATAGAAATGATATTTTTAGAGATGAAGAAGATTTTCAGGTTTATTGTAGCTTTTTAGAATGTGCAATAGAGTATTTTAAAGGCAAATTTCAAATATATTGTTATTGTTTAATGAATAATCATGTTCATATACTTATAAAAACAGACGATATACATATAGGTAATTTTATAGGTAGGGTTCATGGTATTTATGCAAGATATTTTAATACTAAGTACAAATATATAGGACATTTATACCAAGATAGATACCATACAGAAATTATTGAGAATGATGCACAGCTATTAACTACTAGTAGATACATTCATTTGAACCCTGTAAGAGCTAATATGGTAGATGAACCAGAAAATTACAAATGGAGCAGTTATGGAATATTTACAGGAATAGTTGAGGAGAGATTCACAATTTCACAAAATATACTTTCACACTTTAAGAAAGATAACAATAAAGAGTTATATAAGAGGTTTGTAGAAAGTGCTATAAAACTAAAGGATCATGGGGTGAAAGAAGGTATTTTAGATGGCAGCAGTAGTTAATAGTTTCGCATTAAGTGGTGTAGAGGGGTATGTGGTAAAGATTGAAACTGACACAATATATGGTCAGCCATCTGTATCTATTGTTGGACTAGGAGATGCATCTGTAAAGGAAGCAAAGGAGAGACTCGAAGCGTCCATTATACATGTTAAATACGAATTCCCAAAAATGAAAATTGTTATAAATCTTTCACCAGGGGATATCAAAAAGAGCGGATCTCACTTTGATTTAGCTATGGCTATAGGGCTATTGATACAATCAAAACAAATAAATGTAGAAGAAATTCAAAACTTTGGGTTCATCGGAGAGCTATCTCTAAATGCAGATATAAGGGCATGCTCAGGAATTCTACCTATGGCGATTGAAGCCAAGAACAAGGGTATTAATAATCTAATTGTTCCTAAAGAGAATATACGTGAAGCCTCATTAGTACAAGGTATAAATATTTTTGGATTTGAAAAACTAACTGAAGTAATTTCTTTTATAGAGGGTATAAATCCTTATACTTGTTTAGAGGATTCAAAATGTGAGCATATAATACAAAGACCATACATATTTGATTTTCAGGATGTCCAAGGACAAGATGCTATTATAGAATTTATTGTAGTAGCTGCAGCTGGCGGTCACAATTTAATTATGTCTGGAGCTCCTGGATGTGGCAAGTCAATGATAGCTAAAAGGATACCATCAATTTTGCCATCAATGACTGAAAAGGAAGCCTTGGAAGTAACAAAAATATATAGTGTAGCAGGTGTTTTAAAAAATAGAGGCACATTAATAACAGAAAGACCCTTTAGGGCACCACATCATAATGCTTCTATGAATTCTCTTGTAGGTGGAGGAAATAACGCAATGCCTGGGGAGATATCTCTTGCTCATAATGGTGTATTATTTTTAGATGAAATTGCTGAATTTAATAAGAAAACTTTAGATGCTCTAAGGCAGCCCATGGAAGATAATCAGGTTACTATTTCTAGAGTTAAATATACTAATGTTTATCCTTCTAGCTTTATGCTTATAGCTGCTATGAATCCTTGTACCTGTGGTTATTATGGTCAACAAAGGTGTCATTGCAGCGATTATGAGGTTTTAAAATATAGACAGAAAATATCAGGGCCTATGCTAGATAGAATAGATATACAAAAGTATGTTCAGCCAGTTGATTTCATGAAATTGTCTGATAATTCTAAAGGGGCTAGTTCCAATGAGTTAAGACAGAAGGTGGAGTTTGCAAGAAATATACAACGAGAAAGGTATAAAAACATTGAAGGCATAAATTCAAACGCTGAAATGACCCCTGCTTTAATAAAAGAGTTTTGTGTATTAGAAGGGGATAGTATAAAGCTTTTAAAGATGGCTTTTGAGAGATTTAAATACAGCGCAAGGACTTACCATAAATTTTTAAAAGTAGCAAGAACATTTGCAGATATGGATGGTTCTCGGAATATAAGCAGGCAGCACATTGCCAAAGCCTTAATGTGTAGAGATTTGGACAAAGAACAAGTGAACATGGTGGTGATTTAGTGTGGCTACATATGATAGTGATTTTGTCTATTGGATATGGTTATCTCAAATTAATGGAATAGGTCCTGTAATAGGAAAAATATTATTGAATGTTTTTAAATCTCCACAGAATATTTATAAAGCCACAAAATCTGAACTTGTAAATATAAAGGGCATAGGTAACAACACTACGGATATAATATTTAGTTCTAAATCCTTAGTAAAGGCAGAAGAAATTTTAAGTAAATGTGAAAAATTAAATATAGGAGTGCTAACTTATGGAGACTCTCTATACCCAATTGAGGTTAAGGAGATTAAGAAGGCTCCCGTTATTTTATATTATAGAGGTAAGCTTATAGAAGATAGTATGGGAGTTGCTATTGTTGGTAGTAGAAGATGTTCTGAATATGGCAAAAGATTAACAGTAGAAGCAGCAGAGTTTTTAGCTCAAAATAACATACCAGTTATTAGTGGAATGGCAAAAGGCATAGACGGATATGCACATACAGTTTGTTTAAAAGCAGATGGATATACTATAGCTATCTTAGGGTGTGGGTTAGATATTTGTTATCCCAAAGAACATATAGACCTGATGAAAAGGATTATAGAAAAAGGTGCAGTTATTTCAGAGTATCCACCAGGAACAAAACCAGACGCTAATCATTTTCCAATGAGAAATAGGCTAATAAGTGCTTGGTGTAGAAAACTTTTAGTTGTAGAAGCAGGGGAGAAAAGTGGGGCTCTTCTAACAGCGGCATTTGCAAAGGAGCAGAATAGACAAGTGATTGCAGCTCCGAATGGCATTTATAGTAGAGAAAGTATAGGCACAAACAAATTAATAAAAGAAGGGGCTGAAATATATTTAAATCCTTCTCAACTATTATTAGACAATATGAGGATGCCAAGAGTGAATCATAAAGAAGAAAATATAGCACCGATAGGTGATGATTTAACAGCACCGATAGGTGATGATTTATCTATACTAGAAAAAATTATACTTATAAAAATAAAAGATAAGCCTATGTCTTTAAATGAAATTTTACTTGATTTAAAAGAGGATAGGTCAGAGGTTTTAGCAACTATCTCAATAATGGAATTAATGGGTAAGATCATAAATGTGGGTGGTATTTTTAAATAATTCGTAGTTTTATTGAAACAAAAAAACTTATCGGCAGCCAGGGCGGGAACTACTGAAATTTATTTTTGGTAGTTTTTTGTCGTTAAATTGGGTGTTGATATATATATAAAAGCTTTAATTGTAATATACAAGAGTACCATTAATATTGTTGGTGCTTTATTCCATATTTAACTATATAATTAAGTAATAACTATCATTACTATAAATCCAAGTTGACTTTCAATAGAGGTATATCATTATAACAGGGGGCTTTGCATGGACAACAATTTATTGCAAATAGATAATTTAAGAAAATTTTTACAAAATTCAGATGCTCTTCATAAAATGCTGTTTTTAAATAGCAAGGATACAGTTATAATCTTAGATTTCAATGGATTAATAATTAGTGTAAATGATAAGATTACTGAACTTACGGGGTATTTATGCGAAGAGCTAATAGATAAGTCCTTTTGGAGGTTAGTTCATAAAGATGATACGGTACCAGTAATAATTGGCTTTAAAAAGGTTTTTTTTGGAGAGGTTGTAGAACGCGCCTTTAAAATTATGAATAAAAACATGGAACTTAGGCATGTGAAAATGACTTGCATGCCTATTACCCAGGACAATAAGGTTTATGGCGTATATGCAATTGTTAAGGACCTTACACAAGGAAAACAAGCAGAGGACGAGCTATATCATGCTAGGCATTATGATGGGTTAACAAATTTAGTTAATAGAGAGACCTTTGAAGATAAGTTAAAAGAGGTACTACAAAAATGTGAGAAGAGTAACAATTGTTTTACAATTATGCTTGTAGATATAAATAGATTTAAATTTATTAATGATTCTCTAGGATTTGCCATTGGAGATTTAATTTTAAAACAAGTTGCTAATAGATTAGTTGATTTTGTTAGTGAGATGACAATAGTGTCAAGACTGGCTGCAGACAAATTCCTGATTTTATTTAAGCAAATTAGAGATATGGAAGCTGCAAAAAAAATAATTAGTGAGCTGAAAAGGCTATTTGATGAGCCATTTAATATTGATGACTTTGAAGTATATATTACTATTAGTATAGGTATAAGCATTTACCCCAGTGACGGTATGGAGGTTTGCTCTTTAATGAAAAAGGTAGATATGGCTGTTAATAGTGCTAAAAGTCAAGGTGGAAATTCATGTGGATTCTACAATTATAAAGAGGATAATGATAACTATAATAGATTCATATTAACCAACAATCTTAGACGCGCAATAGAAAGAAATGAATTTGTAATAGAATATCAGCCTAAAATAGATCCTAGAAGCAATAAAATTACTGGAGCTGAGGCATTAATAAGGTGGAATCATATATCAAAGGGTATGCTATACCCAAAAGATTTTCTAAGCCTCGTAGAAGAAATAGGACTTATGATTCCTCTGGGTAAATGGATATTACAGCAGGTTTGCTGTCAAATAAAGCTATGGGAGAAAGAAGGACTAGCCTCCCTAAGAATATCAGTGAATTTTACAGAAGCTCAATTGCTCCATGAAGATTTCTGCAGCATGTTAACTTATATATTGCAGGAAAATCATGTTGATGCTAGGTTCTTAGAAATAGAAGTTACCAAAGGTGATATAAAAGATAATGAAGAAAAAATGATTTTTGTGCTTAAAAGTATTGTGGAGCTAGGGGTTCATGTATCCATGGATGACTTTGGTACTGGGTACTCATCTTTAAGTAAATTAAGGATTTTTAATGTTGATACACTAAAATTATCACCAGCTTTTATAAAGGATGTATCTACAAATCAAGAATCTCTAAAAATTGTAGCCGCAGTGATAAAGCTAGCTCATAATTTAAATATGAAGGTTACTGCAGGTGGGGTAGAAAAAATAGAACAGCTATCAATCTTAACTAAATTGAATTGTGATGGTGTTCAAGGATATTTATTTAGTAAACCTGTTTTACATGATAAGTTCAAAAATATATTGAAGTTAGGCAAATGTTATCCTAAATGTTATGAGGATAAAAATGATGATGCTGATTTTGACAATCGCCGAGATTTCTTTAGAATTACGTTTAAAAAACCTCTTGGTGCAGATATGAGTATTTTTAAGGTGAGTGGAAAAAAAGTTTCATTAGGCTATACAGAAGTAGGAGTATTTGACATTGGTGCTGGGGGGCTAAGGTTTTTGTCCGATATAAAGCTACCGATGAAATCAGATATAGTTCTCGTATTTGAGACTGAAATTTTAGAAGAAGAGCTTAACCTTTATGGAAACGTAGTTTGGATGAAACATTATAAAGATGAGACTTTTGAATATGGTATAGAATTTGTTTTTGATGAAGATCATCGAAAAGCAATGTTGCAGTTATTAAACCAATTACATAGTAATATAAGAAATAAAAGAGGTGTAGATAATTACAGATTGGTTAAGCGAGTGTATATAAAATCAGATAAATACTAGCAAAGGAAATTAATGTATCAGCAAATACAAGTATCAGCAAGGGTTTGAGTTTCCATAAATGGTAATAAAGAAAAATATGTAAATATAATATAAAATATAATAACGTAATATATAGTATTATAGTTTGGAATGTGATAACATGTAAAAAAAAGCACATTTAACATATCTTGTAATTTACCTAGTTTATGACCATGTAACCGACACGTATACGTATAAAAAATGGGGGTAATATCTTGGAAAATGCTTTTTATGATAAAAAAATAGAACCAAATTTTTACTCGTGTGAGGGCATAATAACAGAGGTCAATGAAGAATTTACTGATTTTACAGGTTTTAGAATGGATGAAGTGTTAGGAAAATCACTTATAGAAATAGGGGACATGCTAAAAATTAATTCACAAATACTTCTTGAAGATATCAATAGTATGTGTAAGTATTCAGGATATATATTTACAAAGTTCTTTGAAGCAAAAGAAGTGTATATATCACTCTTACATAATAAAAAAACAAATGAAAAAGTATATAATTTTGTTGAGATACCAAATTCCAAGCTTGATGATAAGCTAGTTTTTGTAGAACAAATATTTGTTGAAAACATATTGGGTGTAGCTGTTTATAGTGTACCTGATTTAATATTACTTAAAGCAAATCAAAAGTATCTTGATTTTATGGATTCACCTTTTAATAAAAAGAAAAATAGTATAGGTAAACATGTTAGAGAAATTGTTACAACATTTGCAGGAAGGCTTGATGAAGTTATTGGGAATGAGATTATTAATACACAAAAGGCCGTCTATACAAAAGAATTCAGGGTTGATGATTTTGAGGGAGGTACAACTTATTGGGATTCTACTCAAACACCAATATTTGAAAATGGGAAGACGAAATACATATTCACAACTGATATTGAGGTTACTGAAAGGGTTTTAAAAAATAAAAGTATAGAAAAGCAAAATAAGATAATTAAGCAGCAGAAGGAACAGTTAGTGCAAGAAATTACTGAAACAATTGAGCAATCAAGAATAATTGAAGAACAGAAAAGAGAATTAGAAGCTATCATAGAAAATATAGCTGACGGTATTTCTATTTTTGATAATAAAGGGAAATATATATCATTTAACAAATCAGAAAGAGAATTACTTTTCCCATATTACGAATACACAACCAAAACAAATGATAGGTATTATGTATATATAGATAAGACAAGTGATAGTTATAACCAAGCTGAGCTTTATGATATCCACGGAGAAAAAATTGATATAGAGAATACTCCATTTTGTAGAGTTATGAGAGGTGAAAAATTCAAAAATATGAGAATGGCATTAAAATTTCCTCATAAGACATTACAAATAGATGTTAGTGGAACACCTATTTATGATAGTGAAGGAAAATTTACTTTAGGGATACTTTGCAGTAGGGATATGACAGATTATTTTAAGCAAGAAGAATCTATAAGAAAGCGATATGAATTTTTGAACAGAATGGTGGACACTTTTGATTTACCTGTTGTTAGATTATCATATCCAGATTTAAAGATTGTGGATATTAATAAAAAGGCATTTAGTATCGTTAAATTGTCGACACCTAATATTAAATCATTTAAGCAAATACGAGATTACAAATTTGAGTATTTATTTAAAATATTAGATACAAGTGAATATTATAAATATATTGATGAAGTGTTGGAAGAAAAGGAAACTAGGTGTTGGAATAAAATAAGTCATCTGATAAATGGGAAATCAATATATTGGAATATTATTTTTGAACCCATGCTTGATGTAAATGGAGAGCTCCAAGAAATATTAATTTTAATAATAGATGTTACTACTGAAATAAAGTCTAATATAGTAATGGAAAAAGCTTTAAAATCGCAGGGAGAGTTTCTTGTTAATATATCCCATGAACTTAAAACACCACTTAATGTTATATCTTCAGCGGCTCAACTATTTGAAATGTATTGCAATAGTGGATCACTGGACGATAAAAAGGAGTCAATTATTAAAAATATAGACTCAATTAAGAAAAATTCCTATAGATTATCTAAAATTATTAATAACATAGTTGACTTATCAAAAATTGAAACCGGTTTCTTTAAATTGAATCTATCAAATAACAATATAGTCCAAGTTATAGAAGAAATAGTGATGTCTATAACTACTCTTACTGACAGTAAAAGCATAAATATTATTTTTGATACGGATATAGAAGATAAAATTATTGCTTGTGACCCAGAAAAAATAGAGAGAATAGTATTAAATCTTATTTCCAATGCAATAAAATTTTCAGATGCTGGAGATGAAATAATTGTAGGTGTTAAGGATATGAATGATTTTGTTCAAATAACAGTTAAGGACAACGGCATCGGCATTGAAGATGATTACTTTGATATGATATTTGATAGATTTAAGCAGATAGACAAATCATTATCAAGAAATGCAGAAGGTACAGGCATTGGTTTAAGTTTAGTTAAGTCGATTGTACAATTACATGGTGGTAGCATATGCGTTGAAAGTGAATTTGGAAAAGGTAGTAAGTTTATAGTCATGCTTCCGTCTAGAAAGGTACTTCATGAAAACATGCTATATAGGAGTAAAGTTCCCAGTGGAAATGAAAGTATACGAGTGGAACTCTCAGATGTTTATTCGGATTAATAGGGGGCAGGCACTTGGGAAAAACAGGATTTTATATCCTGTTTTTTTCTTGTCGTTGAGTTTTATTTAGTTGAAAAAGTGCAACTATTTTGTCAATATATGCGTTATATATATGTATAAAGCATGAACACTTGAAGAAAGTGAATTTAAAGCACCAGCATGAAATTTTCCCCTTATGTATATGAATTGCTTTAATAACATCTTTTCTTCCCGAATCAAAATTAATAAAAGGTGCATCCATCAATTTTGTTCCGATTTCTACTAGTGAAACTTGGCGAAATTGATATATTAGCAGTACCAGTGCAAAAGGGTACCACAAAGCAGGACTTAGTAAAGGCATTAGGAATACCTATAGTAGTGTCCGCAGCATATTGGCAGTATCAAAACCAAACTATATACTTTGGTTTTGATGATAAAGTATCTTATATAAATTAGCGCAAAGTTTCATAAGTGAGATGTATAAATGTGATTAGACACATAAAGTCGATTGACTTTTGCGAATAGCGTGTTATAATTTGGTTATACTAGAGTTGGAGGTGTTTTTTATGATAAGGGAAGCCATTAAAGATTTAAATAACTGGAAGGATGGAAAACATAGAAAGCCTTTGATAATTCGTGGAGCAAGACAGGTAGGGAAAACATGGATTATGAAGGAGTTTGGAAAAACACATTATGAAAAGGTTGCATATATAAATTTTGATAATAATGAACGAATGGAAAGCTTGTTCAGTGGTAATTTTGATATATCGCGAATAATAACAGCTCTGCAAATAGAATCAGGAGTTAAAATAGAATGTAATAATACACTAATCATTTTTGATGAAGTACAAGAGGTACCTAGAGCATTAACTTCATTAAAGTATTTCTGTGAAAATGCACCGCAGTATCATATAATTGCAGCTGGCTCATTGCTTGGTGTAGCGCTTCATCCTGGTACATCATTTCCTGTAGGTAAGGTTGATTTTATGGACTTGTATCCGCTTAACTTCATAGAATTTTTAAATGCCACTGGTAATGAAAATTTAGCAAGTCTGTTATCAACTAAAGATTTTGAGCTTATTACAAGTTTTAAAGGCAAATACATTGACCTTTTAAAGCAATATTATTATATTGGTGGAATGCCTGAGGTTGTCAGTAACTTTATTGAGACACAGGATTATACAACCGTGCGTGAAGTGCAAAATCGTTTACTAATGGCGTATGAACAAGATTTTTCTAAGCATGCTCCAAATGAATCTGTGCCAAGGATACGTATGCTTTGGACATCAATTCCAGCTCAACTTGCAAAGGAAAATCGAAAGTTCGTATATGGTCTCATTCGCCAAGGGGCAAGAGCAAAGGAGTTTGAACTTTCGATGCAATGGTTACTGGACTGTGGCTTGATTTACAAAGTAGGTCGGATAACAAAGCCAGATATGCCACTTATGGCGTATCAAGATTTTAATGCATTTAAACTGTATATTTTAGATGTAGGCCTACTGTCAGCTATGAGCGGACTCGATATAAAATCATTATTAGAGGGCAACAGTGTTTTTGAAGAGTTTAAGGGAGCGCTAACAGAACAATATGTGCTTCAGCAATTAATAACAAATAAGGATATAACACCTTTTTATTGGACTGCCGAAAAGTCAAATGGTGAAGTTGATTTTGTTTTTCAGAGTGGCATGAATATCATTCCACTTGAGGTGAAGGCTGCTGAAAATCTCCAAGCCAAAAGCTTGAAAAACTATTGTTTAAGGTATAAGCCAAAGGAGGCAATTCGCACATCAATGTCCGATTATAGAAAAGAGGAGTGGCTAACAAACCTTCCACTTTATGCAATTAATAGTATTTTAAATATTCTAGAAAAGCACTAGTGATAATTTTTGTTATGGACAGCCACCCAGAAAAAAAGACGATACTTAAAAAAGAGATAGAACTCATAGTAAATTATGAGTTCTATCTCTTTTTGATTATTTTAGTTTTCTATCAATTATTACAAAGACCAATTATATTACTAAGCTACATCAACTGTACTAGTTTCAGTAGCAATTATTTTAGCATCTTTCTTGCCAGTTAAGTTGCCATTAGCTGATATAAAAATGTTCTTTGCAATGACTAAATCCATAAGCGCATTGACCTCAGCTTCAGTCACAGTTGGAACTCCATCTCCATCAGCTTTAATGTCATCTACAGTCAAAGTAAAATACTTACCTTCTGAAGATGTTAAAAATCTCATAGTTAATTTAAGCATATCACATTACCTCCTTTTAATTATTTGATTCAAGGGTTTTGAATTCAGGGCTTTGAATTTCAGCTAGCAACTACTCGTTAACTAAGCTGAATTGATCCTCTCTGTCTAGTCCGAATAATGGATAAGTTTTAATGTTAGAGATAGCTTCTCCTACTGCAAATATGTCCGCGTCTACTGCAGCAACTTTTAAATTGGTTAGTCTTTTTGTTGCATACTTGTCTTTACCTTTGATGTCAAC
>Ga0209123_1002841_pt1 | contig 13905 bp, 7 predicted proteins | sample BarGraIncu00431A_FD_184500 | JGI IMG/M metagenome (GOLD analysis project Ga0209123, IMG submission 184500) | Arctic peat soil microbial communities from Barrow, Alaska, USA - Barrow Graham LP Incubations 004-31A (SPAdes) (version 2) | ecosystem: Environmental > Terrestrial > Soil > Wetlands >...
ATAAACGGTTGTGAGCCTATTTGCTGGCAGCCTTGGCCGGTGGGCGCGTGCCCTTGGCAGCAGATGCCGACGGCGCTGGAAGCCCAAGCAGCTTGACAAATGTCTGATCAAGTGACTTCAATTTTGGGTCCAGCAAACCCTGCACATCGGGAATCAGCTTTCCCATCAGCGCCTGTCGCATCTCACCACCCATTTGAGAATACTTGCGGTTGACCGGCGACTCAAAGATCGCAATAAGTTGTTTGAGCTCGTCCTCGGTAAACTTTTCTTCCAGCAGAGTGCCAATGGTCGATGGCGCCAATTTGACAGCCCGCTCCCGCACCAACGGTACAGCCTCATCAGCGTATTTTTTTGCGTTGGTCTGAATTTCTTTGGCCATGGCCTCGCGCTTGTCTGCAGCCACCCTTGTTTGCATGACCATCCCGGCCTGCTGCATCATCTGCGCCGCCGGCTGCTCCGCCAACGCTTGCGCTGCCTGCTCAATGGCCGGCTGCTGCAACAGCAATACCTTGGCGACCAGCTCCTTCTTGGCCGCGGTGGACTCGGCTTGCGCCCCACTGGCCAGCGCCAACAGCGCTATCACTAACAGTTTTTTCATACCAAACTTTTCCTTAAAGAAACACAAGTTAAACAGCCCACGCTGACTGACCAACAGGAGGTGATCGTTCCCACCTACCCGCAGACCCGACATTCAGGGATTGATCGCTCTGGGCGAATGAAGTCTCTTCAAGTTAGCCAGGAGACGCGGCACGCGAATTTTTCAGGCGACTCAGTGTTCATCATAGCGATGTGGCGCGATGCCACCCGGAACCATCAACTTTCAACATTGGGAGCCCCATCGCCATCTTTGCTCAAAGGCATCTGTGCCACAGCAAGACCAGGGCGTTTTGCGTTTTTCCATGACGTCGTCCATGGACGAAAAGAAAACCTTTTATATCTCAGGGTTTACCCCAATAAGTACGTTGTGCTGCACTGTCTGGAGCGCAAAAGGGCATGTCCACCCCAGCTTGGGGCGCAGGTCACGCGTCGGTGCAATGGCGAGACGGCTTGATTGGATAGGCGAACCTTCACTGCGCCTTGAAGCCGCTGTCTTTGATGATGCGGGCCCAGGTCTGGGCGTAGGCGTGTTCGCGGCTGGCCAGCTGCGCTGAAGTCATGTAACCCACGGTCAGACCCATGGCAGTCAGGCGCTCACGCACTTCGGGCAGGGCGATAACCTTGGCCACGGCGGCTGAGAGCTTGTCTATGACCGCCTGCGGCGTGCCTTTGGGCGCAAAAATGCCGTAGTAAGGCAGGTCTTCAAAGCCTGCCAAGCCGAGCTCGGCAAAGGTCGGCACGTCCGGCAGCGCGGCTTGGCGCTGACCACCCAGCACCGCCACGATGCGAATCTTGCCGGCTTTCTGGTTCTCAATGAAATCAGGCACCGAACCCACACCGGCGTGGATCTGGTTGCCCAGCATGTCGCCCATCATGGGCGCGCTGCCGCGGTAGGGGGCGGCTTGCAAATCAAGCTTGTATTTCTGGCCAATCACCTTGACCAGAAACTCGGGCACCGAGGCCGGGGCCGGCACGCCCACCGTATCTTTGCCTGCGCCCTGCTTTTGCACCCAGGCCACATACTCCGCCATGCTCTTGGCCGGTGTGCCGCCTGAGACTGCCAGGCCGTTCACAAAGGTGGCAAAACCGGCCACCGGCACGAAGTCTTTGCTGGCGTCATAACCCGGATTCTTCAGCACCAGCGGCAGAATCGTGATGGTGTGGTCGTGCGACAAGAACAGGGTGTTGCCATCAGCCGGCGCGGCTTTGAGCGCCTGCGCCGCAATCTGGCCGCCGGCACCGGCTTTGTTCTCTACCACCACTGCCACACCCAAGGGGTCTTTGAGCTTGTCGGCCAGGATGCGCGCAATCGCGTCAGTGCCGCCACCCGGCGGAAATCCCACCATCAGCTTGATCGGGCCAGTCTGAGCCTGCGCGAGACAAGCGCCCAAAAGCGCAGCGGCCGCCAGGGATTTCAACAAGCCACGCATCAGTTGACGAACCTGAAATTGGACCATTTGTAGCACCCGTTTGAACAGTGAAAATTTTAAAACGTGCCGGGATAGGCGCCACCGTCAGCGAGCACATTCTGCCCGTTGATATAACCGGCCTGCTGGCTGCATAAGAAAGCACAGATGGCGCCAAATTCTTCCACCGTGCCAAAGCGCCGGGCCGGAATGGTGTTGCGACGTGCGGCCATGACAACCTCAAGGGCTTGGCTGGTTTTTTGCGCCGCGCCCTGCATGACGCCTTTCAGACGGTCGGTGTCAAACGCACCGGGCAGCAGATTGTTGATGGTCACACCATGCGCCGCGAGTTGGCTGCGCGCCACACCGGCCACAAAACCGGTCAAGCCGCTGCGCGCTCCGTTGGACAAGCCCAGGATGTCGATCGGCGCCTTCACCGCGCCCGAAGTGATGTTGACGATGCGCCCAAAACCGCGCGCCGCCATGCCGTCCACCGTGGCCTTGATCAACTCAATCGGCGTCAGCATGTTGGCATCCACCGCCCGGATCCAGGCTTCGCGGTCCCAATCCCGAAAGTCGCCGGTCGGCGGGCCCCCGGCATTGGTGACCACAATATCAAAGTCGCTGCGCGCAGCAAACACCGCCTGCCGGCCTTGCGGCGTTGTAATATCTTCAGCAACAAATTGGACTGTAGCCCCCGTGTTACCTGCGTATTCAGCTATTAATTTTGTAGCAGATGCCTGCAACACCTCAGCACCTCGGGCCACCAGCAGCACATTCACCCCTTCGCGCACCAGCGCCTGGGCACAGCCGAAGCCCAAACCCTTGCTGGCTCCGCAAACCAAGGCCCATTTACCGGCAATACCTAAGTCCATGACAGATCACTCTCTAAAAAATATGAATGCTGGCAATGATACGTGGTGAAAGCAAGGGCAAAAACGCTCTCAGGCAAAGCCGTGCAACACCTTGCTGGCCTGCTCCTGCGGCTTGAACTGGTTGAAACGCGGCAAGAACTTGTCCCAGTCGATGATGTGGCTGTCGAGCTCGGGGCCATCGACGCAGGCGTGCTTGCGCACCATCTTGCCGTTGATCGTCACCGGCACCATGCAGGCGCCGCACATGCCGGTGGCGTCCACCATGATCGAGTTCAAACTGGCGACGGTCTTGACGCCAAAAGGCTTGGTCAGGTCGCTGACGGCACGCATCATCAGCGGTGGGCCGATGGTGACCACTTCGGCGATTTTGCGGCCCTGGCTGCTCTTGCCGTCTTTGAGCATGGCTTCCAGCGGCGTGGTGACAAAGCCCTTGTTGCAGAAGCTGCCGTCGTTGCTGGTGTAGATGACGTCAAGCAAATCGGGGAACTCGGCTTGCAGTTGACTCACGCGTTCGCCCGCCTTGACCCAAAACAGCAAGTCAGAATTGCGAAAGCCCGCGATCAGCGTGACATGGTTGCCCAGACGCAGGTGCGCACGCATGATCGGATAAACCGGCGGCAAACCCAGGCCGCCGGCGGTAAACACCACCGTCTGTTGGCCTTCATAGCGGTGCATTGCACTGGGCAGGCCCAGCGGGCCGGCGATACCGGCAAAGGCATCGCCCACACCCATTTTGTTGATGGCCATGCTGCTCGCGCCCATCGCTTGCACCACCAGGCAAATGGTGCCGGCTTTGGCATCCCAATCGGCCAGCGTGAGCGGAATGAGCTCGCCCTTGTCCCACGGCAACACGCGCACGAATTGGCCGGCCTGGGCCGACTTGGCCACCAGCGGCGAATGCACGATGAACTCGACAATGCCATCGGCCAGATCAATCTTCTGCAGAATCGTCTGCGGCGCGGCACCCATCTCGGTGTAGTGCGCGGCGTTCCTGACCATGGCAGTGATCTCGTCCGCCGTCAGGTTGATGTCGCCCACAATCTCACGCGCGGCGGCCTGACCGTCACCGGCGGCGCGAATCGCCGTGGAGCCGCCACGCGCCGCATCGCCACCCGAATAAACCCCAGCCAAGGAGGTCTGCTGCGAGCCCGGCACCACATCGATGGTGCCCCACTTTGTCGTCTTGAGGCTGGGCTCGGAGTCTTTGATGATCGGGTTGGGTGTGTTGCCCAGCGCCATGATGACCAGGTCCACCGCCATCGACTCGGTCTCGCCGGTGCTCACCGGGCTGCGCCGCCCGGAGGCATCGGGTGCGCCCAGCGCGATCACCTCAAGCAGACTGTGGGTCACAAAATGGGTCTTGTCGTCGCCGACAAATTCGCGCGGCGCACGCAGCTCCTTGAGCTCAATGCCTTCTTCGAACGCGTGGTGCAGCTCCTCGACGCGCACCGGCATCTCGGCCTGGGTGCGGCGATAGACGATGGTGACCAAGCCGCCCAGGCGCCGTGCGGTGCGCGCTGCATCCATCGCAGTGTTGCCGCCACCAATGACCATGACGCGTTTGCCGCGCGTCTCGGGCAGGGGTGTTTCGTAGTCCGCGTGCAAGCCCTGCATCAGGTTCACGCGCGTCAAAAACTCGTTGGCCGACATGACGTTGAGCAGGTGCTCACCGGGCACATTCATGAAGCGCGGCAAACCCGCGCCGGTGCCGACAAATATCTTCCAGAATCCGGCCTTTTTCAGGTCTTCCAAGGTCGCCGTTTTGCCAACCACAAAGTTCGCCACAAACTTGCCGCCGAGCAGTCTGATTTTGCCGACCACATCGTCGATCAGGTCGTTCGGCAGGCGGAACTCGGGAATGCCGTAGCGCAGCACGCCGCCGAGCGCATGAAAGGCCTCAAACACCGTCACCGGGAAACCCTCGGAGGCCAGCAGGTAAGCGTTGATCAGCCCGGCCGGGCCCGAGCCCACCACCGCCACCGGCGGTTTCTCGGCCTTGGCCCAGGGGTCGGGAATATTGGCAAAGCGGGCCGCAATGCCATCGGCATTGACCAGCTTTTCGCGCTGCGGCAGATACCACTCGATCTGGCCAATCTCGATCGGCTGTTTCTGGTGTGTGCACACGCCCTGGCACTGCAACTCCTGCGGGCAGACGCGCCCGGTCACATTGGGCAAGGGGTTGCAGTTTTCGATCAGTTCCAGCGCTTCGCGAAAGCGTCCGGTCCCCAGCAGTTCCAGCATTTGCGGGATATGAATCTTGACCGGGCAGCCGCCCTTGGGCTCGGCACTGCCTGCCACATGCAGGCCCAGCTCGCACGGTTTGTCTTCGCACTGCTTGTCGCGCAGCGCTTCCAGCCAGACAAACATCTCGACCTCGCGCGCGCTGTAGCCCTGGCTCATGTAGCCCAGGTAGCCCTGGTTGACCAGGCCGAAGTCCTGGGAGCGCTCCAGCGCGTCACGCATATAAGGTGGAATGGAATTTTCCGCCGGCCAGTTTTGCGACAAGCCCTTGAACATCGGGTAGCGCTCTGACAAATGGGTGTCAATGGCGCGCACAAACTTGCGCTTGAGCTTGAGCGGCACGTTCCAGACAAAACGCATCAGCACCTTGGCTGTGTCGTCGTCGCGCAGCATCAGGGCCCACAGGGTGCGGATGAAAGCGGGGCCCAATTCGTCTTGCTGAAACTCCCAGACCATGGCCTCGGTGCCGTCAGCGATGAAGATGTCGCGAAACGCCTGCGGTTCGCTCAGCAGGCGCCGGCGCAACAGCGCCAACTGGCGATGGAAGGTCTCAACCGCTTCAGTCTGCTCCAGGGCGTCGATTTGCGAGCGAGTGGCGTCGAGCGTGCGGCTTGCGCTGAGGTAGCGGCCAAGCTCGTCGCCGCTGGCCGGGCTCAGGTTGTCGGTGTTCACAGAATGATCTCCGCGTCGCAATTGGCCGCCACCCGCTTGATGCGGCTTTTAAGCTCGGGCGTGACTTTGATGCGCTCCATGGCGCCGGCAATCAACTGGCCCACGTCACGCGACTCGCCGTTGACGACGATGCGGGTTTTCTCGAACAGCTCGGGCAGGTCCTGGTAGCAAGTCTTGCAGTCGGTGCATTTGACCTGATCGGCGATGTCGTAGCTCACCAGTGCTTCAGCCGTCGCAACAACGGCGGGGCTGGCCCCGGCGCTGCCAGCGCCTGCAGATTGCGCCATGATCGGTATCACCCGGGCGCCGCCGACCGGCGCTTTGCTGGCGGCGGCCAGCTCGGACATGGCACGCGCAAACGCGTCCAGCGAGGTGTCGCGCTGCGTCACCGAATCAAGGTACTGCGCTTGCAAGGCGGCCATGCCAAGGCGATGGCTTTCGTCCATTTTGGCCACATGCTGGCCGTCCAGGAACTGCAGCAAATGCCAGTATTTGCGCCGTTCTTCGACCAGCGCAACGATGGCCTCGGCCACCGCTATTTTGATCAGGCGCTTGTTGGCATCGGTGGACCAGATGAACGCGGTCTTGCCCGCACGCTCAGGCCGGGGCAGCTCAACATAGGCCTCTACCGGCAGCGCAAGCGTGTCGTCGGCGCCGAGCTTGTGAAACTGCTTCTTGAAGCGCACTTCACCCAAGGCAAAGTGCGCTGGTGTCAGCGCCATGCTCATCAGTTTGAGCTGGCCTTCGTCGTCCTGGTATTCCAGCGTCGTTGTGGCCCAGGTCTGCAGCGGATCGGGGTTGCCTTCGAGCGAGAACCAGTCGTGCAGCGTGGTGCCACGGCGCGGGTCATGCACGAACACCGGGCTCATGCGGCTCTCGACCGCCAGGCGGGAGCGCTCTGACGAGGCGCCATCGCCAATGCCCTGCTCACCCTGGCACGGGGTATAGACGTCGAGCACGGCGGGGCCGTCGGTGTAACTCAGGGCCTCCATCGTGTTTTTCAAAAAGTGGCTCTGCAGCGCGGTGCTGGTGGCGCACACAAACACATTGGAATGGAAGGCCGCGATCAGGCCGAGCTCCTTGCGCGACTCGTGCTTGCCCGTCGCCGTGCTGCCAAAGCGCGCCAGGTCAGAATCCTGCCCCAGAAAGCTCGACGTTGAGGCTTGGCCACCCGTGTTGGAATAAGAGCCGGTATTGAGCACCAGGACTTTAAGCGGTGTGCCACTCATCAAAATGCGCGACAGCGCGCCAAAACCGATGTCGTAGGTGGCGCCGTCGCCGCCGATGGTGATCACAGTCGGCATCAGGCCCAGCTCGGCCACGCTGAACTGCTCCCACGACAACATGCGCAAGGCGGGGTCGTGGACTTGGGCGTCATAAGCATCCGCCAGCTCCAGCCGCGCCAGGCGCAGTGCGCGCACATCGCCGACGGTTTGCGCCGCAATGCCCTCAAAAATACCTTTGGCCAAAGGCTGTGCGTCCTGGAACAGGCTGTTGACCCACGGGTCTTTGAAAGCGTTGAACGGAAAAGTGGAGGCATAGACACTGCTGCAGCCGGTCGAATTGGCCACCACCGTGCCAGCCGGGCCGTTGCCCGTGGGGCCGCTCTCGTACAAGTAGAGCCGACGCTCCAGCGTGCTGATGAGCGAGACAATGCGTTGCTGGCGCTCTGCGTCATGCTCAGCGAGCGCCGCCTGCTTGTCACTCAAGCGGGCAATCAGGCTCTCCAGCTCATGGATATGCTCGCGCTGACGTTTGTCGGCAATAGCATGGCTGGTGGCCATGACCAGACGGGTGGCAGTCACCTCGCCACAGCCACGGCAGGCGCCGTGGCCGCCGGTGGTGCTGTAGTAGTTGGCGCGGTCGAGCAGCAGGCGCTTGATCTCGCCGCCGGGCTTGATGGCGTCGACGACAAAGCGCGCTGGCGTGTTGGGCGTCTTGCTCATGAAATCAAAGCGCTGTTGCAGGGTTTGCAGCAAGGCCGCATCCTGTTCGCGGGTGACCAAGGCACCCGGGCCGCACACTTCCACACATTCCAGACAGCCCGTGCATTTCCACGGGTCGATCGTGACACCGTAGAGAGCGCCGCTGCCCGGTTTGGCCTTTTCCATGGCATCAAAGAAGGGCCGCGTGCGCGCGACCGGATAGAGCGCCAAGACGTCGATCAGCTGGCTGAAGTTGCGCAGCACGGTAACGTTCTCGGTCTCCAGATGGGTCGCGGCCTCGGCCACCAACTCATGGAACGGCCGCGCCTGTTTGCTCTGGCGGTAAGCCTCACGCAGGCCTTCAGCCAGCGCATAGACATGGCCGCGCATGACCTCGCGTTGGACGGGCGGGATGTCGAGTTGGCTGATGCCCGTGAGCAGCAGTTCATGAATGTCATGCACGCTGTTGGGGATGGCACCGTCCGGGCAGACCAGCGCGCACTCCATGCAACCGGTACACAAGTCGGCCTTGAACTCGGGCACGCTGCGGCGAAACAGCCCTTTGTCCTTGGCGCTGGCGGTACCCGCCGGCATGAACAAGCCAGTGCCGGGCAGAACCGGGGCTTCACCAATCGCCCCTTCGCGGAACGGGTTGAGCACCATGTCGTCGTAATAGCCACGGTCAAACATGCCCGCGCAGCTTGAGCTGCCTGCGCTCTGGCACATGGACGCCGACAGCGATACATCGTGAATCGCAATCGGCGCGGGCCTGGCGTCGATACGCGCAAACGCATCAAGCGCGTAATCCACTTTTTGCGTCGCCTCAATGCCCTCGCGGATGACCGCCATGTTGCCATCCATCACGGCACCGCCCTTGCCCCCAAATTTCTTGGCGATCTGCTGGCGGACTTTTTCCAGGATCACCTCAGGGGCGGCGCCTGCTGCCACCTGACTGACATGACCGGCCACAGCGCCGATAAAGGCAATGCCCATCATGCGAGTGGCCAATTCTGGCGTCGGCGCATGCTTTTTGGCCACGGCAAAGGCATCCACAATGAAGAAATTTATTTGTCTCTCACGGATGGTTTTGCGCGCCTGGGCCGGCAGCTCTTGCCAGACCTCTTCGGCGCTCGCATTCGACTGCAGGATAAAGGTGCCGCCCGCGACCAGCCCGAGCAGCGGATTGGTGTGACTGAACACCTTGTGATCCGGGGCGATGACGACCTCCACGTCCTCCAGTTCGGCGTTGGTGATCTTGACCGGCTCCGGGCTCAGGGTGATGTAGTAGTTGGTCGGTGCCCCACTCTTCTCGGAGCCATATTTGGGCGCCGACTTGGAATGCATCTCCAGCACACCGGCCAGGATGTCGGTCAGCAGCTTGCCCGATGCAATCGTGCCGTAGCCGCCGACCGAGTGAAAGCGCACCCGAAAGCCGGCATCGGGCAGCAGCTTCGGGTTGGCTTGCGTTTCAAGCGCCATCAGCTCGGTTTCAGGGTAAGCCAGCTTGAGGCGCGCCTGCAGTTCAGCCACACGCGGCGACGCGGTCTGCGAGAAGAACTGGGAGCCCAGATAAATCAAGGGTGCCATGTTGCCGTCGGCCATGTTCTTGAAAGCCGCAATCAAATGGCGCGGTTGCAAGTCATGGCCGCCCAGACCAAAGATAGCCGTGGTCAGCAGCGGGCTGGCGTTCAGTGCCGGGATACCGGGGTGGCGCAGTTGCGCGGCATTTTCACGCGCCTTGAACAGCGCCTGCGTCACCAGGCTGGTGAGCGCCGTCTGATCCGAGCGTTCCAGCACCGTAACGGCCTTTTTGCCCTGGAGCGCTGCGACCAACTGGCCTTCCGGGAAGGGCTGCAGCAGCTTAACGGCGATCAGGCCCACCTTCTGGCCCAAGCCGCGCAGGTGGCTGACCACCGCTTCGACGTCGTCCGTGACCGAGCCCAGGCCCACCATCACCGTCTCGGCATCAATGCACATAAAAGTGTGCACCGGCGCGTACTGGCGCCCGGAAAGTGCCGCGTATTCGTCCATCGCCTGGCGCACGATGGCAGGCACTGCGTTGGCAAAGTGGGTGCGGTGATCGACGGCACCGGCTTGAAAGTCAGCCTGGTTTTGCACCGCGCCGGTCAGCCCCGGGTTGTTCACATCCACCAGCGCGGGCACCAATTGGCGCGTGCCTTTCTCAAAGGCATTGACCCACTGGCGCTGCCACTGAGCGTGCAGTTCTTCGGGCAGCCAACCCAGCGTCCTGGCGACGAGTTGGCCAGCGTTGTCTTGCTCGACCTCAGCAGCGTTGGTGTCAAGAAAACTGGTCAGCTTTGACATATTGCCATCCGTCAAGTCAGCCTGATGGCGCGCCAGATACTGCTGCAACTGGGCCACCCGGCCTTTGGCACCGTAGAGCATCTCCTGTGCCAGCGTCGGTGCCTTGATGCGCCCAGCCGGGTCGCCCAGATACTCGGCCAGCAGTGCGGGCTCGGGCATCAGCGCTTCACACAGCATGTGGCTGGTGGCAAAACCGTCCATGGCGTTGGCGACCGGGATCAGCGAAAGCGAGGCCACGCGATAAGAAATTGCCGCCAGGTCGGCCGCTTCCTGCGGGTTGGCACCGAACAAAATGGTGTAGCCCGATGACATCAGTGCATAAACGTCGTCATGACCGGCCATGACGTTGAGCGAATGTTTGGACACCACGCGCGCGGCGACCTGCAGCACAAAGCCACCGACCTTTTTGCCGACGGTGACGTAATGCGATTCAAGCGCGTACAAAATGCCCTGGCTCGACGAGGCATTGGAAATAAACTGCCCGCCCGTCAACGCCGCCCCCAAGGCACCGCTTTGCGCCGAATGCTCGCCCTCCGGACCGAAGAAAAACGGGTGTTTGCCCCAGACATTGACGCCGCCCTCGGCCCGGAAGGCCTCGTAAATCTCGGCAATCTCGGTCGAAGGCGTGATGGGGTAACCAATAACACCGCCGCAGACATGGTTCATGACGTAGGCGACCGCGCCGTTGCCGTGGATGACGTTGGGAATGCCGGGGTACTTGGCTTGGCTGGTTTTCATTCTGCTGTATGCGTCCGTGTTGTGTCAGTGGATTTCAAGTCCCGAGCCCGATGATCTGCGTGCTTTAGCGCAGCAGACCTTCATGCTGGCTCTGGAAACCAAATCAATGAGACATCCTGCCCGGCGCCTTGGGAGCACCCGGCAGGAAACCTCGCACGGCGCTTGCCGGAGATTTTCCGGCCAACAGACAGGCAAATGGCTTAACACCCACCCCAAATTGGCAGACGAGCAGTTGAGCCGCCCGGCTGTCCGTGAGTGCACAGTATAAGAAACTCACTGTTGCCAGAATGGGTATGTGAACCTAGCTTCACATGAAGTTCCAAGATGTGATAGCAGGAACCACTGTGCGAACAACAGCACGCATGAAATCTCACTATGAGCAGATCAAATAACGAGCGCCCCATGTGCCCATGGGTTGACAAGAGGCTCCTTAAACCGATGCCGGGCGCCCGCTGCGACTGAAGACAAATATCCCCGCCACCACCAGCACCGTGCCCGCCGCCACCCAGGCGGTAAACGGCTCGCCCAGCACCACGATCCCCATCAAAATGGTGGACATCGGGCCGACCATGCCGGCCTGCGCCGCCAGACTGGGACCAATGCGCTCAATCGCCATCATCACCATCAGCACCGGCGCCGCCGTGCACAGCGTGGCGTTGAGGACCGAGAGCCAGATCACCTCGGGCGCCACCAGCGCGGCGCTCCAGGGGCGCAGCAGCACAAACTGGCCAATGCACAACAGGCAGGCCACGGTGGTGGCCAGCCCGACCAGGCGCAAGGAGCCCAGCCGCTGCACCAGCTCGCCACTGAACGTCATATACAAGGCATAGCTGACCGCACTGAGAAAAACCAGCAAGGCCCCCAACGCCGCGTCACGGCCCAGAAACTGGATCTCATGACCAAACACCAGCAGCACCCCGCAATAGCTGATCAGCATGCCCCAGCCCTGCGCACGCTGGATATGGCGCTGGTACAGGACCAGTCCCAGCAGCAGCACCAGCGTCGGGTTCAGGTACAAGATCAGCCGCTCCAGCGAGGCGCTGATATAGGCCAGACCGGCAAAGTCAAGAAAACTGGCCAGGTAATAGCCGGTCACACCCAAGCCCAGAATGCCCCGCCAGTCCTGGCGCGTCGGCGCCGCCTTGCCGCGACTGGCCCACCAGGCCATCAACGCAAAAATGGGCAGTGCAAATAGCATGCGGTACATGATCAGCGTGACCGCGTCCACCCCATAGCGGTAAGCCAGCTTGACGATGATCGCCTTGCCGCTGAACGCAATCGCGCCCAGCACTGCCAGCGACAATCCAAATGCTATTTTTTTAGGAGCTACTTGTACAATGGATACGGGGGCTACAGCCATTATTTATATATATTTGTGAGAACCACACTGAGCCAGTGCAGGTCAGTTGTTTTTAAACACCTTGTGGTGCAGGCGACGCAAGGACCACCAGACCCCCAGCGCCACCACCGGAATAGCCGCCGCCGCCGTGCTTTCGGCACTCCAGGGCCAGCCCAGCTGGGCCGCGCCCTTGGCCAGGTAACTCACCAGACCGACGATGTAATAGGTGATGGCCGCCACCGACAGCCCCTCCACCGTCGACTGCAATTTAAGTTGCAGGTCTTGCCGCTGGTTCATGGTCGCCAGCAAGGCCTGACTGCTTTGCTGCTGTTCGATCTCGACCCGCGTGCGCAATAAATTGCTGATGCGCGAGACCCGCTGCGACAACGCCTCCTGGCGTCGGCTGGCCCACTCGCAGGTGCTGCGGGCAGGCGTCAGGCGCCGATCCATGAATTCGCCGATGGTCTGCATGCCGGGTAACGCCGACTCGTTGATTTCTCCGATGCGCTTATCCACCAGCTCAAAATAAGCAGCGCTGGCCGAAAAACGCGAATGCGTGGCCGCGTGCTGGCTCTCCACCTGCCCGGCCAGCTTGGTCAAGCGGTCCAGCAGCAGCGGCTCATCCTCGGGGCTGGCACTGCGAATGGCGCTGGCGAGCTCGACCAGCTCACGCTCGGCGCTGGACAACATGACCGACGCCTCGCTCGCCGTGGGCAAGCCCAGCAAAGCCGCCATGCGGTAGGTTTCAATCTCCAGCAGGCGCTGTACCAAACGGCCCAGTCGGCGCGGCGACAAGTTGCCCACCAGCAGCACCATGCGTGAAAAGCCATCAGCATGCATGGCAAAGTCGGTGTAGACCTCACCGCCACCACCGGCCACGCTGGAGGCCAGCAACGTATCTTCCTGCAGCACCTGTTTCACCAGCGCCGACGTGCCCAGCGTATGGTTTGAAACCACCCACAGGTGCAAGCTGCACAAACACTGTCCCGGCAAACCCGTCAACCAGTCTTGCGGCACGGCGGCCAGGGCCAGCGCGGGCTCGATCTCGCCCAAACGGGCGGTGGACAGCGGGCACATGAAGGTCCAGGTGACAAACTCGGTGTGCAGCTCCCAGCGAATGTGGAACGGGCCGAGGTCCATCCGGAAATGACTGGACTGCGGATCAGGCAGCGGCAGGTGGTGGTCGCGCAGCAGCGCTGACACATGAGCGCGACTGGCATCGCGCTGCGCCCCGTCGCACAGCATGACCACATGGGAGATCGCCAGGGGCGCAGCCAGCGCCTGCGGCGGGCGGGCGTGAACCTCGTTGTGCAGGGCGGCGCGTTGCGGGTGCTGGGGCAAACGCAATTGCAGATGTGTTTTGAGTGGCATGGGACTTCCTTGCGGCGATTGAGTTCAGGCCTCGACAAACGCTTCTTCGCGCTTCTTTTTGATCGACGGCAGCAGCACCGTCAGCAGCAACAGCGCCGCCAGCGCCAACAGGCTCGCCGACAGGGGGCGCGTCAGCAAGACGCTCCAGTCACCGCGCGACAGCAACAGTGCACGGCGCAGGTTTTCTTCCATCATCGGCCCCAGAATGAAACCCAACAGCAGCGGCGCCGGCTCCATGCCAAGCTTGATGAACACATAGCCAATGACCCCAAACAAGCCCACCATCCAGACGTCCCAGGTGCTGTTGTTGGTGGAATAAACCCCGATCGCGCAAAACAGCACGATGGCCGGAAACAGCCAGCGGTACGGCACGCTCAGCAGCTTGATCCAGATGCCAATCAGCGGCAGGTTCAACA
>Ga0209123_1002842_pt1 | contig 13887 bp, 12 predicted proteins | sample BarGraIncu00431A_FD_184500 | JGI IMG/M metagenome (GOLD analysis project Ga0209123, IMG submission 184500) | Arctic peat soil microbial communities from Barrow, Alaska, USA - Barrow Graham LP Incubations 004-31A (SPAdes) (version 2) | ecosystem: Environmental > Terrestrial > Soil > Wetlands >...
TCTCTTTCAACGCTATCAATATAAGCTGATAGAAGTTGGGGTAAACCTATGTATAAAATAAGACGCATTATACTATTCCAAATGAATATTGCATGAGTCATATTCGTTGGTTTATTCAAAATGTCAATATAAAGAGAAATAATGATTGTAGCTAGCGCGATTAAATTACGAACTCTTCGAGAAACAGCAATAGTCATTAAAAAAATTGCAGCTAAATATAGAACTGTAAACCTTACTTCATACGGTGTTATTAAATCAAGGTAGCTTGTAATTATAAGCAGAGCGGAACCTAACAAAATGAGTTTGTTTTTAGAGGAATGTTTACGATAAAACCTTATACACTCAGTCATAAAGCCCCCATGGTAAATATTTGTATCATTATATCATGGAAATTTTTATTTTTAAATATTTAAATTATATTTTCATCTAGTTGGTTATGGGTTATGGAGCAAACTATTGTCTTGTTATCCAGCCGGCGTCGTCTCTCCTCTAGCCCTGCTGGTCCAAGCGGTAGGTATGAGCAGTTCCGCAATATCTTAGGGAGATTCTCTCTCTTGAGCAAAGTTTTGGGGTTCTATTGGTTATGCTAGTACTGGCAGTTCATGTGTTCAAGAGGTCGGAATATTAACGTGAGCGCAGTAGATTCTAAGTGATGAGACCACGCGAAGAAAGCTTTGTTGTATGGGTGATATCGTCCATCTAAAACTTGAATATTTCATAATGGCATATCTAACACCACCTCCCTGTTGACCCGCCAAACGTAACAATAAAGCACCACTAGCATTATCAAACGATAATATTAGCAGTGCTTTATTTTATTGTCCTGCCCTATCATAGCACAGGACCTTTTCATTTAATCCGAAATTGGAGCGGAAAAAAGAAGATCGAACCCAATGTCTTTGGCTTGGACAGCCAACGCTCTACCACTAAGCTATTCCCCCATGATAATGAGGCGAAGAAAAAACATATTTGCTGATCGCAAGACTTACTCCCTGTACCCCTGTTTTTAAGCCATATAGAACTGTAATGGTCAAACACTGATATTAACCTGGTTAGCAAGCTCAATAAGAGAAAAATAGAAACTTTAATAGTTTTCATCCATTTCTTATAATGGCGTTTTTATGATGGGGTAGCCGCTATTCGAAAACTTACCGTAACAGTTGTTCCTTGTTCAGTTGATTCAAAATGTATCAATGCACCGTGGCGCTCTGCTATGCGGAAACATACCGCAAGACCTAAGCCGGTGCCCATTTCTTTGGTGGAGAAGAAAGGAGTACCCAACTTTTCGATTACGTGCTTAGGTATGCCTGCCCCGCGGTCTTTGATGGAAAGTAAGGCCTTATCTTCATGCATACATGTCGTAATGGTTATTTGATCTCGATTTTCCATAGCCTCCCAGGCGTTGCGTACAAAATTAATCACCATTTGCTTAATTTCACTCTCATCCATAATAATATCAGCCGTATCGTGCATGTCAAAGTATACAGTGTGTCCGGTGCAAATAGCGTCGGCTTCAAGCATCGGCTTGATGGCTAATAGTATGTTAGTTAGGTTAGCTCGCTTTAATTCTATACTCTTATTTTTAGCAAGTGATAAGTATTCGCTAATTATGGCGTTTGCCCGGTCGAGTTCTTCAATCATCAATTGTAGAGCATTTCTGTACTCGCTAAAACAGTCTTTTCTTTCAAAGTACTGTAAATAACCGCGGACGCTGGTCAGAGGGTTGCGTATCTCATGGGCAATACTTGCCGCCATTTGGCCGACCAAATTTAGGCGGTCCAGCCGATTCATTTTTTCATTTATGCTTTCTCGCTCTTTATATTCGTGCTCAATTTCACCACGCAGCTTGACGCTTAACTCGCGATAGGCATTGCGTTCATCGATAAGACTGTATATTAGGTAGGATATGCTATGGCATAGAATAGGGACCATAAAAATTCCAATCATCTGCCCCTTAAATACCTCAACAGGAATATGTGATACCAGCGCTAACTTGAGAAAAAGACATGCTAGGCATATGCCAAGGAGTAGGCCGACAAGAGCATTAGGGTATACATAGGCGAATATAAACACCACTTTAAAGACAATCTGCACAAAAGAGTAGTATTCTAAGGGGAACAGTAGTTGCCCTGCAAATATAGCGCCAAACGCAATACTCCCGAGGAAATAGCGCAGTTTTTCAGAGTGGGCCAGATATTTTGCCGCTAGAAGGCTTACAGCAAAGCAGATAGGGAATAATGCAGCAATCATGGGAAGCATGTGCAGCCATACTGCTGAGAATGCGCCAACTGCGATTACGAACAACACGTTTATGATGTGCGGACGAAGATAGGAAGATATTTTCAAGAGATGTGACCTCCAATGATACTATATATTACCAATTTTCGACATATATATATTTTTTCCTGCCTAAATACTCATTTTATGTAATTAACTCAATTTTATAGTCTTTAATTTTGGTGCTGGGCATCCTATTTACCTCCTGTGAATTCATGGTCTAAAAAATGTTTACTACAATAACTTAATAACACAAACCCATGGAATAGACCATAAACTTAGAATTCTTGCAGTGTATGGACTTATAAGCAATCCATCGGATTGCGTCAGGTGTGACTTTTTTTAAAAATTTAATTGTGGTATATAGAGAAGTTATAAAGATATCCGCTCATTGAACGCGTCAGTGACGCGAAAAAAAAGGAGGCAAATGAATGTGCCGGAGAGAATTTTTCTTGCAGGGTGATAGGTCAATATCTGTCTTTGTTGTCATTAAGGCAGGTGGTTGACTATTTTTGGGCAAAAAAATAAAACCATGTCGTAGAATTACTTTTCCTAGACATGGTTTAAATATTATTTGTATATATGAGGATTCTCATATTAATCATGGATCCCTGAATTATTTAAAAATTCTCCCTGCTCTTCTATTTTCTTTACGATAAATGATCTAATTGTTTTTAACAGTTTCATGTTTATCAACTCCTTAATTTTTTACAGACAGCTCTAGGTTAACTCAGACTCCTTCGTGTAACGTACCGCGTAATTATTGGATTAAATTATATAACCCCTCCAGCCCAGATCCAGTGGGCTAAATTATTGTGGCAACCTATAAAACATATACACTAATAATCCCATCATAGCTACACCTATAGTTGTCAATCCACACAAAATTAACAAATCAAGCCCTCCTTATAAAGCTACAAGACATAAAATCAGTGAATATATAAAATTATGTGAAGTTGTGTTCATGATTCGGCTGTGGAAAGTCTAATTGTCTTGTAAAGGTTATCAGTCTTTTGATTAGCTGTGCCAGTATCAGCTGCTGTTTCTATCAGCGTAATTTCCACAACTTTTAGTTGCTATAGAGGATAAGATGGGCCGAAAAGATAATAATTGAAACATGAAAAGAAGACAAGATGAAATATATGCGGAAATGATAGTGTTTTTTCAAGGCGCCCACTTAATCCATAATGAACTTGCCTTGCACTGATTTCCTAGCATAAACATAAAAAGACCAAACGTATCTTGATAGAGATAGTTTGGCCTTTAGTTTTCTAATCAGCCTCTTAGTGTCTGTATTAAGTTGATTATCATTAATAATATTTCTCTTCGGCTTGCCTGTTTTTTAATATTTTTGTGGTTTTATTCTAGCACTGATTAATGTGAGTTGTGCTGATGTGGACTCTTTGTCGCATCTTGTGCTACCCAAGCATCTACCCCATGTAATCTAAGAAGGAATACAGCGTATGCGGATTCGATATCGGAGTCGCTGACAACATAGACTTTTTTCGACTTATCCCAAGTTTTTAACTGACTGTGCAGCGAGGATAAGGAGATATTCACGGAACCTTCCAGTCCGTTTTTTTGGTAATCAGCAGCCTCACGAACATCCAGCAATACATCTGCCGTTGTGCGCCCCTGCAATGATGCGACGAAGTAATGTTGATTGGGTGCAGTTACTATAAATTCATCAATTTTCTCATGCAAAGATAAGGCATGTTCTACAAGTCCGAGGGCAGGGGCATGTTCTTCACCCTCATGGGCATATACTGGGACTGCCAAGAAGCTTGCTGATACGATTAATAGCAACATTACACGGGTTAGTTTTAGTTTCATTTTCTGTTCCTCCATTATATGGAGCAATAGCACTCCGTTTCTTTTTATATTCTAAAAAAAGTAAAAAGGCCGGATACAGTACGTGTCTGCATCCAGCCTTTGCTTTTTTACAACCAGCTGATTCTCTTTATTATAATGCAATGTTAAAAATAGTCAATAGTACTTTTGGACAACATTAATTTAAAATAAACCTCACCCCGATAAAGTCTAGGGCAGACTAGCTTACAAAACACGCATTTTGTACAAGTTCCCCGCGCTGTACTGGATAAGCCATGCCATCAGTTGTTTGTCTATCACATTGGTCCAGTTGTCCAATACTCTCAATTACTTTTTAGACGCGGGGAATTGCCCCACGCTGTACATGATGCTTCTCTCTTAGAGATCACAATTCAGGCATGAATCTTTCTGTTCAGGAGTCACCGTACCCTCCGTCACTCTGCCCAATGTAATAAAAAAATCCACGATCAAGTCACAATGACCTGATCGTGGATTTTTCTGTACCGCCCCTGTATAAAACGGAGCCGAGTAGTACGATGATACCTGCAATGTCCGTCCAGCAATCATTTAATGATCACCCTTTGCTTTCGCATCATTAATTCTATTATATACTATAATACAAATTTCGACAACATGCCATGTTTACGTGGTAAAAACAAGTCACAGCCTGTTCATAAACCTATTCATAATAGAACATAACATATTGACAACTTTTATTATGATATCAACCCAGGGATGTTTTTAATTGTGACGAATATTCATTTTAGACGTTTTAATCATCTTTTGATTATCCCTATAAGGATTTTAGTTAACAATCAACTAACCGGAAATACCAGATAGTTCAAGCAAAAATAATCACACAGCCAAAAAAGCACCGCCAGCATTATCACCCGATAATATTAGCAGTGCTTTATTTTATTACCCTGTGCTGTCATATTACAGAACAGGTTTTATTTAATCTGAAATGGAGCGGGAAAAGAGATTCGAACTCTCGACCCTCGCCTTGGCAAGGCGATGCTCTACCGCTGAGCTATTCCCGCATGATAAATGGCTCCTGGAGTAGGGCTCGAACCTACGACCGATCGGTTAACAGCCGATTGCTCTACCAACTGAGCTATCCAGGAATAATGGCGACCCAGATCGGATTTGAACCGACGACCTCCGCCGTGACAGGGCGGCATTCTAACCGCTAAACTACTGGGCCGTTTTGTTGCGCTTAGCGAGCAACTTTTACATAATAACACATTGTTTTTATTATCACAAGAGTTTTAACAATATTTTCTGCTCAATAAAAACTGCTAGGACAACGATCCAACGGAAGCGTTCTAATACAAAATGATATGATAGTGGTTAACTTTAAGAATAAAGCAGATGCCACGGTTGCCGTCTTTAAATGTCTAGAAATGAATAAACGCTATGATATGCTCTTTACCTCAAATTCTAAGTTTGTGGGAAGATTATTACATGGCTTTATTTTTTGCACCAGAACCTAATATTCCATACCTTTACACAAATCCCGGCTCATATTTTCGGTTATCCTTCTCAATGAATACTTTTTTCTAGTTTCTGTGCTTTTTGCAGATTTTTCTTAATCGTCCAAAGCAACTCCTAGACTGATTAAACAACCAATCAAATGGCCAAGGAGTACTACACGCAGTCACTAATATCACCTTTTTCCCTAAAGCTAGAAATGCTTTAGGCGTTCCGCCGGGACATTCTTCCAGTAAGAATCCGAATAATCGTTCAAACATGGAAAGCATTAAAGCTGACATATTCCCCCAATGAGTAGGTGTTGCCAGAATCAACAGCTCACTTTTTTTAATTGCTTCCTCAATAAGTACAATATCATCCCGAATGATACAATAGCCCGTTTGTTGACAAGCCATACAACCTGTACAATTATGAAGATTGCTTAGCTCTGCTAACTGTATGATCTCAATCTGATTGTGCAGTTGCGCTGCAGAAATCATTTCTTTAAGAATAGTGCTGATTTTCCCATCCTTCTTGGGGCTAACCATTAATCACTAGGATCTTCATATAATTCCTCCAAATACTACTCATTCGCACGTTGTGACAATATAATATTTTTATATTATTGACTTTTATCAGTTTTCATCCGAGCCAGCATTCCCTAAATGCATACTCCACTTTCACTTATCATATCCTTACTGTCCATAATTACCAAAGTAGCAGTGTGCAAAAATTAAATTAATGTTATCATTTTACCACAAAATTGAAATCAGCTTAAACCGAAGTCTAGGAATCCCCCAGTTTTCTTAGTCATGACCAGCACTTCAAATGATGGTCATGACTTAAAGTTGATTATAACCAACAACTATTCCTGCCTTTTGGCAATATTGAGCGCGCGAAGTTGTGGGCTTTTTTTATATTGATGGGAGCCCATGCGCTTTAGAATATCATTCAATATGTCGACAGCTTCGACCACAAATGGCCCCTTATTCAGCATGACACATTCGGCCCGCTCCGACATAGCTGCATCCGTAATCTCCGCCCGAGATGGGATGCCGAACCGCACCAGACTTTCTAACACTTGAGTCGCCCAAATTACCGGAACATGGGCGGCTTCACAGATCCATAATATCTCCTCCTGGAGCTCGGCAAGGCGTGTATAACCGACCTCTACCGCCAGATCACCCCGAGCAATCATCACTGCGAAGGGCTGTTTGGAAGCTGCTCGAACAATGATTTCCGGCAAATTATTGACCCCATCATCTGTTTCGATCTTGGCTACCAGCACCAGCTTATTCATTTTTGTGCCCAGTCGTTGCTCAAGTTCATGTTGCAACTCAATAATATCACTGGCTGATTTTACAAAAGAATAGCCAATCGCATCGGCAACAGTTACGATGTAATCCAAATCCTTACGGTCTTTTTCGGTAATTGGTGGCAAGGTAACCCGGGTGCTGGGGAAATTAAGACCCTTGTGTGGCTTCAATCTTACTGGGCGCGCTCCCTTGGTGGTTAAGACTCTAATCGTCACTCCCTCAGGAAGTACAGTTTCAACTATGGCTTCAATACGACCGTCATCGATATATACGGCATCTCCTATGACTAAGGCTCCCAAAATCTCAGGCTTATTGCAGCTAACTGCTACCTCAACAGGTTGTTGAGTATTGAAGTCCCCTTTTGTCAGCAGTACCAGACTACCAATTGATACTTTGGCATCTTCGCCAAATATCATAAGCTTTTCAATGCGAATTTTTGTGCCGGCAAGATCCATGAGAATTTTGCAGTGAACCCCCAATTTCTTTTCTGCCTTCCGAAGATTGGCGATCATTGCCTCCCAAGTTTCCTGATCATCATGGGCACAATTAATGCGTATCACGTTCATGCCATTTTGCAGCAAATTTTTAACAAGTTCATAGTCCACAGCAGCTTCTGTCGGCAGGGTAACCATAATTCGCACATTGCGGTTTTGGGGGCTTTTCCCAAAAACAATTTTGGTTTGGCGAATCAGCGCCCAATCCCCACGGAAAAACTTACGTATTGAGGGATATGTAACCCCTTCCTCTGCTCCCTTACCACAAACTCGACTTAAAGATGCGATGACTGCATCCAGGTTGGCAATTGCGCTTGCTTCGCTGCGGCCCAGCGAAGAAAGCCCCAACGGTTTGAGCGCCAATTGCAATTCTCGGATGTCCCGTCGTCTTAATGCCAAGTAAAATGCTAAATTCAACGCACTGAATAAAAAAGATTTTCGAGTGATGAGCGGATACCACTTTTGAAATATTTCCATACCTTCTTGGTAAACGTCCTTACGTAGCACCAATAATTTGTCCAACAATAGCTGAGAATTTAACAACAATGTCTTTTCATCCACGATGTTCTACCTCCCGACAAATAATCGCTGACAATACAACTTCAACTAATCCAATGATAAAAAATATAATATGCAGAAAATGAACGGAATTAAGCATTACACATTGGACAACAAGCCAAATCACTAAAGCCCAACTAAAAATGTTACTTACATCCCCCTGATATCTCAACTTAAAGCTAAATATTAAAGCACTTATAATATTTCCAAGACCAATGATAGTAAATAAGATAATCCCCGGTATGAGAACATTACTAAATGGTGAATATTTTAGAATCTCAACTGGCATAATGCCAAATGGTTGTTGAGGATTAATAATAGCCGCCAACCCTCCAGCGATAGCGCATATTCCCACAAATATATGTAAAGCAAATAATATACTATGTACTCTCTTCATCCCTATTTAACCTCTATTTCTAGTTAAATTAAACTCTACAATAAATATCTACTGTATGATTAACTTTACATTATGATATCAAATTCATAATGTCTTGCTACTTACACTTACTATATTATATCAAAATATGATATAGTTCGCTAATATCTACTATAAAAATCCAAATTGCAATAATAAGTTGAACTAAATTTTTTCTGGTAATTATGATAAATTGAAATACTGATTGTCAGTTTATGCTACATAGATTCGATCCAACTCGCTGTCAAAAAGTCCTTCAATTCCGTGTATTTATATATGTTTAAATGTAAGCACTGCACCCTAACAAAAAATCCACCCAGACCGAAGTCTAGACGAAATATAAAACACACATATAAATTTACTATGTATAGTAAACCAGGGGAATCCCACATCAGCTTACCGTGGTTACCTGGCTCCGGCAGGCCTTCCACCATCTTCAATTCAGCATAGCGTTGGACTGTATGCAGTCCCTCGCTTTCGTGACACACAACGCCTGGCAAACCCTTGGATGTAGCCCTCAAGCAACGTAATTCCAGAGTAGCACTATTATATATTTCCCCTTTCTTTTTAGCTAAAAATCATTTATAATAAGATTCGTCATCACATTTTAAAAGATTACTGTAATCGAGTAATATCAATATATTGTATATTAAATTCCATATGCGGGAATGGCGGAATGGCAGACGCACCAGACTTAGGATCTGGCGCCGCAAGGTGTGGAGGTTCAAGTCCTCTTTCCCGCACCACATCACTAACAAGGCTTTTAGGTTTTTTACCTGAAGGTCTTTTTTATTATTGTGTTTTAATGCGCGCCCCAATAAAAATCCGTCCAAACCGAAGTCCAGACGAACAAAAGGCACACATATAAAATCACCATAAACCTAAGATTCCTTGCTATGTCAGCTTAATTTTATAGTGAAAGGAGGCCTTTTTGACTTAGTAAAACTTCTGCACCAGAATCCAGTCTCGGGTCATCAGCATAACAACAATATCCCATAGTCCTAATTGTTCTTAATAAATTCAATCAGGGGCCTAGCTATTTCTTCTAATTCACCTTCACTATTGGCCAGCAAAGACTGTACAATTTTTAAGCCGTGAAGCTTTTTATTATAATCTAAGCCATATTTATTGAAAATTAATTCTAACACTTTACTTCCCTTAGCTTGTTCAATCGGTATCTCACTTTTCTTAGGAAAGATTGTTCTATCAGATTTCCGATTAAGTATTTCATTAAGAACATCTTCTACTTCAGCAGCCTCTACCAAAATGTTAAATTCGGCTAAACAATCTTTTATCGCATTGGGTATAAGAAAATAATTTTCCAGTTCCCGCCTATTTAAAATTACTACTTTATCATTATAAGCGGCCTTTATTTTATCAATAGCTTGTTCATTATTTTCATCTCTATCAAGTAATACCCTGTAAGGAATAGGGGCCGAGGAAAGTTTAGAAAATTTTTTCTCAAACGTTTGATAGCTTCTGCTGGGTTTTCCAAGAACATTCCCGCACCCCTCCATATTAATGATTCTATAATTATAGCCGAACTGTTCTACTCCGTATTTTCTTAAAATGTACGGCAATACTAATTCTTCAGTGTAACCTTCAACAAATAAAACTTTTTCAGATAAAGCAAAATCACTATTGGAAATTCCAATTTCCTCAAAAGCGATCCTTACATCATCTAATTTATCGAATTTGCTTACTCCTTGCTCTTTTGATAACAAGTATAGATGCTTATCTACTGGATAGTTTATAAGTATAGGGGAATGGGTCGTGAAAATGTACTGATTACTGCGTTGGTTGGATGCAGTATCATAAATGGCTTTTTCCGCCGTAGGATGAAGGAAAGAGTGTGGTTCATCAAATAGAATGACCTTTCCATTCTCATTAATAATGGTGCAAAGCATAATCAATGCATGCATAAATCCACTACCACACTCATGTAATGGTACAGAATTCTGCTTATACCCAAAATCCAGATGTACGTTGGTACTCGCTCCATTAACCGTGGTTCGGATTCTTTTTACATCAGGGAATATTTTTATAAATGTCCTCTCTATTTCATCAAAAATTTCCTCATTATTATTGTGGAGAGCATGCATCACCGAATAAAAGTTAGATGCCATTGTATTTAAACATTGATCTCCATTAATGGGCTGATTTTCTGGTACTGTTCTTTTTCCACTGATATATATCAAGGAACTACTTATATATCTATATAATTCCATAATAGCATCGTGATTAACACCAGTCATATAATGATGATTACCGCTTCCAAGATGATCCCAGAAATATAGATCATTCTTTCCCCCTTCGAAAACATTGTATAAACTTGCAAATTTAGTTACACCATTAGCCGCTTGAAATGTTACAAGAAGTTTTCCATCCGTTATTTGTGACTGTAAAAGTGATAGATGTTGTTTAATTTCTTCTTTGTGAAACTTTAAAGTAATTACTATATCCACAGGGCTGGATTGTAAAATACCTTCGCCAACACTCCCCCAGACATATTTGCCGTATTGGGTTGTCCTTTTAGGCACCTATAAAGAGCTTCAATAGTAGCCGTTTTTCCAACGTTGTTTCTTCCTGCCAATATCGTAAATGGTTTCCCCATTTCGAGAAGGCCAGTATTGTCAATACTTTTATAGTTTTTAATACTTACAGACTCTAATAGCACGAAGCCACTCTCCATTTCCGTCCCATCGTTCTTTATATATTTAAATTTATTATACCATACTAATGAAACCAACTTATAATTAGAGTTTGTTGTTCTTGTGCGCCCCCCAAACATAAAAGTCGCCCAAACCAAAGTTCAGGCGAACATATATTGCGACACGTTCCTAAGTAAAAAGCTTAGGCATTGGCAGTAAACTCCTGTAGTAATGCAAGAGAAATTATCTCGATGGATCGAATGATGAGGAACACCAAGCGTCCGACTGGTGTGGATATTAAATGTACTGTATGGAGCAAGGAAAAATGTAAATTTAAATAAATTATGTGATATTCTTTACCTCACATTTAAAATTTTTGGTGAAATTATAACATGGCTTTATTTTTTGCACCAGAATCCCTTAGATGACCCGTACTACGATTCTGTGTAAAACATCTGTAGTATATCCCAGGTGAACAGCCGCATCTTTGACATGGTGGTAAACTTCCCGACATTTCATTGCATACATTAAATCTGTACTCCTAAATAATTCTACCATACCTGCCCGATAGTCTTCTTCTATTATCAATTGAACCTTGCGGATATTTACTATCTGGATTTGAGACTTAAGGGTATCTTCTTTCAATAGTCCCATTGCCTCAGCAAGTTGATCTGTCCCTACATTTAGTTGCTGCACCATTTTCAAAATAGTTGAATCAGCACTCACTCCAAATGCATCCAGTTCCTGTAACGTAGATTTTGCATATTCAAATATCCTAGCCATTTCTACAGAAAGAGAATATATATCCTGCCGATCAAAAGGAGTCATAAATGCTTCGATTAGATTCTTTTCCATATCAAACCTAATCCTGTCCACCTCAGCTGCCTGACTGAATAACAGCTTATAATCCTCTTCCGATCTGCTGTTAAGCCAATTATATAGCTTTTTTATTCCACCGGTAGTTGCTATTGCTTGATCGCTTATCATCTTATAAAAATCCCGTTTTACAGGAAATAATCCTTCAAAAAAATTATGTTTAGCCATGAAATGACAACCTCCTCTATATCTTATAATACTACCCTAGTATGTAATATAACATTGCCGCTACAATGGCGGACGCTGGTATTGTGATACACCAGGCTATAATAATCTCTTTTCCAATCTGCCAGTTGACCATTCGAAATTCATCTGCTGAACCAACTCCTGCTACACTGCCTACAACAACATGAGTAGTAGAAACCGGTGCCCCTAATATTGTCGCTAAAATAATGGAACCTCCTGAAGAGAGCTGAGAATTCAAACTATGGATGGGACGAATTGTGTAAATGCCTCTTCCAATGGTTTTCATAATCGACCAGCCACCAAGTAGTGTACCGACAAACATGACCCCACCACCTAAAGAGCTAATCCAAACTGGAGCGATCTGACCAAAAGGATAACTGGCAGCAGCCAAAGCTAGGGAAAGTAGCCCGACAATTTTTTGAGTATCATTCGCACCATGACTATAAGCCAACAAGCCTGCGATTACCCATTGTATTTTTTTGATCCATCTATTTACCGTGAAATTTGCATTTCGTAAAAGAATATTAGACATTGTTTGCAGTAATAAAGCAATAACAAATCCCAGAAGTGGAGAAAATATTAAAGCGACAACGATTTTTATTATTCCTATTAATTGATGATTAGCGCCAAAGAGTTCACTCCAGCCCCATAAAATATAATTCGCACCACGTGAAATCCAAACTGCTCCTATGACTCCGCCAACCAAAGCATGAGTCGAACTTGATGGAAGTCCAAATTTCCAAGTCACAACATTCCATATTACAGCCCCACTCATCCCAGCTAACAAGACGTTAAGTAGTGCAGCATCTGTCGGCATCGTAACAATTGCAGACACCGTATTTGCTACGGCACTACCACCTGTAACTGCACCAATAAATCCAAATATCGCCGCCAAACAAGTAGCTTGAATTGGATTTGCAGCTCCACAAGAAATGAAAGTTGCTACAACTGAACTAGCATCATGAAGGCCATTCGTCAATGTAAAAATAAGTGCCACAACTATTACTACAATTAGAATCAGCTCAATAGACATGGTCATTCTCCACCTCCAGCACTTATTCACCACAAGCACTTATCTTATGTTAAACTTTTAAAATCAATACATATTATTTTTTCTGTGGTATGTAAATAATGGAACGCCTAACGGATATGATGCGAAAAGGATATTGTGAAATCTTAACAAGCTCCATACAAAAAAACGTAACCAAACCCATAATCCCTCAAGATTAATAATTTCAGTCACGTTTGCACAAGCTAATCCACAAACTATCTAATTCTGTAATTTACATACTTCTACTTATATACGCTGTTTATTGATAATTTAAAGTTCTATATTAGATCGTGTTGTCTAAAGGATGCGGCAATGTTTTCTTTCTAGTCACACTGCTGCACTTTTTCGTCACTATTTACTGTACTTCTATACCAAATACATGAGATGATACATCGTTTATTCAGCTTGCTTAGAAGTATTTTTTTTAGTCAAATAATATACATTGATAAAGACTGTAAATAAATTAATTAAGGCCACTGGTATTGCATTAATAGCAAGAGCATAAATGACAAAACATATGCCACCTATCATGTTCATAAAACGCAGTTTTTTTATAGATTTCATTAAGAAAGAAATAGCTACTAGAACTGAAGCCAAATAACCTAAACACTCTACAGAATTGATGTTTTCCATAATACGTCACCAAATTTTCTCAATATGCTTTTAGCACGTTCATATTTACTTATTTACTACCATGAGGACAAACAGCAACACAAATCCCACATACCTGTCCATGAAATTGTGGGTACTTATTTATTTTCCA
>Ga0209123_1002844_pt1 | contig 13878 bp, 12 predicted proteins | sample BarGraIncu00431A_FD_184500 | JGI IMG/M metagenome (GOLD analysis project Ga0209123, IMG submission 184500) | Arctic peat soil microbial communities from Barrow, Alaska, USA - Barrow Graham LP Incubations 004-31A (SPAdes) (version 2) | ecosystem: Environmental > Terrestrial > Soil > Wetlands >...
CCTCCCATGTTTGTCTCGATAATCCTTTTCGCTACGAACAGGCCCACACCTGTTCCTTTCCCCAATTCTTTGGTGGTAAAGTATGCATCATATATCTTATCGATGATTCCCTCGTCGATGCCGCCTGAATTGTCGGTAACGGTCACCACTGTTTTGTCCTTTTCGATCCATGAGCGCACCGTTATCCATGCATTTACCACCCCATGTTCAAAAAAGGCATCCCTGGCGTCCGCCAGGAGGTTCAAGAGTACCTGGCTGTGGACCGGGTTCCAGCTCTGGCCCATGATCGGCCATCTGTTGACCCACCTTGGCGACTGTAACTCATTGAAGTTTAGTTCTCCGGTGGGTCAATCAGGACGCCGAAAAGGGTCAAATTTCAACGCCGATCGACAAAAAACAACTACATCACCACTTTTTGGGTTTCGACCAGTATGACCATCATACTCCCGGGGTACCTGGCGACTGACCGGGAAGCCGGGGTACCAGACGGGGAAGCGCGAGGGGCAGAGGCTGGGGCCGGCCCAACCGTCAAACACCCCTCAGCGTGGTGAAAAGCTTCTCAAGGTAGCCAAATGCCTCCCGGTAGATTCCCCCGGGGAATTTGGATTCCCTTGGGCCCGCGATATTGAGGGTTTTTATCTGTTGTCTCCGTATCCACCTAACGGCATTAGAAATCGGGATTACTTGGTCAGCGTCTAATTGTACGATGAGGCAAGGCACCAGATGCTTCATCGAATAGTCATAAGACAGCTTAGTTCCGTCGGTTAACACCTCGGCACTTTCAAATCTCCTATTTCCTGATGGCCTGTCAAGTGGATTTGCTCATTTTCCATACTGTTTCTGAGTTTTTCAAGAGATTTCGCCTCAATCTGGCGGATCCTTTCCCGGGTGACACCGAAGCTCCTCCCAATGGATTCCAGCGTCTGAGGATCCCTATCATCCAGACCAAAACGCAGTGTCAGAATTTCTTTCTCGGCATCGGAGAGGGTCTCGAACCACTTGCTCACCAACTCATACCTGTTTAAATCCTCAAAATGATTTGTCACAGACACGGCTGAAGCATCCTCTATGGCGTCCATCAGAAAATAGTCGTCATTATCACCCAGGGGTTGCTCAATAGAATAAGTCTGCCTCATAACCACCATGAGTCTGCGCACGTGGGTCACGTCCTCGTTGAGACCGTCGGCCACCTCCTTGGTTGTCGGCTCGCGGTTCAGGCTGCGCACCAAACCGGTGATCACCTTGAGCATCTTGCGGATGTCGTCTGAGACGTGCACCGGCAATCGGATGGTGCGCCCGTGGTTCACCAGCGCCCGCTCGATGGACTGCCTGATCCACCAGGTTGCGTAGGTGGAAAAACGGCACTCTTTGGAAAGTTGGAAGCGTTCCACTGCCTTGATGAGCCCCAAGTTTCCTTCCTCGATCAGGTCAAGAAAAGGGAGCCCTCGATTGAAGTAACGCTTGGCCATCTTCACAACCAGACGCAGGTTGGAAACGATCATCTGATCCCGAGCAGCTTTGTCTCCGAGATCGATCCTTGCGGCGAGTTCTCTCTCTTCGCTAGCGGTCAGAAGCTTTGTCTTGTGTATCTCGCGTAGATAGAGCTTGATCGCGTCGTCGGAATGCTCGGCAAACGCCTCCTTGATGTCCTCTTCGACTTCGGCTGACTCTTCATCCTCGATGCTCTCTAGTTCCATGGCGCCCGGGTCATGCTCGATATCGAAGGGGAGGGGGGCCTTCTCCTTAAATAGCACTTCGCTTTCCATTAAAGACTCCTACGGCAACCCTTGGAAGTTAGTTCACTAAGTTGCAGACACAGTCGGACCCGTTATCGGTCCAAGTTTGCATGTGGCAGATAGATGTTAAATTTGTAGTCCCCAAGGTTAACAGATAGCGTGAGGAGGGCAAGCCGGTGGAGGCTTAAATTATATTTGGAGGAAGCCTGGCCACGTATGCTCGGCATTCGCGGCTGGGGCGGAGGGGCAGAAGGCGAATTCCAAGGACAATTGCTCCCCCTTTGGCGCGTCAACTATAACTGGAGGCCAAGGTGAGTGAATGCCGAGCGACAACGAACTGGCAGGAGCCCGTTTTCATAATGCACATGTAGCGAGTATTGCCTTGAAGCTGAAGGGGTAGAGTTGCGGCTTGGTTTGGTTTTGCATAAAGGGGGTACAGGTGGTGTCCTGCCCAGCGGATGGCGCATCAAATTAAATGGCGGTTCTGGCTTAACTCGAGCCAGTGCCCTTTTTTGTTCCTGGTCGGCCTCAATCCCGGTGACGTTACCATCAAAGCACCTGTTTTGTAAGGGTTTAATCGACGATTAGCCCGTTGACTTGGTCGTTGGTTGGCCTATAATTAAGAATATGTCAGATACAAACCGGTGGTAAAACCACGGAGGATCAAGGCATGAAAACTTATAGTATTCACAGCATGTTAGAGCGCAGAGAATGTGCAGTAGCGCTAATAGACTACCAGCCGGCGATGTTCGCTGGAGTTCACTCCCATGACCGGACCATTATCGTCCAGAACATTCAAATTCTCGCCAAGGCGGCTAAGCTCTTCCGAGTGCCCACGATTCTGTCCACGGTTGCGGCACAAAGCTTCAGCGGATCCATGCTTCCTGAGGTAACTAGCATCTTCCCGGATCAAAAACCGATCGACCGAACTTCCATCAACGCTTGGCTGGATCAGAGTTTCAAGGCTGCCATCGAGCGGACCGGCCGTAAAAAAATTGTGTTGGCCGGATTGTGGACCGAGGCCTGCGTCCTTTTCCCGACCATTAACCTACTTGAAAACGGCTACGAGGTCTACGTCCCTACCGACGCCTGCGGTGATATCACTGAAGAGGCCCATGAACGGTCGGTGCAGAGGCTAGTCCAGGCAGGTGCGGTTCCGATTACCTCCCTGCAGTTTCTCTTTGAGCTCCAGCAGGATTGGGGGCGCTCCGAGACCTACGAAGGGTGCATGGAGATCATGAAAGCGCATACTCCGTACGGCATTGAGGTTCGTTTCGTGAAAGATTTTCTCGGCGGCCATGGGGGTTAAGGAGTGAAAGGCTTGCTGTTAAAGCCCTCAACAGGCCTTTCAGTCGTGACCGGGGCTGGCATTATGTGCAGCCCCGGTTTGCGTTCAACCTGACAAAAAAAGGGAACTATGTCATGTCAAATATCACTACCAAAGATGGTACGCAGATTTATTACAAGGACTGGGGCAGCGGGCAACCCGTGGTGTTCAGCCACGGTTGGCCCCTCTCCGCCGACGCCTGGGAAGATCAGATGGCTTTTCTGGCCGCCCGTGGCTACCGCTGCATCGCACACGACCGCCGCGGCCATGGCAGATCGAGCCAGCCTTGGATCGGAAACAATATGGATACCTACGCCGACGACCTGGCTGAACTGGTCCAGGCACTCAACCTGACCAATGCCGTTCATATCGGCCACTCAACGGGCGGCGGTGAGGTTGCCCGGTATATTGGCCGCCACGGCACGAAACGGGTTGCGAAGGCGGTGCTGATAGGCGCGGTGCCGCCGATCATGCTGAAAACGGCTTCCAATCCGGGCGGCTTGCCGATGGAGGTCTTCGACCAGATTCGCGCCGGAGTGCTCGCGGACCGCTCGCAGTTCTTCAAGGACCTCACCGTGCCGTTCTACGGTGCCAACAGGTCGGGCGCCAAAGTCTCGCAAGGCTTGCGGGATTCTTTCTGGCTCCAGGGGATGCAGGCGGGGTTCAAAGGAGTCATCGACTGCATCAGGGCCTTTTCTGAGACGGATTTCACCGATGACCTTAAGAAGTTCAAGGTGAGGACCCTGATCATCCACGGCGACGACGACCAGATCGTGCCGATCGGTGTCTCGGCCCTGCTTTCGGCGAAGATCATCGAGGGAGCTACCCTGAAGGTCTACCCGGGTGCACCGCACGGCCTCTGCTCTACTCTCAAGGATCAGGTCAACGAGGACCTACTCGCGTTTATCAAGGCATAGTGATGATGCCAGGCTGACTGGAGCACTAAGGTCATGAACAATGACAGTATTGCTGGGCAATCGGCAGAGACAATTGCAGTTCTCACCTTACGAACCATCAAACCGGAGTGTAAGGAAAGGTTCGAGGCGTAATTGCATGATTTTATAGCAAATTCCCTTCATACCGAGGGGCAACTGGGCGTGCATGTCCTACGACCGGAGGCGGGGGCAGGGTCGCTGGAGTACGGAATCGTTCGGGGATTCAGCAACAATGAATCTAGTGACCGATTTTACGCCTCTCGGCTCTTCCAGCAATGGGAACTCACGGTCGCGGAATTGACTGAAGGAGGGCCCCGGCGCCAGCAGCTGTCCGGTCTGGAAACCTGGTTCACTCTTCCAGGGCAACAGGCGTTGATTCCACCACCGAGATGGAAGATGGCTCTCGTCACGGTTCTCGGCGTGTGGCCTGTTAGCATGCTGGTCCCCTGGTTGTTGAACCCCTTGATTGATAACTTGTCACTGACGCTGCAAGCACTCTGTGTGGCTTTCGGAATCGTAATATTTCTCACCTGGGCGGTCATGCCAATACTGGTGACTGTACTCAGCCCCTGGCTGCAAGATCGCCCATTACGGAAAAGGAGATAACCAAATGAGCGCACCAGATTTGATTTTACATAATGGATTAATCACCACCCTCGACCCACTACGGCCAGAGGTCTCTGCCGTTGCCATTACCGGAGGACGCATAACAGGCACTGGCGGTTCAGAACTGCTCGACAGCTCAAATGCAGAGACCAAGCGGGTAGACCTCAAAGGACGGCGGGTAATTCCTGGTCTGAATGATTCACACATTCATGTCATCCGTGGCGGTCTCAACTTCAACATGGAGCTGCGCTGGGACGGTGTCCCGTCACTTAATTTGGCGCTGGAGATGCTCCGTGACCAGGCGCGCCGCACACCTCCTCCCCAATGGGTACGGGTGATCGGTGGTTGGACGGAATTTCAGTTCGCCGAACGGCGTATGCCAACCCTGGAAGAGATCAATACCGTTTCTCCCGACACCCCAGTGTTCGTTCTTCATCTTTACGACCGTGCCTTTGTTAACCGGGCCGGGCTGCGCGCCCTTGGCTACACTAAGGAAACAGCGGACCCGCCGGGCGGGGAGATCCAGCGCGACAAAGCTGGCAACCCGACCGGGCTGCTGATTGCCAAACCCAATGCCATGATTCTCTATGCCAGCCTGGCAAAGGGACCGAAGCTGGCTTTCGAGGATCAGGTCAACTCGACCCGTCACTTCATGCGCGAGCTGAACCACCTCGGCATCACCAGCTGTATCGACGCGGGTGGCGGGTTCCAGAACTACCCCGACGACTACCGAGTGGTCGAGCAACTAGCCGGACGCGACGAACTCACCCTGCGCATAGCCTACAACCTTTTCACCCAGCGGCCCAAGGCGGAATACGACGACTTTGCCGGCTGGATGGATATCACTTCTCCTGGCAAAGGGAATGACGTTTACAAGGTGAATGGCGCCGGCGAAATGCTGGTCTTTTCCGCTGCCGATTTCGAGGACTTCCTGGAGCCCAGGCCGGAACTACGGCCCGTCATGGAGGCGGAGCTGCGGAAGGTGGTTGGTCTATTGGTCGAAAAGCGCTGGCCGTTCCGGCTGCACGCCACCTATGAGGAGTCGATCTCGCGATTCCTGGATGTGTTCGAAAGAATCGATCGCGACATTCCCTTCAACGGGCTGCGCTGGTTTTTCGATCATGCCGAAACCATATCAGATAGCAGTCTGGAGCGGGTACGCAAACTCGGGGGTGGGATTGCCATCCAGGATCGGATGGCATTTCAGGGAGAGTACTTCGTTGCGCGTTACGGTGAGGACGCTGCCAAGGCCGCCCCTCCCATCAAGAAAATGCTGAACCTGGGCATTCCAGTTGGCGCCGGCACCGACGCCACCAGAGTGGCAAGCTACAACCCGTGGGTATCGCTCTACTGGCTGGTGACAGGCAAGACAGTCGGTGGATTGTCCCTCTTCAGCGAGAGTAACCGCCTGGACCGGACTACTGCCCTCAGTTTGTATACCGAGGGAAGCTCATGGTTTTCGGGAGACGACGGTAAAAAGGGGCAGATCGCAGCTGGGCAGTTGGCCGACCTCGTAGCGCTGTCACAGGATTACTTTGTTGTGCCAGAAGAGGAGATCAAAGGGATAGAGGCGGTCCTGACCATTATGGGGGGGAAGGTGGTGCACGCTGCTGGCGATTTCGGCAATCTAGCCCCTCCGCTACCGCCGGTTTCTCCGAACTGGTCTCCAACCGGAGTCTATGGAGGCGCCTATCATGCGAAACAAGGAGCCAGCGCAAGCCATGGGACTGCATCCTCCCACGCATGCAGCAGTCCCCTTCATCAGCACACTCATAGGGTGATCGGCGCAAACGGCACCTGGGGGATCGGCTGCACCTGCTTCGCCTTCTGAGGACACACCTGAAGGCAATTAATAGGGAGCCAAAATATGAAAACCACCATAAACTGCAAGGACCTCGTGGAGCGCATGGCCGCTGGTGCCACCGTTATCGATGTAATGACACCGGAAGATTATGCCGCTTGCCATCTGGCAGACGCAATAAATGCCTGCATTTACGAGATTGTTTTCTTGGAATGTGTAGCCGAATCCGTCCCTGACCGAACTACCGAACTGGTGGTTTATGACGCCACTGGGTCCAAAAAAGCCGCGATACTGGCACGGAAACGACTGTTACTTGCAGGCTACAGTAATGTAGCCATCCTCGAGGGAGGGCTTTCAGCCTGGCGCTCAGCAGGATTGCCGGTTGAGACAGACGCCCAGGATGCCGCAATCGAACCCAAACCGCTGGACGGCACCTATCGGGTGGATATAGATAAGAGTACGTTCGAGTGGATCGGCCGCAACCTCAACAACCGTCACTATGGCCGGATCTCAATCCAAAGCGGCGAGATCGTGATCCAGGGAGGCACTCCGTCCGCAGGTAAAATTGTGCTGGACATGAATACCGTCAGCAACCTGGACTTGCAGGATCCAGCCTGGCACGACATGCTGCTCCACCACCTGAAGTCTGAAGATTTCTTCGCGGTGGAGCGCTTTCCTACGGCCACTTTCAGGTTGACCGGCTGGAAGAGGGGGGAGGGGGGATCTCCGGAAGCACCTAACGGCATAGCCAATGGTGACCTTACCATCCGGAATGTCACCCATCCCGTGAGTGTGCCGGCCATCGTTGCCCCGCAAATGGACGGGAGTCTCAAGGCTCATGCGATCTTCGACCTGGATCGCACGCTGTGGGATGCGAGTTACGGGTCAAGCAAGCTGTACGAGCGTCTTGGAATGCATCTGGTGCATGACATGATGAGTCTGGAGCTCTTTGTCCTGGCGCAAAAGGTCGGATAACAACTTCAGCCGATTGCTTTGCCACATATTTACCGTACAATGAGAGACGATTTAGCATTCAATCGTCTCTTGTTTTTTGTCCGGAATCTTCTTTTGATGACTGGGGCAATGGTCAGGACGGACCAGTGCCGTGAGACTGTACTCAATGCCGCAAGGTGTTGAGTATCACAACACTAACGGAGAGGGCACCAATGACTACACGGCGTATAGACAAGATCTTTAAGAGTCGTCCTACGGTTGAAGGGGCAGGTGTCCACCTTAAGCGTGCTTTTGGGAACTCTCAAGTCCCACTTTTTGATCCGTTCCTGATGCTGGACGATTTTCACACCGCCAATCCCGCAGAGTACCTGCCTGGCTTCCCATGGCATCCCCACCGCGGTATAGAGACAATCACCTATGTCTTGGAGGGGCTGGTCCAGCATGGGGACAGCATGGGGAACAAGGGTGTGATCAGTGCCGGAGATGTTCAATGGATGACCGCCGGTAGCGGCATAATCCACCAGGAAATGCCCCAAAAGAGTCCGACTGGCATGATGTGGGGGTTCCAGTTCTGGGCCAACCTGCCAGCGGATCAGAAAATGATGGTGCCGCGCTACCGGGACGTGAAGGCGGCAGATATCCCCGAAGTCACCCGAGACTCCGGTGTCAGGATTAAGATCGTCAGCGGTCTGGTTGACGGCGTCCAGGGGCCGGTTCGGGACATCGTCATCGACCCTGAGATGCTTGATGTCAGCATCCCCGCTGGCAAAACCTTCCGCCACCTTGTAAAGGAAGGGCATACCGCCGTCGCCTATGTGCTTGACGGTGAGGGGTATTTTGATGATCGTCGGGACGCCTTTGCCTATGAGGTCTTTGGCTCAGGATGGATGGATCTCGATCGGCGCTGCATTTGCGGGCCCGAAACCGTCATCCTCTATGAGAGGGAAGGAGGCGAGGTGGAGGTAGAGGCCGGTGAACGACCTGTTCGTCTCCTATTTATATCAGGAATGCCGCTCAATGAGCCGGTAGCCTGGTATGGCCCAATTGTCATGAATACACAGGACGAGTTGCGGATAGCGTTCGAGGAATTCCAAAAAGGCACCTTTATCAAACAGAAGCAGAAGTAGTCAATCCGCACCGGCAGCAGCAGGGGGTAATTCGATAGGTTTCGGCGTTACCTCAGGCGTGCCCTCCAAATTCAAATGGAATCGAAAAAATACTGACTGAGGTTTTTGTGGAAATCGTTGCAAGCATTTTTGGCTTTGCCCTAATTATCGTTGTCCTTTGGGAAGGATTCGAGACCATTATCTTGCTACGGCGGGTAACTCGCCGTTTTCGTCTAACCCGCGCTTTTTACCGAAGCAGCTGGCGACCCTGGATGAAATTGGTGAATACCCTGATTCCGACCCGACGCAGGGAAACCTGGTTGAGTTATTTTGGACCGCTGTCGCTCCTGTTACTCTTGAGCCTGTGGGCCGGTGTGCTGATCATCGGCTTCGGTCTCATTCACTGGGCGTTAGGTTCAGCGGTGCTTGCCATGGATGGTAAAGCAGGCTTCATCAATGATCTCTACCTGAGCGGCACAACATTTTTCACCCTTGGATTGGGGGATGTACTTCCGCACAATTCGCTGGCTCGCTTACTTGTGGTTATCCTGGAATGGGGTTCGCTTTTCTCGCCTTGGTTATTGGCTACCTACCTGCACTCAACCAGTCCTTTGCCCGCCGCGAGGTGAGCATTTCGCTCCTTGACGCCCGTGCCGGCTCACCTCCCACTGCCTCGGAAATGCTGCGCCGCCATGGATACGAACACGGAAAGGAGGCTCTGCGTGTGCTTCTACACGAGTGGGAACGCTGGTCGGCTGAGTTTCTGGAAGGGCACCTTTCCTATCCAGTGCTCGCCTATTTCCGTTCTCAGCACGATAACCAGTCGTGGCTCGCTGCTTTAACCGCCATCCTCGACACCAGCGCTCTAATCATGGCCGGATTGGAGGGAACCTGCGAGCGCCAGGCGGAACTCACTTTTGCCATGTCGCGTCACGCAGTCGTCGACCTCTCCTTGGTGTTCAACACCAGACCACGGGAGCAGGATCCTGACCGACTTCCGCCCCTAATGCTGGAGGAACTACGCAAACTTCTTGCCGGAAGCGGGCAGCGACTCAGGGATGGGGACACCTTCGACCGGAAACTGCGGGAACTGCGCCTGATGTACGAGCCCTATGTTAATGCGCTCTCCAGTCATTTCCAGATTAGCCTCCCGCCCTGGATCGGAGATGTGAACATTATGGACAATTGGCAAGGAAGCTTCTGGGAACAACGGATAAAAAACAGTAATCCGCTAGGGGAGAGCAGGTCCAAACATTTCTGACCGCTTTTGAACTGAGGTGGTGACATGAAAGTTCTTCAGGGCATTATCGTAATCGTTTTGAGCTTGTTGCTGGGTATTCCAGTGGTATCGTACTCCGACTCAGGAAAATCGTCCGACGGTCCTCAGGTGTACTCCCTGAATCGTGCAGATGAAAACTACGGCTACCTGCACACTGTGAGCCCCACTGATCTCTGGGACCCGATTAAATACATACCCCTCAATGAGGCAGGTTCCTGGTATTTTTCGCTTGGTGGCGAGGGGAGGGAGCGTCACGAATATTTCAACAATCCCAATTGGGGAAAGGATCCTCAGGATAAAGGCTATTTCCTCCAGAGGTACTTTCTGCATGGCGACCTAAAGATGGGAGAGTACCTCCGTTTTTTCAGTCAGTTTCAAAGCAGTCTGGAAGACGGCCGCGCTGGCGGACCACGGCCGACCGATAAAGACGAGCTCGATCTGCACCAGGCATTTTTGGATGTGAAACTTGATTTGCCTGGGGAGGCTGCTCTCACCCTGCGCTCTGGTCGGCAGGAAATGGCCTATGGATCACAGAGAATAATATCAGTTCGGGAAGGACCGAATGTACGTCAGAGCTTCGACGGTTTTCGACTCATGTATCGCAACTCAGATGTTAAAGTCGACGCCTTTGTTACCAGACCCGCACAGACGAAGAGGTATGTTTTCGACGACGGGCCTGACAACAGCAAAGCTCTCTGGGGAACGTACGCCGTGCTCCCTTTTAGCCTACTTCCTGAGGGCAACGTAGATCTCTACTATGTTGGGCTTTATCGAGGTAAGGCGGGTTTCGACCAAGGGGCTGCCCGTGAGACGAGGCATTCTGTAGGGACAAGACTTTGGCGGACTGCAACTCCCCTCGACTATAACTTTGAAGCAATCTATCAGTGGGGGAGTTTCGGAAATGGTGATATCCAAGCCTGGACAGTCGCCTCTGATACTGGCTACACTTTTACCACGTTACCTCTGCGTCCGCGATTTGGCGTGCGGGCGGACATTGCTAGTGGTGATGATGATCCGTCCAGCAAAGACTTGCAAACGTTCAATCCACTCTTCCCGAAAGGGGCCTATTTCAGTGAGGCAGGACTGATTGGGCCGGCAAACTTCATCGACCTGAACCCCTGCATCGATCTTCATCTGTCCAGGCATGTCATGTTAATTCTAGATTGGGATTTTTTCTGGCGGGAGAGTACCCGCGACGGGTTGTACAACAACGCCGTTGTCCTGGTCCGTTCCGGCAAGACAAATGACGCCCGTTATATCGGCAGCATGTCACAGGCTCAATTGTACTGGGATATCGACCGACACCTGTCCCTTGTTGGCATCTACGGCCATTTTTTTGCTGGCCCATTCCTTCGAGAATCAGGGCCAGGAGCGGATGTAGATTATCTGACCTCCTTGTGGACATACAAATTCTGAGAGTCCGAGCTCACCGCATCCCCCTTGCAGAGATAACCTTTAACTATCGTTAACTGTCGTATCTGGGGAAATTGAATAACAAAAAAGAGGACCGCGATGCAGTCCCCTTTTTTGGAAGCAGTATATTTTTTGTTAATCAGCCGAGTATGCTATTTAAGTTCCTTGCCCTGTTTGCCAGGATGGTTGGGTCCAAGACCTCGCCGCAGCAGGTGCACTTCCACGCGTCGAAAGACCTGACAAAGTCATAATATTTCTCGGCGAACATTTTCCCTTTGCATCTTGGGCATTTCATAAATAATTCCTCCGTACTAAGAATTAAATCCAATTGTCATGATTGCAGCGTTTTAATACACTTTCCATACCAAGAGCTATATGGCTCTTCTCCTGCAATTCAGTTGCGGCTATTTCAGCTAAATAACCTCGTTAATATAGGTAGTTGCGTTGCATTATCCAGACCTATTAATTCCACGGGAATCCTTGTGTTTGATTTCCGTCATCCAAGTTATCCCTTCAAGGAAATCGCAAGCGTCATTTTTGTGACGATTGGATGTGATCCGGTCGGATAATTCCCGAGTGATCGTTGAAGGGAAAACCTCGATAAATCTATAATGTCAGGGATTTTAAGCATCATTTGTTCCTTTAGTCCCCATCCTATCCAACTAAAAAATAAGCGTTTGTTCTGCCCGCTTCTCCTAATTGTCACACAAAATCATCTGAGGCACCCAGCCACCGACTATTGTCGAGGGCTGCACCTCACCAGCGTCATTTTTATGGCGCTTGTCCATTGCAGCGTACTATTTTGTCGGACACCGACGGTGTATGACCGCGCACGGCTCTCATCCACCCTTTGGGGCACTGTTTCACGGTATCCAATCTATTATTCGCTAGGTCATTTCAAATTCGGCAGCTTTAACCAAGCGTGAACCCGCGAGTGAGATCGTTATGAGGCCGTCAAATCGCGATTTCCACCCACGTACGTACATTCGCTGATTGGAATGAGACCCGGCCAAGATTTTTTTGCAGCAGGGGGTTCCCGCAGCATGGGAAATAGGCTATATTCTGCCGCATATTTCACTTACGATGGGGGAGGGGAGCTCTGACAAAAACCGACATTGCAGAAATCATCAAGGACAACGTAGACTTAACCAAGACGGAAGCATTTGATGTCTTGGAAGGATTATTGGAAATCATAAAAACAACGCTGGAAGGCGGGGAGGACCTGAAAATAGCTAATTTCGGGAAATTCGAAGTCCGGCAAAAAAACCCCCGGATTGGGAGAAACCCGCAGACAGGGGAGGCCATTACCATCGAAGGCCGCCAGATCGTGACCTTCAGGCCGGCGGCACTTTTAAAAAAGTTTCTCAATGATGGTTCCAGTATTCCGGCGGTCATGCCGTTAAAATGGAGGAGGAAGGGCAAAGACACCTGGCAGCAAGAGGTGTTGCCGCTTTGAGCGGATAACCCCGGAGATGGGAAGGCTACCTAGCCGATACGGAATGCCCGCCGCCGTCCGAATCTGCCGCAGCATAATAAAAATGGGACGTAAAATATTCTATTTAATATCAATATGTTACGTCCAATAAGGTGTCTTCTGTCAAGTACGATAGGGCTGTCTGTTGGCGATGTTCGGCACAGTCGGCACTACCGCTTAGAGGCTTTCAGCTTGCCATTCCAGTACTCTATGTAGGAAAGATAGCCCTCTTCAGTCGTCAGGAACTGAAGGTGCACCTCGGGGCCTACCTTGTAGGCCGGAATTTTCCCCACTCCGGACCTTTTGGCTTGCTCCATCCTATGGTTGCCATCGATCACGTTGAAGCGACCTGGTGCGATCTCAGCCAGGATGATTGGCTTGGACACATCGACCGTTGGCAGATGAGATTCATTGCATTTGGAAAAACTTGAGATGAAATCCTTGACCACTACCTCTTCACATGCGATATCTGGATTTTTTACAATATATTCAGTCATCTTCGTGATATTGAAGACAAAAATGCCATTTGGATACAGTTCGTCCTCATCATCAATCGGGCATGGTGTAAAGCGACGATTGATTTTCAATTTTCTCATAATTCCACCCTGCCTATATGTTTCATCTTCTGGAGGCCACGGTCTGCCACAGCGGGTTCAATAGCTTCGATAGTAGACTCTTCAATTTTTTGCCCATCCGCATCGGCCTGGAGTACAGCCTTTTCGCCGTAACCATCGCCTCTATTTTCAACCATTTTATCGTACCGATCTTTCACCGCCCTGAACAGTCCCCGATTGATAATTTTTACACCAATCACCGACTCACTATTGCGCGAAGGCTTGAAAATATCGGCTATTTTTGCAGCCCGATACTTAATCGCGCCGAGCCGGGCCAACTGCTCAAATTTGAGCTCGAGCATGTATCTCACGATGCATTTGTCTTATTGTTTCGCCTGGATTTCTACCGGCACTATCAAGATCCTTGAAGTCGAGCATGCCTTAAGCCAATCATTACCAGACTCGATCGATGATGGGTTTGTCCTCTTTGGCTTGGGCGCCGTTTACGCTTCTAACGGTATGCCAGCCTTCATTTTGAGGCTCGCGAGAAGGCGAGAGGGCGGATCTAGGCCAATCCCTATTTTTCCGGAGTTACTACTCCGGTCTGTCCACACAAACCATCAATCATGTAGCCATATGAGCTGTTTGGAAGGGAAGGGAAGGGAAGGGAAGGGAAGGGAAGGGAAGGGAAGG
>Ga0209123_1002845_pt1 | contig 13874 bp, 11 predicted proteins | sample BarGraIncu00431A_FD_184500 | JGI IMG/M metagenome (GOLD analysis project Ga0209123, IMG submission 184500) | Arctic peat soil microbial communities from Barrow, Alaska, USA - Barrow Graham LP Incubations 004-31A (SPAdes) (version 2) | ecosystem: Environmental > Terrestrial > Soil > Wetlands >...
AGTTTATATGAATTTTATTTTTCAAAAAAAAATTGAAAAAGAAAAAAGAACAAAAGAAGAAAAACAAGAAAAAGAAACTAAAGGTTAAATCACCTTTAATTGTTGTAGTTTTTAGATTTATAACCCTTTATATACAGAAAAAGGATGTCATTTAAGACATCCTTTTTTTAAGTCATACTATTTAAAATATTATATGATATACACTCACCTATTTTACTAAACTTTTATTTAATTAAGTTACTTATTTTTTCTATAACAATTTGATCATCTTTAGCATCTACACCGATGACAGAACCATCATTTATATCTCCCTTGATAATCTTTTTTGAAATAGAGGTTTCTAGAACATTTTCAATATATCTCTTGAGTGGTCGTGCTCCATAAACTGGATCGTATCCTTCATCTGCCATAAGTTTCTTCGCAGCCGTAGTCACTTTCATTGATATATTCTTATCCTTAAGTCTATTTTGAATATCTACAAGGAATATATCAACTATTCCTTCTATTTCCTTCGTTTCTAAAGGTTTAAATAATATTATATCATCCAACCTATTTAAAAATTCTGGTTTAAATTTAGACTTAAGCGCACTCATGACCCTATCACGAATACCTTTCTCAATTCCTCCACTTTCTTTATTTTCTAAGAGATAGTCGCTTCCAATATTTGAGGTCATGATAATTATACAGTTTTTAAAATTAACTATCTTGCCCTGATTATCAGTTAATCGTCCATCGTCTAATATCTGTAGGAATATGTTAAACACATCTTCATGGGCTTTTTCTATTTCATCAAACAATACTACACTATAAGGTTTACGCCTAACAGCTTCGGTAAGCTGTCCACCTTCCTCATAACCTACATAACCTGGTGGAGCTCCTATAAGTCTTGATACAGAATATTTTTCCATATATTCTGACATATCTATTCTTATTATATTATCACTACTCTCAAATAGAATTTCGGCTAGTGTTTTAGCAAGCTGAGTTTTTCCCACACCAGTAGGCCCAAGAAATATGAATGAACCAATAGGTCTTTTAGGATCTTTAAGGCCAGCTCTTGCCCTTATAACTGCATTTGAAACAGCAGTTACAGCCTCCTTTTGACCAATTACTCTCTTTGTTAAATCATCTTCAAGTCTTAGGAGCTTTTCTCTTTCACCTTCTTCAAGATTTGTTACAGGTATACCCGTCCATTTTGATACTATCTGTGCTATCTCTTTTTCGGTTACCTCTTCTTTAAGCATAGCGGTTTCATTATTATTATGGATTTCTCCTTCTTTCTCTTTAATTTGAGCTTCTAGTTTTGGAATTACTCCATATTTTAACTCTGCCACCTTATTTAAATCATATTCTCTTTCAGATTTTTCTATTTCACCTCTTGAAATATCTAACTCTGCTTTTAAATTTCTAATTTCAACTATCTTAGCTTTTTCTTTTTCATATTTTGCTGTCATTTCATTATCTTTATCTTTTAAATTACTTAACTCTTTCTCAAGTACTATAAGCCTTTTCTTTGATGCATCATCCTTTTCTTTAGATAATGCCTTCTTCTCAATCTCTAATTGAAATACCTTACGTTTAATCATATCCATTTCAGTGGGCATACTATCAATATCGGTTCTTATCATAGCGCAAGCTTCATCAATAAGATCTATTGCCTTATCTGGTAAAAATCTTGCAGTTATATATCTATCTGATAGTTTTGCTGCTGCAACAATGGCTGAGTCATGAATTCTTATGCCATGGTATATTTCAAATTTTTCCTTAAGACCCCTAAGTATTGAAACAGAATCTTCAACAGTAGGTTCATCAATTGTTACTGGTTGAAATCTTCTCTCTAGAGCCTTATCTTTTTCTAAATACTTTCTATATTCATCAAAAGTAGTAGCTCCAATGCAATGAAGACTTCCTCTTGCAAGTAATGGTTTTATCATGTTTCCAGCATCCATAGATCCCTCTGATTTACCTGCTCCAACAATGTTGTGAATTTCATCTATAAATAAAATTATTTTTCCTTCACTAGTTTCTACTTCTTTAAGAACTGCCTTGAGTCTTTCTTCAAACTCACCTTTAAATTTAGCACCGGCAATAAGAGCTCCCATATCTAAAGAAAATATTATTTTGTTCTTAAGACCTTCTGGTACATCTCCCTTTACAATTCTTTGAGCAAGTCCCTCAACTATAGCAGTTTTACCAACTCCGGGTTCCCCTATAAGCACTGGATTATTTTTGGTTCTTCTAGAAAGTATTCTTATAACTCTCCTAATTTCCTCATCACGTCCGATTACTGGGTCTAATTTATGTTTTTTGGCTTGCTCAACAAGATTTGAACCATATTTTACTAGTGCCTCATAAGTACCTTCTGGATCGACATTATCTACTCTTTGATTGCCACGAACGCTAGAGAGCACGCTTAAAAAAACATCTTTAGTTATATTGAATTTTTTTAATGTATCTGCTATCTCTTTAGTTTTTACATCCATAAGTCCAAGCATTACATGTTCAACGCTTATAAATGAATCTTTAAATTTTTTAGCTTCGTCTTCGGCTTTCACAAAAACCTCATCAAGTCTTCTTGTAGCGTAAACAGAGCCACTATCAGCACCACTACCTGTAACTTTAGGCATTTTACCAAGTTGATTTTTAATATCCTCATTGAGCCGTACTATATCCACTCCCATTTTACTAAATATATTAGGAATGAGTCCATCCTCTTGAGCTATAAGTGCTGCAAATAAATGAATCGTATCTACCTGTTGATGATTGTTTTTTACAGCTAATGATTGAGCCTCATTTAATGATTGTTGAACCTTTACCGTTAATTTTTCTACATTCATGTAAATAATCCTCCCTTTATATTATTAATTTATTATCCTATTCTTAAATTGGTTTCGTTATATTTTAAGGTATAAATTAATCACCATAGTAACTTAAACTTTAAGCTAATATAGTGACTATATCTTTGTCTATTTTAATAATTATCTGTTATAGTTTTAATTTCCCATTACTTCATATCTAATCTTTTATATTATTTAAGCACAGCTTGCGTTATCTTAATAAGTTGCTCTTTACTTAATGCTTCAAGATACCTTTGGCGTTCCAAAAATGTACACTCTTCTAAAAGCTTTCTTTCTCTGCGCGTTTCTATATAAATACCTGAAAGCATCAGGTCTTTACTATTGGAATCCATATAATGCCTTCTCCAAATATTATAATATTTAATTGAAGTACTCTCACTGTAGCCCTTATTTATTAATTTCATAATACCTGTTTTTCTATCCTGTTTTTCAAAGCATTCACAAAGTTTATATATTTTCTGAAGCATTATCATCTTTATTTTCCTTCCTTCTTAAGCATCCAGGAAACATATAAATAAAAGTTCCTCGTTTATTTTATCCATCCATGCACGATTTCTATTCACCTTATATTATACCATAATTTAGCTTAAATAACTGTTATTTATATAAGAGATACTAATTTGTTTGTAAAAACATAAAAAAAAGCACAATTCATAAAAAAACTGTGCTTTCCACCAACTTCTGTATATATATAGTTTACTATTATATAATTGCTTATATAAACATTTCTATTTAGAACTTTTTATTGCCTTTTCTGCCCACTTAGAATCTTTATATATAGCCCTTGCTACACCAATAAGATCAGCTTTTCCAGAAGACAAAAGTCTTTCAGCAGCCTCTACCTTTGTAATTCCACCAGTAAGTAAAACTGGTATAGACACAACTTTTTTTATCGCTTGCGTTAACGGAGAAAAATACCCCTGACTTGTATTACCTGGAATAATAAATCTACAAAAGCCTCCAGAAATATCAAGAATGTCTACACCTGCCTTTTCAAAAGCTACAGCTGCAATTTTACTATCTTCAATTGTAATACCACCCTCCATATTATCAGTAGCACCAAGCCTTAGAAGAATCGGAAAATCCTCCCCAACAACATCACGTACTGCTTTAATAATGTCTAAATGGATCTTGATTCTAGAAAGTAAATCTCCACCATATTCGTCTTTTCTCTTGTTAGTTAGAGGCGAGAAGAACTGGTTTAGAAGGTATCCATGAGCAGAATGAATCTCTACACCATCAAATCCAGCTTCTTTGACACGCCTTGCAGCATTCTTAAATTCTAAAATTATATTTTTAATTTCATTTATTGTAAATTCCTCTGGTACATTACTTGAACATGGATTAATAATAGCTGAAGGGCCTACTGGATCAAGCCCTGTAACTTCTTTGCTTGTTGAACTTCCAGCATGATTAATTTGCATTACTGTTTTAGATCCATTTTTATGAATAATGTTAGATAATGCTTTTAAACCTTCAACGGTACTATCATCTGCAATAGAAAGTTGCCTCTCACTAGCCTTTCCCGCAAGTGTTATAAAACTATGTTCTATAATAATAAGTGAAATATATCCACCTTGAGATTTTTCATCATAATAATCTAATATATCTTTACTTACCATACCATTCTGCTCTGATTTTGACGTAGCCATGGGTGGCATAACCAATCTATTGTTTAAAGTTAACTTACAATTTTCTAAAGAACTAAGCAAATATGACATTTAATGACCTCCATATAGTTAATTTTCTCATTTTTCATTATTAAATTCTATTTAAGTATAGTATAGTCCTTATCACTCTTAAATTCTATGTGAAATAACAAAGTTACTAATTCATTCACATAATTAAAGTTAATTCTTCTCACAGCAAAAAATACATACTCCCTATAGTCACTTACATTTAAGTTACTATAGGGAGTATATTAGTTTTAATTTATCACAGTTACAATATAAAACTTAATTTTTCATCATTAATTATGAAAACATATGAGGAAGCATTAATGACAATCCTGGAACAAAAGTCAAGGCTAATAGCACAGCTACCATTACGCCATAGAATGGTAATAATGCTTTTGTAACTTTCTCTATTGATATATTTCCGATAGAGCAACCTACAAATAATGTTGAACCAACTGGTGGTGTAAGTAAACCTATACCAAGATTTAACATTAAAACAATTCCAAATTGAATTGGATCCATACCAAACTGTATTACAACTGGCAATAATATTGGTGTAGCAATAAGAATTAATGGAGCCATATCCATTATACAACCTAAGAAAAGTAATATAATGTTTATAAGTAAAAATATTAATATCCTATTGTCTGTTATTGATATCAATCCATTTGTTACAAGTGTAGGTAATTGAACCATTGCTATCATCCAGCCAAAAGCTGCTGATGAAGCTATAAGACCCATAACCATTCCAATAGTATTCAATGACTTTCTAAGTATAGCTCCCATCCTAGATAGTGGCACATCTTTATATACAAAGAAAGTGATAACAAACGCATAAACTGTTGCAAGTGCTGCTGATTCTGTAGCAGTACAAATACCTGACATAATACCACCCATAATAATTACTGCAGTGAACAAGCCAAGAATACCATCTTTTAGCATATATAATTTTTGTTTAAAAGGTATTTTTGCACTTATAGGGTATTTTCTTTTTACAGCCATAAAATAACTAAACACCATTACTGATAATCCAAGTAAAACTCCTGGTACAATACCAGCTAAGAATAAACTACTAATAGATACTCCACCAGCTGCTAGTGAAAAAAGAATCAGATTATGACTTGGAGGTACAAGTACTCCTTGAGTCGCTGATGCTACTGTTACACAAACGGCAAAGTCTTTATCGTAACCTTCTTGTTCCATCATAGGAATCATAATAGATCCAATCGATGTTGTATCTGCTACAGATGAACCAGAAAGTCCTCCAAAGAATAAACAAGCAAGAACATCAACCATAGCTAGTCCGCCTCTTATCCTTCCAACTATTACCCTTGAAAAATTAACTAGCCGAGTCGAGATACCACCTTGCCCCATAATCTCACCTGCAAGTATAAAGAAAGGAATCGTAATTAAAGAAAATGAACTAATCCCTTTTGCTACTTGCTGTACAACTGCCATTAATGGGACTTGCAAAAATAATGCTGTTGCAACAGCTGATAATCCTAATGAGAAAGTGATTGGTACTTTTACTAAAAGTAATCCAAAGAATACTCCGAGTAAAATAAAGATCGCTATTGTATTAGTGTCCATAATTTACCTCCATTTTAATTTCCTCTAATTAAATTTAATTCTAACTAAACCTAATTTTGTTTATCTAAAATTAAACCTAAAATTCTTATAATTGTATAAATAATAATCATCACTCCGCAAACCGGTAAAACCGCATATAAAACACCTGATGGAAGTTGCGTTGCAGGAAGTGTTGAACTCATTGTATCTGCACTTAATTGTTTACCATAAATAAATAAAATGATTCCGAAAAGCATTACTGCTAACTCATCAAAGTAAAATATTATCTTTTGTGCTGGCTTTGGAAATAAATTGACTAATGCACTAATACTTAAATGTGTACCTCTTTTTACTCCAATGGCTGTAGCTATAAATCCTAGCCATATCATTAATATTACACAAGTTTCTTCAGACCAACGAGGGGTAAATCCAAGTATATATCTAGTAAATACCTGATAGAAAACTATACAGACCATAACCACTAAGGTTGCCATACATAAGTACTCTATGCCACTCTCTATTTTATTAAGTATCTTTTTAATTGTATTCAATTGCATTTCACTCCTTTATATTTATAAAGTGAAGGAACCTACTTTATCTGTCTAACTTCCTTCATAAAGCAGATTCCCATTATTAATTTTAAATTATTTTGTAGCTAGTATTGCATCAATTGTTGCTTTCCATTCTGGATGTGCTGCATACATTGGTTTAACTGCAGCTTGGAATAATGCTTGCTCTGCAGGTGTTAGTTTAGTAATTGTAACTCCACCTTTTTTAACTATTGTAGCTTGCGCTGCATCAGACTGTTTAAGCCATTCAGCTCTCTCAACCTTTGCACCAACGATAGCTGCTGCTTTTACTATTTTTTGATCATCTACTGATATTTTATCCCATGATATTTTACTAAATGCTATCATTTCTGGAACTCTTGTATGTTCATCAACAGTGATATGTTTTGCTACTTGATAATGATTAGAAGATAAGTAACTAGGCCAATTGTTTTCTGCTCCATCAACTACGCCAGTTTGTAATGCACTATATACATCACCATAAGCCATTGGAGTTGCAGATGCTCCTAAATCTTTAACCATATCCATCATTGGTTTACTTTCTTGTACTCTAATCTTTAAACCTTTTAAGTCAGCTGGAGTTTTTACATCTTTCTTTGTATTATAGAAGTTTCTTGCTCCAGAATCTACCCAACTAAGTCCTACGATTTTACTATCTGCTGCTAAACTAGCAAACATTTTTTCTCCTACTGGTCCTTCTAAAACTCTAAACATTTGATCTTTATCTTTATAAAGATATGGAAGAATTAAAGCACCTATTTGTTTATTAAACTCAGCGAGTGGTGCAGCTCCTATACGTATTGCATCAATTCCACCAAATTGAACTTGCTCTATAGTACTTTTTTCATCTCCAAGTTGAGAACCTAAAAATACTTTTATTTTTATTCTACCATTAGTTTTTGCTTCTACTTCTTTAGCAAATGCTTGATCTCCGATTATTGTTGGATATCCGGCAGGTTGATTATCTGATAATCTTAAAGTAACTGATTTAGTTGCTACTTTGGCTGCATCCTTAGTAGTCGCTGTTTTAGTTCCACAACCACCTAATACACCTACAGTTAGTACAAGACATGAAAATATTGCGATAAATTTCTTTTTATTCATTATTTTTGCCCCCCTAAGAATCTTTCTTATTTATATTATTATAATACTATTTTATGAAACCCTTTACTAGAAGAATAACTTGCGATTATATGTAATCGATTGTCATATTAAAAAATTCCCTCATTATAATGTTAAAAACACATGATAATGAGGGAATATATTATGTTCTACTTATTTTAAAAAATCTTCTCTACGAGGTGTAAACACATCTAATATTGTTGCATCCTCTAATGCTAAAACACCATGAAGTACATTTGGCTTAATATAATAAGTATCACCAGTTTTTACTATTTCTTTTTTACCATCAATGTTTAACTCAAAGCTTCCTTTTAAAATGTAACTAATTTGTTCATGTATGTGTGAATGAACTTCCCCAACTGCACCTTTTTTAAAATACACCTCGACCATCATTATATTTGTAACTTGTGCTAGTATTTTGCGAGTTACACCCTTTCCTAAATCCTCAAGTTCAACATCATTATTTTTTACTATCATATCCAATTCCTCCTTATAATACTCCTTGGCATATAACAATTATTAATCGTTACCACCCTTTATTTAAACTATTATACTTACTAGTAATTATTTTATCTTATTTATTTAAGTTATGCAATTTATAATTTAAAACTATATATTTAATAATTTATAATTTGATAATTTATATTTATACTTATAAATGTATGCGTTTATTTTCTCTGTGTTATAAATTCCAGTACTCCTTAGGCGATATATTAGTATATTTTTTAAATGCTTTGCTAAAATAATTTTGATCTAAATATCCAACCTCAGAGGAAATTTGTTTTACTGATTTTTTCCCTTCTATTAACATACTCTTTGCTTTTTCCATTCTAATTTTAATTATATATTCCTTAATGTTTGTACCTTCAACTTTAGAAAAAATTCTACTTAAATAGAAACTACTCATAGATATATAGCGAGCTAAATTATCTAAACTTACATCATTCATATAATTTTTTTCAATATATTCTTTAACCTTTTCCACTACATCAATATTTTTACTTCTTTTGTAGCCCGATATGTAAGTTATGAGATTTTTTAGTACTAGACTTACACAATTCTTTAGATCTGAAATTCTTTTTAAGTTAATTAGTTCTGCAATTATTTTATCTTTACTAAAATCTTTAAAATCTTTCCCCGTGAATTTATTTATATCCTCAATAACGCTATCTAAGATTTCTAGAATCATTCTTTTTACAACTATAAGATTAGGATTACCATCTCCACTCAATAAATTGCTTAAAATTGTGTCCAATTCAATTATTGCTCCACTTAAATCCTCGTTTATTACTTTACCACTTAGAACATGCTTGACTTCATTTGCATTGCCCCTGCTGCTAATAACTCCTTGTAGTTTACTACCCGGCTTTGTATCTACATTTTCTGAGTTTTCAGAGCATCTCTTTGCTTCTTTATAAGCTAGATATAATTGATTAAGTCCACCATTTACAGCAGATGTTCCTATAGATAAAGTTATATCATAGTTTAATTTAAACTCCAAGCGCACGTCATTTAACAGGTTTTCAAAACCTCTACTTAAAATTTTACTTCCAACAGATTCGTCAAAAACAAATAATATAATATCATTTAAACATAATCCCCCAATAATACTTGGAAATAAGATGTTCAATTTACTTTTTATTAAAACAATGCTGTTCTCATTAAAAAATCTTTTTTCATTTAAATTAAATACTATACAACAAAACTTAGCACTATCAATTTTGAAAATATTCCTATATTCATTAAATTGCTCTTCAGTTAATGTTACCCCATAAGCTATATTTTCTACCATTTGCTTTTCAACATACGGCGATATCTTCTTATAAGTTTCCTTTAACTGATTATTTTTATTTTCTATTAAATTTTTTGTATTAATTTTATTAATTACCTTATTTAGTGAGTTTACAAATTCATCATTTGAAAAAGGTTTTAATAAGTAATCGCTTACTCCAATATGTATTGCCTTTTTCGCATAATCAAAATAATTGAAAGCAGTAAGTATAATAAATTCAGTTTGCGGACAATTTTCTTTGATAATACTACTGGCCTCAAGTCCCTCCATTATTGGCATATGAATATCCATTAATATAATATGAGGTTTTAATAAAAGTGCAGTATCTACCGCATCTCTACCATTATTTACTTCACCCACAACAACGATGCTTTGTGAAAAATATTTAGTTAATAAAAACCGCAGAGCCTTTCTTTCTAAAGCCTCGTCTTCAGCAATTAAAAGCTTTATCAATATTCTCACCCCCATTAATAGGAATAGAAATTATAACCTCCATACCTTTTCCTCTTTCACTTTTAATTTCAAACAAATCACCCCTACTATAATAGAGTTCTAACCTTTTTTTCACATTAAAGACCCCTAGTCCCATTTTTTTATTTTTTATATCACTTAGTAATATACTAATTTTTTCATTATCTATTCCAACACCATTATCCTTAATACTAATAGAAATGAAATTACTTTTAACTTGCACTACTGTAATATATATTATTCCACCTTTATCTTTTTCTCTCAATCCATGAATTATTGCATTTTCAACAATAGGTTGTATAAGCATTGGTGGTACTTTAACAGTGTCCAGCGTCTCATCAATATCAAATATAAACCTCATTTGGTCTTGGAACCTAGTCTCTTGTATAATAACATAGGCTTTAACCATACGAATTTCTTCCTTTAATTCTACCATTTTATCCTTGCAGTCCAAATTATACCTCAATATTTTAGAAGTAGCTTCTATAAGTTTCACAGTTTCATCTGCATCCTCAAACATCGCTACTCTTCCAATAGTATTTAAAGTGTTAAATAAGAAGTGCGGATCCATCTGTGATTGTAATGCTGACAATTGTGTTTCCTTAATTAATTTGTCCTTCTCAGTATTTTTAAGTTTCTCTTCATGATAACTACTTTCAAGTTCAGCTTTTTCATTTAATTCATGGATAAATTCACGAATACTATATTTCATCTTATCAAAAGCTTTTGCTAAACTATTTAACTCTTCATATTTTTGATCTTTAAGATCTGGTATCTCCCATCTCGCCTCCGTTAAAAGTTCCGCATAAGACCTGAGCTTACCTATCGTATTGTTCAGATCGCGACTTACCATCATAGTGAAAACAAAGCTAACTAATATAATAAAAATTAATGCAGTGTAAATTTTCGTCTCAATATTATTATACTTTTTCACTGAAGTAGAATAATCTGTATTACTATAATTCTGATATGACACTAGTAAAGACTCCGCATGTTTAGTTATATAAGTAAACAAAGTCTTTATTTCTGTTAGTTTACTATAACTCTTTGAATCCAATATCTCCGAATTTATAACTTCACTCATTAAATGATAGGACTCACTCTTATAAACATCAAACATATTATTTAAATTTCTTAAATAAATACTACTATTTTCATCTTTTTCAATGTAAGGTTGAATTTGGAACAATAAGTCTTTTATTTTATTATTAGAATTAGTATATTTTTGAATATTGCTCTCGTCCTTTGTTTTTATAAACATATCAAAATAACCCCAGCTATTGCTAAATTCTAGTGACAGTGCACTCAATTTAATATTTATATTTGTATATTCCGCATAATTCCTAGATGTGATTTTTTTTTCATATAAAGAAAAAATGAAACCAAAACTCATTAACAATATAATAAGGATAAAATTATTAAAAACCTTTCCTCCTATTGACTTTTCACTAGGTAACTTTCTTAATTTCATTTTAATCTCCTTCAAAACAACTGATAACTTCTGTAAATTTTATGTATATGATATAAAATGTGACATCATTATAATAATATTATACTATCTAATTCGTATACAGTCTAATAATACTTATAATAAAAAAATGATACATATGAATTTAATTCAATGTATCACTTTTAATGTTAATTATTAAATTATTTTATATCTTTAGTTAATACTGCATCCATATCTGTGAATTCCTGATTTTCTCCAACCATACCCCAAATGAATGTATAGTTTTTTGTTCCAACACCTGAGTGTATCGACCAGCTTGGAGAGATAACTGCTTGTTCATTTTTCATAACAATATGTCTTGTCTCTTGTGGTGTTCCCATAAGATGGAATACAACATTTTCTTCATCCATATCAAAATATAAATATACTTCCATACGTCTATCGTGAGTATGACAAGGCATTGTATTCCATACACTACCTGGATTAAGTATTGTCATTCCCATAACTAATTGACAGCTTTTGCAAACTGCTGGATGTACATATTGATTTATTACTCTTTTATTACATTCTTCATCGCTACCAGCTTGAACCTTATTAGCCTTTTCTAAACTAATTTCTACTGTAGGATAATTTTTATGTGCTGTTGCACTATTCATATAAAATTTAGCTGGATTTTTAGCATCCTTGCTTTCGAAACTAACTTGTTTAATTCCTAGTCCAACATAAAGTCCGTCTCTAGCTCCTAGTACATGTTTTTCACCATCCAAAGTAACCGTTCCTGCTCCACCGATATTAATAACTCCAAGTTCACGTCTTTGTAGAAAATAATCACAACCTAAAGCTTTACTTCCTTCTAGAGAAAGAGCCTTATTTGTAGGCACTATACCTGCTACTATTATTCTATCTATATGGCTATAAACCATCTTTATTTCACCTGGTACAAATAAATTCTCAATTAAAAAATGTTTTCTGAGCTCCGTAGTATCGTATTTTTTTGCATCTTCATTATGACTTGCATATCTAGTTTCCATTACAATTCCTCCTAATATTAATTTTATATTTAATTTCTAAACTACCAATTTAATTGTTTTTGTTTATTCATTACACGATTTTCTTATAATAAGCTCAGGTTGCAATATAATTGTTTGCTTGGCAATCTGATGATTATTAATTTCAGCGATCAAAACTTTTGCTACTATTTGCCCTAGTTCAAATTTTCTTTGATGAACTGTGGTTAGCGGCACCGTTAACATCGCCGCTTGCTCAATGTCATCATATCCAGCAATACCAATCTCTTTTGGTATTAAAATATTGTTCATGTGAGCGTACTTCATAACACCCATTGCTACAGAATCATTTATAGTAAAAATAGCATCCACCTTTTTTTTTATAAGGATCTGCGCTAATTTAAACCCATCTTCAAAATTTGCACTACTATTTAATAAAATATCATTACTAACTTCTATGTTGTTCTCAGTTAGTGTATCTTTATACCCTTTTAATCTCTCATTACTTGCAGTAGAAGATTCGTCACCTAATATTACCCCAATTCTTCTATACCCTTGCCTTAACATATGGGTAACTATTTTTCTAGCACCAACATAATTATCATTACCTACATAACTTACATCTAAATCCTTTACATAATTATCTGCCATTACTAAAGGAACAGTTGCTATAATCTTCTTATAATCACTAGCTTTAGGTTTCACTGGAATAAGGATTATCCCATCAACTCTTTTCTGTGCTAAAAAATCAATATATCTATTTTCATTCTCTTTGTTTCTATCACTATTACAAAGCACAAGTCCATAACCGATTTTTTCTAAATATGAACTAACACCTTTACTCACATATGCATAATATTGATTAGTTATATCTGGTATTAAAAGCCCAATCATATTAGTCTTATTTAGAATAAGACTTCTAGCAGCTGAATTAGGTATATACCCTTTTTCTTCACAAGTTTTAAGTATAAATTCTCTTGTTTTTTTAGATATCTCTTTGCTATTATTTAATGCCCTAGATACGGTAGTTGCAGAAACATTACATTCTCTTGCTATATCCTTTATTCCTACCATATTTTCCTCCTAAACATTAAATTAATATTTTCCGTTAACGTTAACGGATTATCTACACTATACCATTAGTTAATTGACATTACAATATTTACGAAAAAAAAGACAGACCACAAGGGGCTGTCTTTTTTAATAAAACTTAGATAGATTATTATAATTTATTTATATATTTAATCTAAATTACAAATTTTCTTTTATTTTGTTTATTAATTCATTATATTCTTCATCTTTAAGAAGAACTTTGTCCTTAGGAGACATTTCAAATGTTCCTCCAAAAGAAGGTCCACCT
>Ga0209123_1002847_pt1 | contig 13872 bp, 11 predicted proteins | sample BarGraIncu00431A_FD_184500 | JGI IMG/M metagenome (GOLD analysis project Ga0209123, IMG submission 184500) | Arctic peat soil microbial communities from Barrow, Alaska, USA - Barrow Graham LP Incubations 004-31A (SPAdes) (version 2) | ecosystem: Environmental > Terrestrial > Soil > Wetlands >...
GCGGCTTCATGGCGGTCTTCGTGTTCGGCATCATCCTCGGCAACAAGAGAAGCTTCGGGTTCCGACTGGAGAAGGGAGAACAGGAACGCCTGGCGGATTTCGTCAGCACGACCGCCCTGATCATGCGCATGTTCATCTTCATCCTCCTCGGGAGCCAGGTCAGCTTCTCCCTGGTGGGGCGCTACCTGGGAAGAGGCATTCTCCTTGTCCTGGTATTCATCTTCATTGCCCGGCCCATCACCGTCTTTGTCTGCGCCCTCCCCGACCGGCGCGCCAAATGGAGCCTGCGGGAACTGCTCTTCATGTGCTGGACCCGGGAGACCGGAGTGATCCCCGGGGCGCTCGCCGGGATCCTTGTTGGCATGAAGGTACCCGGAGCGGAGATAATCGCTTCGGTCACCTTCCTAGCAATCCTCCTTACCATTCTCATGCAGGCGACCACCACCCGTTGGCTGGCCGGGAAGCTGGGGCTTCTGGAAGAGCAGTGACATACCTACAGGCCCGTCCCTGCTTCACCAGCACCCTTCCCCCGGTTCCCGCCTGGATCGGAATCGACGCAGCGGGTCTTTCCACTTTTCCCCAGCGCATCGTCTTCGTACTCCCTTTGCCTAAGGTCTTAATACATTCTTAATGCTTTTCGCCCTTCATTTAATACCTTATTAATACCGTAAGTGCTAAATTTACCATAGCAAAGGATGTTAACCCTTCAACCAATGGCGGAAGGGAAGAGTTTTTATCAAAGGATACGGGAGAGTTCTTAGATGAAATTCGCACTTTTGGTTCTATCGACATGGTTCATGGGCGTCGTGGTCACAGGCACTGGTTTTTTGGCATTAGCAGCGTACGTACGCTAACAGAACAAAACAGTTCAGGGGGTAGTAATATGTTGGGTTTGGCGTTTGCAACGGGGTCGCCGGCAGGCGGTCCATCGGAGGTGGCATGATGTCCCAGCTTCAGGGGATGATCCCGCTCGTGTTCATGTTTGCCATCTTTTATTTCCTGCTCATCCGTCCGCAACAGAAGAAGGCGAAGGAGCATCGGGCGCTTCTGGACGGGCTCAAGAAGGGTGATCAGGTGGTGACCGCCGGCGGCATGCACGGCAGGTTGAGCGCCCTCGACGACCAGGTGGTCACCCTGGAGCTGACTCCCGGGGTTAATGTCAGGTTCAATAAGGGTTTCATCGCCTCCATGAAGAACTAGCCCCGCCTCGGATATCCCCAGCCAAAAGGGTTGTCCCGTTATCTCGTCGGGAACCGTTTATCAAAGATGCCACTCCACCGCAGGTGGGTGGCATCTTTTTTTTCGCTCCTGCAGCGGTTCTTCCTACATCTTAATGCCTCCTTAATGCTTTTAACCAACCTTTTAATACCGATTTAATGTCGAAATGGCTAGTCTGCAACCAGATGGATGAGATGCGCCTCCTTACCAATTGAGGTGTTCACCGAAGTTCAACAGAAAGGTGGGAAGAATCATGAAGCTCATAGAAGCCATCATAAGACCGGTTAAGCTGGATGAGGTTAAATCTGCTCTGGCAAACATAGGGATCGAAGATTTCATGGAAAGCGCCATTTTCTGCCATGGTCGCCAGAAGGGGCAAACCATTGTCTATCGGGGCGCCGAATACGTCGCCAATTTCGTGGAGAAGATAAAGCTGGAAGTCATTGCCGCCGACGACTCGGTGGGGAAAATCATTGAGGCCATCGGAAATATTGCCAAGACTGAGCGCAGGGAGGATTGCCGCATATATGTGCTTCCGTTCGTTGAGGCCTGTTAAAAAAACAGTACACTGGCTAGTGTTAAAAAGATCTTAAACGGCCAGACAAGGGTTGGAGTTTAATCAAAGGCGTTGCGACTACATCAGGAAGCACGGGGTCCAAGCCCCTTCCCGCAATCATGCGGAATTACACAGGAGGATGATATGAACAAGGTAGCCAAGGTTTTTATCCAAGCAATGACGCTTACCATCGCAGCAGCAGGTGTCGCAATGGCGACCCCTTCCACGCAGATCTGGATCCCTTCCACGGACGTGCAGGGGTACGGTACCTTCCATCTCGGGATCGACAACTATTTCAGGGCTTCCGGCGCTGGTAAGGTAGCCGATGCCAATGGGGTCGTCCACCCGGGCACGCGTGACCCCAACGTCATGGATATCGGCCCGACAGCGGGGATCTTGCCTTTTGAAAAGCTACAGGCGGAAATCGGTTTTGACTACCTGGTCAACGCAAGCGAACCCAACGACAACCACCCCTGGAGCGGCAACTTCAAACTGGGGACTCCGGAAGATTCCATCTTCAAATTCTCCCCGGCTTTTGCCGTAGGGATGTACAACGTCGGACCGAGCCAGAGCAAGACCACCGCGCCGGGCGTCACCTCGGGGCAGAACATCGTCTACGGCCTTTTGGCCAAAACCCTTCCGGTCGTGGGGAGGCTCTCCGCCGGTTATTACCGCGGCAGCGAAAGGGCACTGGTCAATACCAGCGGCAATTCGGCCAACGATGGCGCGCTCCTTTCCTGGGACCGGACAATGACCGAGATTTCCGACAAACTCTGGATGGCCGTTGACTACCAGAGTGGCAACAACGTCGACGGTGCCGTTAATTTCGGGGCTTCCTGGAAATTCGCCAAAAATGTTTCGGTGATCTTCGGCTACGATGTCTATACGAAGAAAGCCCTGGCGGGGAACAATACCTTCACCACTCAGCTTGACATCGACTTCCCTTAGATTGCAGGGTACCCGGAAAAAAGGCCGAACTCTCATATCGTGGAAGTTCGGCCTTTTTTGTTGGCAGACGAGGATTTCTTAGGCGGGCAACCGGGCGGATCGGGGCAGTTTCGCTAGTGTGGTCCCGCTGATACAAGACGATATCCAACTCCCGGCTCAGTAACGATGTGCCTCGGCTTTGAAGAGTCTTCCTCGATTTTATGGCGCAAGTTGCTGACATTCACCCGTAGCACATGTGGCTGCTTTAAAAAGTTTATCCCCCACACCTGTTTCAGAATCTGGCTCTGGGTCAATACCTTACCGGCATGTACGACTAAAAGACGCAGAATGTCGTATTCGGTAGGAGTCAATGAGATTTCCTCCCCCCGCACGAGGACCCTTCGCTCAGGCAGGTTGACCGTCAGGTCCCCACTGACAAAAACCGGTTCCGGAGCCTGCTGCAATGAGCGCCTGAGAACGGCTCCGATCCGTGCCTTAAGCTCCCCCGCACCAAACGGCTTAGTGACATAGTCGTCTGCACCGGCATGGAACGCTGCAATCTTGTCGGCTTCCTGATCCAATTCGGAGATCACAATGATGGGAACCTGTGACCATTCACGAACTCCCTTGATAACCTCGATACCGTTCAGGTCGGGAAGCTCGAGATCGAGGAGGATGAGATCCGGCGCTGCCGCTGCCACAGTTGCCAAGCCGGCACGTCCCTCGCCTGCATGACTCAGATGGAATTCGCCACCGAGCACCCTCTGCAGAAAATGGCGGATGGGAAGATCGCCGTCCACGACCAGTATGTGGAGGACTTTATTGCTGGTCATGGGAAAGCCGACTCAGCTGCAAGGAAAGGACGCAGCGGTTTGGGGGTAATTATCGACGATATCATGATTTTTTCTGGCCTCCCAACTCCGTTGTCGGATGGCGACTAGGACCGCACCCGTATGGGCATGATAACGGTAGTCAGCCCTTCCCACTGCAGCCGTCTTTGTATAGCGAAAGCCGTCTCGTTGTGCAGCAGGCGGTGATAGAACTTCTCCAGCCTGAAAGTGAGTTGCCCGGTGAAGACCGTGGAACGGGGGAACTCTTCAGCAGTCATCTTACAGAGCTCCACGGCACTCTCCACGACATCGGTTGCCAGTTGGGTGCGATAGCTGGCCGCGATCCCCAGTTTGTTGGCCATGGCCACGTATTTCTCCATGGCGGTCTGGACCGACTCTTCCAGCGCCTCGATCTCCTCGGCCCCCTTGAAGGAACCGGAATCGATCATGGCGACCGAAACGAAAATTATGTTCCGGTAGGTCTTCGGGAAGGTCGACATAATGGAGAGCAGGGTGTGGACGCCGAAGCCGCTGTAGCCCGAAACCAGCTGGATGGCGGTCGGCTGGTTGGGGTCCAACTCCGGCACCTCACCATGGGAGGAGAGGGGGAAGTCGAGCAGGGTGTCGTCGAGGTCCTTCATCCCCTTGCGCAGGCGCAGGTAATGTCCCTTGATCAGGTAGCACAGCCCGATGACCACGGAGGTGATGACCAGGGTCAGCCATCCCCCTTCGGCGAACTTCTCGAAGGTGGTAATGATCAGGATGGTGACGCAGAGGACCAATCCGACGATGTGGACCATCAGGTGGCGAAACCAGAGGGGATCCTCCTTGCGTCGTTGGATGAAGAATTTCGACATGCCCAGTTGCGACAGGGAAAACGTTACGAACACGTTGATGGAGTACATGACTACCAGCGCCGAGACTGACCCCTTGGTATAGACCAGCAAAATGATGGTGGACAGCCCCATCAGCATGATGCCGTTACGCATAGTGAGGCGGACCGACAGCGCGGCGAAGCGATGCGGGAACCAGGAGTCCACAGCCATATTTGCCATGACTCGGGGGCCGTCCACAAATCCGGTTTGTGCCGCCACCAAGAGCAGCGCACCCTCCGAGAAGATGGTTATGAAGGCCAGGGTGCCGCCCATGGGCCAGTGGGCAAACAGCCCGTCGGCGAGGACGGCATTAAGCGTCTTCCCATCGACCGGTTTGATGCCGACCAGCGCGTAGCAGATGAAGAGTATCCCGGCGGTGAAGGCCAGGGAGGTCGCCATGTACACCATGGTGCGCTTGCCCGTTTTTACCCGGGGTTCCCGCATGATCTGCAGTCCGTTGGATACCGCCTCGATACCAGTGTAGGTACCGCCACCCAGCGAGTAGGCCCGCAGGAACAGGAGCAGGATTCCAAAAAAGCCCATGGTCCCGAGATCGTGGCTGAGGCCGTCTCTAATCCCCACGGTCAGCGCCCCTATCCGGTCCGTATGGGCGCCGACACCGTAGACCAGCAAGATGATATGGGTGATCACGAACACCATGAAGATCGGAGCCATCACGGATATGGATTCCTTCACCCCCCGGATGTTGAGCACGATGAGGAGGACGGCTAGGATGCAGGCGACCGGGACCTTGTAGACATGCATCGGCTGCGGTACATAGCTGAACAGCGCGTCCACGCACGACGCGATGGAAACGGTGATGGTGAGAACATAGTCGACCAGAAGGGCGCTGCCGGAAACAACACCCGCCTTCTCACCCAGCATGTGGGTCGCTACGATGTACCCGCCGCCGCCATGGGGGAAATGCTCAATAATTCGTGAATAGGCGTAGGAAATGATGAAAACGGTCAAGGCTGTGGTCAGACCAAGAAAGACCGCGAGATAGGTGTGTTCTCCGAGCGCCTTGAAGGCTTCTTCAGGGCCGTAGGCAGAGGACGACAGGCCGTCCGCCCCGAGGCCCACCCAGGCAAGGATCGGAATCAGAGCCATCTTGTGAAACAGGTGGGGGTCCTTAAGGTATTTGGGGGCGCCGAAAATGGTGCGACGCATGCGCCCGAAAATTGTCTGTGGTTCCTGCGGCTGTTCCGTCATGTCAATCTCCCCGGTACCGCGCCATCGGTACTTGCCTGCATAAAATTGCTTAATTTAATTGTTGACTGAACCTGTCCTACCTGCTGCAACGCATAGGTGTGTTACACTGACTGGGCAAAAACCGATCTGCCCTGAATCATCGGGCGAGGCACCATAGCTCATACGGCATAAAGATGGTGTCAAAATCTAGAAGCTAAATATAAAGAAAGTATCAAGAGGCGGAGACGCACCTTTGCTCCGCGAGGTGGAGAATGGACATGTTACGGCCTCTTTGCCTGCGGATAAACGGTCCAGGTCCTGCTCTCGGTAGATAATGCTATCCACTTTTGTTCTTGATATTCTTTTGATGCTTTTGGCGGTCTTCTTAACACTTTTTTTATTCTTAAAAAGGTAAGATTCAGGTGAGCTACCCCAAGAAGGTCGATACTTATGCGATTCCGGAAGAAGGACCGCGGACCTGCGCTCCTATCCGCTAGATAACGCAGTAGGTTACTAAGTAGAAGGTCAAAGGAGCGTCATGGAAAATTTCGAGTTGGGAACGGTTTATTTGGTGGGCAACGATCTTTTGGACGCCCAGCACAAGGTGGTATTGAGCTATATGTCCCAGCTCTACGCCCAGGCGTCAGCAGGGAAACCGGAAGAGAAGGTATTTGAGCTGATTGACAGGCTTGAAACCTGCTTCAAACTTCATATCCTAGACGAGGAGGGGTTGTTGGACGAGATCAAATTTACCGATACTGACAAGCACAAGGCACAGCATGCCCTGTTCATGGTGCATCTGGAGAACTTTGCCGGAAGATATCAGGAACGGGACACCAGCAGGAATCTTGAGGAGTTGGTTTTTCTGAAAGACTGGTTTCTGGCGCACATCGAGGAATTCGACAGAAAATACGCAGAATTTTAGCAATCCACAGTGACAAAAGCGCTACCTATTAGCGCTCGCCAACCGCCATTCCGCAGGATGATCAGTGGATCAGCCACGATGTCTGGAGTGTCACCATTGGAATCCGATCCACGAGATGCCGGACAGAAGGAGTTTACTACCTAAAAAAAGGCCGCACTCTCAGTTGGTGGGAGTACGGCCTTTTTGCTGCCGGTAAAAAGCGTTGACAAATAATTTTGCAGGGTATAAATGGGTGAAACTCTTCGTTAGCATGAGGCGTTTACACAAGTACTTAAAGGAAAAGATGGCGCATGTCAAAAAGCGGATCACAGAGAGTAAGGGACTACCGCATAGGAAAAGCGCACATCGACTTTTATGTGTCTCTTGAAACTAAAAAACGGTTCGTGGAACTTGCAAAATCGTACAAGCTATCTCAATCGGAACTTCTTGAACTGTTGGTTGCAGGTGGAGAAAAGTCTCAAATAAACGTCAGAAAAAGGTTGATTGAAGAAGAGTCGGAGGCTTCCCTCCTACTGGCTGAGTGCAATGGAGATCATGACGCAGCTATCCATCGGTTAGCCGAAGAATGCAGAGCCATAAATCCGAAATTTGTTTACAACCCACGGGCGGATGAGACTCCAGAAGAGACCGCACTTCGTAACCGATTTGGACGGATACGGAGCAAGCTGCTCAAATGGAAGAGTGCACATAGCCCGGACTAGTCAAGAAGGTGAGGCGGTAATCAACGTATTCAGACGGATTTTCCGTCGATGGCCTTGATCGCCAGGCAATCGAAGAGAACGCGGTCTCCCTGATACGAGGTCTCCTTGCGTTTCACGATGCGCCATCCGCCATTTTGGAATGTGCCCTGAGTGGCAATTCCCTCCGCGAGCCCAGCAGAACCGTCCATCAAGTCGACAAGCTGCCGGTCCTGGGAAAGCACGATAGGCTTGATGCCGGTACCGGTGATAATTGTTACTGGCTCCAATATCAGATTCGCGAGATTGTAGGCAGCAGGTTCCACAACACTCGGCCTGTTCTGCAGTTGGATCATCCTTGCCCTGGAGTCGGGGCCGACGGTCCCCTTGGTGGAACTGATCAGATCGAGCAGGTGGTCACGAACCTCGTTCAATTCTACTGCCGCATTCAGCTTTTCCAGTCCGGGATAGATTTCCAGGGCCTTTGCCAGCAGGGAGACCTCTCGCAGATAGTTGCTGCGTTGGTTCTCCGGCACTAGATACATGGCGATTATCCTGACTGGCATACCATCCGGAGCGCCATAGTCGATCCCTTTCGGACTCCACCCTACGACGCAGATGAGGTCTTCGTTGAACGGGACCCGGGCGTCCGGGCAAGCCCACCCTTTGCCGAGCGATGTCTTGGTGGCCACTTCTTTGGCCATGATCCGCTCGGCCACATCGGTGCCCGCCGGTAGCGACGGTATCGCCTCGAGGATGTGCGCCAGGAACCTGAGTGAATCTTCCTTGTCATAATCCTCCGGGAGCTCGATGAGCCTCCCTTCCTGCAATGCATCCAGTAAACTATCCATTATCAATTACCTCCATAACGGTTAAAGAACCATGTTTTCACGAAGTGGGTCGAGATTCCATAGGTTACCAGGAATCCGGCAATCCAGGCCCAGTAGATGGCCGGTAACGCCACCATTCCGAGTGCGTCCGCAAACGGCGAGTAGGGGAGCCAGCCGGCCACGGCCATGATGACCAGAGTGGTCAGCGTCAGGTGCAGTGAAGCGCTGCTGCCGAAAAAGGGAACGCGCCGGGTCCTGATAATATGCACGATCATGGTCTGCGTCAGAAGCGATTCTACGAACCATCCGGTCTGGAACAGCCGTGCGTGCAATTCCTGCTGGGCCGCTGTGGTGCCGGGGTCGCTGAAGTGGCTGCAGCCGAAGTAATACCACATCAGGGCAAAGGTCGCGTAATCGAAGATCGAACTCATGGGACCTATGAAGAGCATAAACCGCTTGATATTCTCGACGTTCCACTTAAGCGGCTTGAGAACAAGCTCCTCGTCCACCTTGTCGGTGGGGATGCCGGTCTGCGAGAAATCGTACAGCAGGTTGTTGGTCAGAATCTGCACCGACCGCATCGGAAGAAACGGGAGCAGGTAGCTGGCGCCCACCACGGAGAACATGTTGCCGAAATTGGAGCTGGCTCCCATCCGGATGTACTTGACGATATTGGCGAAAACCCTGCGTCCCTCCATGATCCCCTCTTCGAGAACGAGCAGACTCTTCTCCAGGAGCACGATGTCCGCGGTTTCCTTGGCCACGTCCACCGCCGAGTCGACGGAAATCCCGACATCGGCGGCCTTGAGGGCGGGCGTATCGTTGATTCCGTCCCCCATGAAACCGACTACATGTCCGGCCTCGCGCAGGGCGCGGACAATCTGCTCCTTCTGGGCGGGGGAGAGCTTGACGAAGATGTCCTCCTCCAAGACCAGTTTACTGAATTCCTGCGGCGTGAGAAGGGACAGTTCCGACCCCGTTACAACCCGATCCGCCTTGAGGCCCACGTTGGTGCAGACCCTTTGGGTGACCAGGCCATTATCGCCGGTTAGCACCTTGACCCGGACCCCGGCCTTGCTTAGGAGTTCCAATGCTTCGGTTGCCGAGGCCTTGGGCGGATCGAAGAACGCGACGTAGCCCATGAGGATCAGCTTGGATTCGTCCTTTACCGTGAAGTTGGTCTGGGCTCGCGGGAACTCTCGGTAGGCGATGGCCAGCACGCGGAATCCGTCCCGGTTCAGGCTGTCAACCTCCTCGAAAAGGTTGTCCCGAATCATCTCAATGAGGGGGTAGACCTCGTCTCCGATGGTGTAGTGGCTGCAGCAGTCGTAGATCTCTTCTACTGCGCCTTTGCAGATGAGGACGTGGTCTCCCTCGTAATCCACGACCACTGACATGCGGCGGCGTTGAAAGTCGAACGGCAACTCGTCCACCAGCCGACACCACTCTACATTCAAGTCGCTGTGGTCGAGGATGGCGCGGTCTATCAGGTTCTTGAGCCCGGTCTGGTAATGGCTGTTCAGATAGGCATAGCTCAGCACATCCTCACTCGTGGTCCCGGTAATGTCCACATAACGTTCGAGAACGACCTGATCCTGAGTAAGAGTGCCGGTTTTGTCCGTGCACAGGATGTCGATGGCGCCGAAGTTCTGAATAGAGGGGAGCCGCTTGATGATGACCTTTTTCGCGGCCATGGCCAGCGCCCCTTTGGCCAGGTTCACGGTTACAATCATGGGGAGCATTTCCGGGGTAAGGCCCACGGCGATGGAAAGAGCGAACAACAGGGCCTCGCTCCAATTCCCCTTGGTCATGCCGACGATGACAAACACCGCGAAGGTCATGACCAGCATGAAACGAATCATGAGCCAGGTGAAGGACTGCACGCCGATATCGAAGCTGGTCTTCTCGCGATCTTCGCCAAGGCTTTTGAAGATGGAGCCGAACAGGGTGCGCGTCCCGGTATTCACCACCACGCCCCGGGCCGAACCGCTGGTCACGGAGCTGCCGAGGTAGCAGGCGTTTGCCAGGTCCCATGCGCTCTGTCCTTTGGTATTGCCGGCTTGTGCGGACTTTTCCACGGGCATGGATTCGCCGGTCAGGGACGACTGGCTCAGGAAGAAGTCCTTGGCAATCAGCAGCCGGAGGTCGGCCGGCACGATAGAGCCGGCCTGCAGCACCACGATGTCCCCCGGAACAACCTCCGTTATCTTGATTTCGACTTCCTCTCCGTCGCGCAAGACCAAGGCTCGGGATTGAACACGCTTACCCAGGGTCTCGACGGCGCGACCGGATCTGCGATCCAGGATATAGGAAAGCCCGACACTGAGTACGACCATCAGACCGACGATGACCGCCGATTTCCCCTCGCCGATGATCCCGGCAAGGGCCGCGATCACCAGCAGCTGGATCACCAAGGGGCTCTTGCAGCGGCGCAGGATGTCACCCCAGAATCCGAGTTGCTTGGCGTGGGCCAGTTCGTTGGCACCATACTCGTCAAGACGGCGCTCGGCCTCTTCGGCAGATAACCCCTTGGGTGATGATTTTAGTGCATCTATGGCCGCAAGATCGGAAACCGTGCACAGCTCAACCATGCGGCGCTCGTGTGCGCTCGAATCTTCACCTTTGTTTATTGGCGATTGAGAGCCGGAACGGCCCGAAAAAAAATCTGAAAACTTTGACATATCCGAAAGCCTCCTTCTATCTCAGGGCAAGTAAGGACAAACCACGTCGCTTAGCAATAGGTCTTTGGACCCGGCCTGAGGCTGAAAATTATAAGAAGGAGATATCCAACGAGGGATCCCCTGCTTTTCTGATGTTCCCCGTTCAACACACGGGAACATTCAAAGCAGGGAAGAAAAAGGCAGGCTTTGAAGTATTACCGCAGTGGGAACGGGATGGGTAAAGGATATTCGCTACTATGACTGTCCAATTTGAAAAACCACCACCCTTTTATTTTTGACGTAAAAAGAATAAAAAAAAGGCCACGGGAAACCATGACCTTGAACGTGCCTCGGCTGGATTCCCCACTCGTAGGTTTTCGGCAGTGCACAACGTAGGTCCGAGAACCAGCTACCTTAAGTCAAGCCTTAATCCGGCAAGACCTGGTCTACCCGTTGGCGTCTTTCGACATTTCTGGGCAGTAGCCTGTGTTTGTACAAACGCCTCATGCTAACGAGGAATATCGTCTTGAGTATACCCTGAGCAACGAAATGTCAATCCTTTTTCGACTTATTTTCTCGGTCAGCCCGCAAAAGTTGCGGCCGCGCCCGGGCCAGCCCCGGTCGATGCCGAGCGATATCCCTCAAAGGGCTACGACCGGCATCAAAGCTAATCCCGGACTGCTTCCTTGGTTAGCTACTCCTGGCTGACGGATAGGATTTCTGATGTCGTAATCTATCAGGGTGAAGCACATCAACACCTGTTGAAATCGGATTGCCGTCACAAGGATGCAGTTCTTTGGAATTTTTAGGTCTCACAGCTTTAAGGGCCGCGATGCATGATCATCAGGATCAGCTTGATAAGCCCAAAAATGACGGCCGAAAGGGCAAGAGTGACCAAGAGAGCGTTCTTCCAGTGCCGTTTCCACGGTGATGGAGTCTGCAACCTGTGGCAGCGACCGGTCAACTGCACTTCGCCCAAATGGTCCAGATCCTCTTTCATGGCGAAAGCTGACGTGTACCTTTTCTTGGGGTCCCGTTCCATGGCATGCAGGATAATTTCCTCGACCTGCTCCGACAACTCACGGTTTTGTCTGCGCGGAGCCACCGGGTCGCCGGTTACCCTGGCGTTCATGGCAGCAAACACGTCCTCGTTCTCACTTGCAAAGGGGATTGCACCGGTAACCATCTCGTACAGCATGGCGCCGAGGCTGTAGATATCGGTTCGTTCATCGCCTCGCTTTCCTGTGACCTGTTCCGGGGCCATGTATTCGGGGGTCCCCATCGCCGGCGTGAAACCAATGAAGGTGAAGCGCCTTCCCATGGATTTTGCGATACCGAAATCCAGAATCCGTACGGTACCGTCGAAGCAAATCATGATGTTCGGTGGCTTGAGGTCGCGGTGGATGACTCTATGCTCGTGCATATAGGTCAGGGCCTCGCACATGCGGCTGGCGAGCCTTACCGCGTCCTCTTCCGGCATGAAAGGGACCTTTTTCAACAGATACGCGAGCGTCGTGCCTTGCAGGTATTCGGTGACAATGTAGGGGCGGCTGCGGTTCTCGACCGGGAAAAATTTCAGGATGTAAGGGTGATTGAGAAGCAGCCCGATCTTCTCCTCACGCAAAAAGCGCGAATAAAAACCTGGGTCGCTCTCATATTGCATGAGCGGTACCTTTACCGCGACGTCTTGTTTGGTGAGCAAGTCGGTCGCCTTGAAGATGGTCGCCATGCCGGAGCGGCTGATGGTCTCGGTGATGAAAAACCGGTCATCGAGGGTCCGGCCCGGCTGGAGATCGTACCCGGTGGGCTTGGGCGGCACCTCATGGGATACCGAAGCATCGGCATTGCAGGAGATCTTTTCGACGTCGCAAATGTTAACCACCTGGATGGAGAGGTTGTCGCTGGTGCCGCGGCCTTCTGCCAGAGCTACCAGTTGGCGGCAGGCCTGGGCCGGTGAGAGGCGCGATACGCTTTCGGCAATTTCTCCATCGGTGACTTGCAGATAAAGGCCGTCAGTGCAGAGCACGATCCGGTCCCCCTTGAGAGCTGCGAGTTGCTCCAAGTCAACGCGGAGAACCGACTCCTGGCCCACACTGCGGGTCAGGACTGCACGGTGCTGGCTGGTTTTAGCCTCATGCTCGCTGACCAGCCCGAACTGCTGCTGCATCCCTACGTACGAGTGATCAGTGGAAAGTTGCCTGATCTCCCCGTTTCTTACCAGATAGACCCGGGAGTCACCCGCATTTCCGACCACGATTTCGGTGTCGCGCAGGACCACGATGCAAAGGGTCGTCGCCATCCGGTTCTTGCCGTCGTCTGCCATCCCCCTTTCATGGACGGCGAGATTGGCAGCATTGAACATCTGGGTCAATCTCTGCTGAAGGGATTGCTCCGCCTTCGCATCGCGAAAAGTGGCAAGCGAGATTTCCACGGCCAGTTGGCTCGCCACTGCGCCGAAGTTCAGATCCCCGAAACCGTCGGCAAGAGCCGCGACCGCACCGAGAGCACGCTTTTCCTCCAGCGTCTCCGGTTGCCAGAAACCGACGAAATCTTCGTTGTGTTCGCGCACCGGTCCAGGAGATGAAAGCTCAGCGTAGGTAAGTTCCATGATGACGGTGCCTTAAAACGTCTGCGGAAACGATTGGCGTTTCGGCTCTCGTCTGTCCTGCTCACACGGATCTCCGCAGCCTCCCGCCACTAGCGCCGCAACAGGCTGAATCTCCCAGCGATTTTCAGTAACGGCAAAGAAAGGCACCTCTCCGCGCCTGAAGGGGGGAGGAGCAATGGGCGTGGCGTGAGCCGGGACTGTCTCGCGCCCCTGGCACATTGGCTTGTTATCGGTAAAGTCTTCTCCTTGATAAATGCCGGTTTCAGGGTTGAAAAGGTAGATTTTCATGGTGACACTCCGCACGTTCTGAGATGTTACTTCCCGAGTATCACCATATTCTCAACGACATTAAGACGGTGTTAAAATGCAGGTCAAAAGCATTAAGACAGCATAAAGAGAGGCAGAATTACCTGCTCGCCTTTCGCTAAAAGGTAGGATTGTGGTGGTCGTTGAACTAAACCGCGTTGCGGTAATTTAAAAGCAAACCCAAGCGTCAAGACAGAGGCGGCTCCCTGGAGCCGCCTTTTTGCGTCTCTTCGATCTGCATGGACTTTCGTTTATCCTGCTCATGGCTT
>Ga0209123_1002848_pt1 | contig 13871 bp, 11 predicted proteins | sample BarGraIncu00431A_FD_184500 | JGI IMG/M metagenome (GOLD analysis project Ga0209123, IMG submission 184500) | Arctic peat soil microbial communities from Barrow, Alaska, USA - Barrow Graham LP Incubations 004-31A (SPAdes) (version 2) | ecosystem: Environmental > Terrestrial > Soil > Wetlands >...
GCGCGCCTGCGATCGGCGCGCGGGTGATCAGTGAAAAAAATGCCGCTGCGGTGCGCCACATGCTGCACATGGTCACCGGGCCCGGCGGCACTGCGCCCAAGGCACAGACCATGGGCTACTCGGTCGGCGGCAAGACCGGCACGGCCTACAAGCAGGAAGGGCGCGGCTATGCCAGCAAAAAATACCGGGGTGTCTTTGTGGGGGTGGCACCGATTGACCAGCCGCGCATCGTGGTGGCGGTGATGATCGATGAACCCAGCAACGGCAAGTATTTCGGTGGTGACGTGGCAGCGCCGGTGTTCAGCGAAACCGTGCAGCAGACACTGAAAGTGCTGGGTATTCAACCCGACATGTCGGTCAGGCCCCAGATTGTGGCGCAAGCCGAAGTGGAGAGTTTCTGATGCTTGAGTGGCAAACCCCGCAAGACGCTGCCGACTGGTTGCGCAGCCGTGTCACCGGCACGCTGCAAACCGACAGCCGCAAGCTGCAGCCCGGTGACGGCTTCATTGCCTGGCCCGGCGCGGCAGCGGATGCGCGTCAGTTTGTGGCGAGTGCCTTGACCAGCGGCGCTGGCGCCTGTCTGGTCGAGCGTTTTGGCGCCGAGGCTTATGCGTTCAGCAGCGACAAGGTCGCCGCTTACGCAAATCTCAAAGCCGCCAGCGGCCTGATTGCCGCAGCGTATTTCGACCAGCCCTCGCAACAACTGGACGTGCTGGCAGTGACCGGCACCAATGGCAAAACCTCCACTGCCTGGTGGCTGGCACAAGCGCTTTCGAATTTAAAGCTTGCTACGCCCATTTCATGCGGGCTGGTGGGTACTTTAGGCATAGGAACACCGCCGCTGCCAGCGTCTGGACAGCCATCCGTTGGGCTCGTCGCAGCGCACGGCGTTGATCCCCTTGCCGGCATGGTGGCAACCGGCCTGACCACGCCTGATCCGGTGCTGCTGCAGCAAGCCTTGCGGCGCTTTGTGGACCGCGGCTTCAAAGCTTGCGCGCTGGAGGCGTCCTCTATTGGCCTGCAAGAGCAGCGACTGAATGGCACCCACATCCGGACGGCTATTTTCACCAACTTCACGCAAGATCATCTGGACTACCACGGCGCCATGGCGGCTTATTGGCAGGCCAAGGCGAGCCTGTTTGAGTGGCCGGGACTGCAATCGGCTGTCATCAATATCGACGACCCCCAGGGTGCTGAACTGGCCCAAGTGCTGCGCGGCAAGCTGGCCGAAGTCTGGACGGTGTCTTGCGCTGCCGCAGCCCGGCTGCAGGCCTGCGACATTGTTCATGACGCGCCGGGTTTGCGCTTTGCAGTGCTGGAGCGCGGGCCTGACGGCGCAAACGGCTCAGGCGGGGCGGGTCAGCGCCATGTGCTGCAGACCCGGCTGATCGGGAGCTACAACGTCGCCAACCTGTTGGGCGTGATGGCTGCCATGCGCTGCCTGGGCGTGCCGCTGGCAGCGGCCGTCGCGTCCTGTGCTGACTTGACCCCGGTGCCCGGACGGATGGAATGTTGGGGTGCGCCAGGCCAACCGCTGGCCGCAGTGGACTATGCCCACACGCCCGACGCCCTGGCCAAAGCACTGCTGGCGCTGCGCCCGTTGGCTGATCAGCGCGGCGGTCGGCTCTGGTGTGTTTTTGGTTGTGGCGGTGACCGCGATACAGCCAAGCGACCCCTGATGGGTGCGATCGCGGCCAGCCACGCCGACTGCGTGGTGGTAACCAGCGACAACCCGCGCAGCGAAAAGCCCGATGCCATCATCAGCCAGATATTGCTCGGCCTGACCGGTTACCCCGCGCTGACGGTCGAGCCCGACCGGGCGCTGGCGATTGCACAGGCGTTCGCCCAGGCCGCGCCCCAAGATGTGCTGCTGATCGCCGGTAAAGGCCATGAAGACTACCAGGAGGTGGCGGGCCAGCGTCTGCCGTTCTCGGACCGTGAGCAGGTGCGCCTTGCCCTGCGCCTTTGGGTCGCGCCGACCACTGAGCCGGGGGCGCACGCATGAGCCCGATGATGACTTTGCGGCAGGCGGCGTCCTGGCTTGGTAACGCACGGCTGGTCGACGTGATCGGCCCAGCCGGTACCAGCAGCGCGGACGTCATGATCGAGCGTGTGCACACCGACAGCCGAAGCCTCTTGCCGGGCGACTTGTTTGTGGCTTTGCGTGGTGAGCGTTTTGACGCCAATGATTTTCTGGCTCAGGCCAAAACGCAAGGTGCGGTGGCGGCCGTTTGCCAAGCCAGCGACGTTGGCGATGTCGAGGCCAAATTGCGCGCTCTTGGCCTGCCCGGCTTGCTGGTGCCCGACACCAAATTGGCGCTGGCGCAACTGGCCACCCAATGGCGCGCCCAGTTCACGCTGCCGTTGATCGCCGTCACCGGCAGCAACGGCAAGACCACGGTGACGCAGATGATTGCCGCCATCCTGCGCGCCTACAAGCCGCATGCCTTTCTGGCCACGCAAGGCAACTTGAACAACGACATTGGCGTGCCGCTCACCGTGCTGCGCTTGGCGCCCCAGCACGAAATCGCGGTGGTTGAGCTGGGCATGAACCATCCCGGTGAAATTGCGACGCTGGCTGCCATTGCCCAACCAACCGTGGCGCTGGTTAACAACGCGCAGCGCGAACACCTCGAATTCATGGCCACCGTTGAGCGGGTGGCGCAGGAAAACGGGTCGGTCATTGACGCGCTGCCAGAGCACGGTGTGGCGGTGTTCCCGGCTGACGACACATATAGCCCGCTGTGGGCGGACAAAGCCGGGCCGCGCGTGGTATTGCGGTTTGGCAGCGCCGACGACGTGGCTGGCGCGGCGCAAGTGCGTTGCGTGCAAGCCGACTGGTCCGGTGTCGCCTGGCAGGTCGCGGTCAGCACGCCTGCGGGCGCCTTGCAGTACGCCTTGCCGATTGCGGGCCTGCACAACGTCAAGAACTCATTGGCGGCGGTGGCTTGTACCCTGGCCGCAGGCGTCCCTCTTAAACAGATCGCCCGTGGCCTGTGTGCCTTTGAGCCGGTCAAGGGACGCTCGCGCGCTTTGCTGATCCAGCACGGGGCGCGCCAGATCACGCTGGTGGACGACAGCTACAACGCCAACCCGGATTCGGTGCGTGCCGCCATTGACGTGCTGGCCAGTTTGCCGGGGCCACGCTTGTTGGTGCTGGGCGACATGGGTGAAGTGGGGGACCAGGGGCCGCAGTTTCATGCCGAGGCCGGCCAACATGCCCGCGCGCTGGGCGTCGAGTCTTTGTTCACGCTGGGTGAGTTATCAGCCGCTGCCGCGACCAGTTTCGGCGCCGGCCGCCATTTTGCCGATAGCCAATCGCTGCAAGCGGCGGTGCTGGCCGAGCTACCGCGTATCGGCAGCGTGCTGGTCAAAGGCTCACGTTTCATGAAGATGGAACGGGTGGTTGAGGCCATTCTTCATCAAACCCAACCAGACAAGGATGCCGACCATGCTGCCTAGCCTCGCCCAGTGGTTGCAGACGCTGTCGCCGGAACTCGGTTTTCTGCGGGTGTTTCAGTACCTGACGTTTCGTGCCGTCATGGCCGCTTTGACGGCGCTGTTGATGGGTCTGGCGGCAGGGCCGTTTGTCATTCGACGTCTGAGCGAACTCAAGATTGGTCAGCCGATTCGCGGCTACGGCATGGACTCGCACCTGAGCAAGAGCGGCACGCCCACCATGGGCGGGGTCTTGATTTTGCTGTGCATTGCCATTGCCACCTTGTTATGGGTTGATCTGAGCAACCGCTTTGTCTGGATCGTGCTGCTCGTCACGCTCGGATTTGGCGCCATTGGCTGGGTCGACGACTGGCGCAAGGTCGTTAACAAAGACCCGGAGGGCATGCGATCGCACGAAAAATATTTCTGGCAATCGTTCATTGGCCTGCTGGCCGCCCTGTATCTGGTATTCAGCATTTCGGAGAGCTCCAATATGCGCGTGCTGGAGCTTTTTTTCAGCTGGGTGCGGTCGGGCTTTGATCTGAATTTGCCACCCAAGGCCGGGCTGATGCTGCCGTTCTTCAAGGAGATTAGCTATCCGCTGGGCGTGCTCGGCTTTGTCATCCTGTCCTACCTGGTGATTGTGGGAGCCAGCAACGCGGTGAACCTGACCGATGGTCTGGACGGCTTGGCCATCATGCCGGTGGTGCTGGTGGGTAGCTGCCTGGGCATTTTTGCCTACGTGACGGGCAGTGCGGTGTATTCCAAATACCTGTTTTTCCCGCACATTCCGGGCGCGGGCGAGTTGCTGATCTTCTGTTCCGCCATGTCGGGCGCCGGGCTGGCCTTCTTGTGGTTCAACACCCATCCGGCCCAGGTGTTCATGGGTGATGTGGGCGCTTTGGCCCTGGGGGCAGCTTTGGGCACGGTCGCGGTGATCGTGCGCCAGGAAATTGTGCTGGCCATCATGGGCGGCGTTTTTGTGGTGGAGGCGCTGTCGGTCATGTTGCAGGTGAGCTGGTTCAAGTTCACCAAAAAGCGTTATGGCCAAGGGCGGCGCCTGTTCAAGATGGCACCGTTGCACCACCACTTTGAGAAAAGCGGCTGGAAAGAGACGCAGGTCGTGGTGCGCTTCTGGATCATCACCATGCTCTTGTGTCTGGTGGGACTGTCGACTTTGAAGCTCAGGTAACCATGAACGACCTGCAAGATCAACACGTGCTGATTCTGGGCCTGGGCGCCTCGGGTCTGGCCATGGCGCGCTGGTGTGCGCGCTGCGGCGCGCGGGTGACAGTGGCTGACACACGTTCGGCGCCACCGCAACTGGCCGCCTTGCAAAGCGATGTGCCGGACGCCCGGTTCATCAGCGGCGCCTTTGACGCAGCGCTGGTAGTGGGCACCAACGTTCGCGCGGTGTTCAAGAGTCCGGGTTTGTCACCCCTCGATGTCGCTACTGTTATAGAAGCTGCTCAAGCAGTTGGCATAAGGGCTAGAGGCGAATTAGGCTTGTTTTCTCAGGCGCTTCTCGGTTTAAAAACGACGCAGGACTACACGCCCAAAGTGCTGGCCGTCACAGGCACCAACGGTAAAACAACTGTTACCGCACTGACCGGACTGCTGGTGGAGCGCGTTGGCAAAACTGTGGCGGTGGCCGGAAATATCGGACCGACTTTGCTTGACACGCTGATCGCGCATCTGGAGGCCAACACACTGCCCGAAGTCTGGGTCATCGAGTTGTCGAGCTTTCAACTGGACGGTGAAACAAGCTTCGAGCCCAGCGCCGCTGCGGTGCTCAACATCACGCAAGACCATCTGGACTGGCATGGCAGCATGGCGGCTTACGTGGCCGCCAAAGCCCATATTTTTGGCACAACCGGCCTGATGATTTTGAACCGGGAAGACCCCCGGGTCATGGCGATGCTGCCTGAGCCGGTGCGGGTCAAGCTGCAACGCCCCCAGTTACGCGCCCATGTCACCTTCGGCGCTGACCTGCCGCAGCGCCCGGGTGACTTCGGGCTGGAGCAGGTCAACGGCATGCTGTGGCTGGTGCGCGCGCTGGAGGCCGATGAAACGCTAAAGACTCGCAAGGGTGAAGTGCCCGAGCTGTACCTGCAGCGCCTGATGCCGGCCGACGCCCTGCGCATTCGCGGCCGCCACAACGCAGTTAACGCACTGGCGGCGTTGGCTCTGGCGTCTGCGGCCGGCTGTGCGTTGGGTCCGATGCTCTACGGCCTGCGCGACTACCGGGGTGAGCCGCACCGGGTGGCGCCGATTGGCATCTTCAATGAAGTGGAATTTTTTGACGATAGCAAAGGCACCAATGTGGGCGCGACGGTGGCGGCGCTCAGCGGCCTGGGGGCTGAGCGCAAGGTGGTCGTCATCCTGGGTGGCGAGGGCAAGGGGCAAGACTTCGCGCCGCTGGTCGATCCAGTGTCGCGCTACGCCCGCGCCGTGGTGCTGATCGGGCGCGACGCACCGCTGCTGCGCGCTGCGCTGCAAGCCACCCACGTGCCGCTGCTGGCGGCCGAGTCCATGGCGCAGGCCGTCGCGCTGGCCAATGCCCAGGCGCACGCGGGCGACGCGGTGCTGCTGTCGCCGGCCTGTGCCAGCTTTGACATGTTTGACAACTACGAGCACCGGGCCCAGGTGTTCGCGCAAGCGGTGGGCGAGCTCGCCGGCGCCGCCGGGTCGGCGTGGGAAGGTGCTGCGCCATGAAGAAATGGTTTTACGCGCTGACCGGGCCGGTGGGCGATGCGCTGCCGGTGCGCCTGGGCGCCACCCGACGCGCCGCCACCGGCACTGTCCCGACACCGGTGCTGGGCTTTGACCAAGCGCTGGTCTGGGTCACCGTGGCGTTGCTGGCCTGGGGCCTGGTGATGGTTTATTCCGCCTCGATCGCGATGCCGGAAAATCCGCGCTTTGCCCGGTACACCCATAGCTATTTCCTGGTCCGCCACGCGATGTGGCTGGTGATGGCCTTTGTCGCCGCGCTGCTGGCGTTTCAGGTGCCGCTGGCGATGTGGGAAAAGTCGGCCGGCTGGTTGTTTGTGCTGTCTCTGGTCCTGCTCGCCGCGGTCTTGATTCCGCATGTGGGCAAGGTGGTGTACGGCGCGCGGCGCTGGATTTCGCTCGGGCCCTTGAGCTTTCAGCCGTCCGAACTGGCCAAGCTCACGGTGCTGCTGTACGCGGCCGATTACATGGTGCGAAAGATGGACGTCAAGGAGCACTTTTTCCGTGCCGTGTTGCCCATGGGTGCGGCGGTGGCGGTGGTGGGCGTGCTGCTGCTGGCCGAGCCGGACATGGGCGCGTTCATGGTGATTGCCGTGATTGCGATGGGTATTTTGTTTCTGGGCGGTGTCAATGCCCGCATGTTCTTTCTGATCGCCACCGTGTTGCTGGGGGCCTTTACGATGATGATCGCATTCAACGACTATCGGCGCGCGCGCATTTTTGCCTACCTGGATCCCTGGAGTGAAGAGAATGCGCTGGCCAAGGGCTACCAGCTCACCCATTCACTGATCGCCGTGGGGCGCGGCGAGATCTTTGGTGTCGGTCTGGGCGGCAGTGTTGAAAAACTGCACTGGCTACCCGAGGCCCACACCGATTTTCTGCTGGCCGTGATTGGTGAAGAGTTTGGCCTGGTCGGTGTGGTTTGCGTCATTGGCCTGTTCCTGTGGTTGACCCGGCGCATGATGCACATCGGGCGCCAGGCGATTGCACTGGACCGGGTGTTTGCCGGCCTGGTGGCACAGGGCGTGGGCATCTGGGTGGGTTTCCAGGCCTTCATCAACATCGGCGTCAATTTGGGTGCGCTGCCGACCAAGGGCCTGACCCTGCCGCTGATGAGTTATGGTGGCTCTGCCATTCTGATCAATCTGGTGGCGATTGCCGTGGTGCTGCGCGTTGACCACGAGAATCGCCAGTTGATGCACGGAGGGCGGGTATGAATTTGGCCCCCACGCTCGCCACTGCGTGTGCTTCGCTGCCCCCCGAGGGGGCTGGACTGGCTTGGGGCGGCCCGGCGCCGCGTCCGGCGGTCCCCACGCTCGCCACTGTGTGTGCTTCGCTGCCCCCCGAGGGGGCTCTCGCGCCTAGGGGCGGCCCGTCGGCGCTCATGACCCAAGGTACTGCCCTGATCATGGCGGGTGGCACGGGCGGGCATATTTTCCCGGGTCTGGCACTGGCGCATGCCTTGCGCGAGCGCGGCTGGCAGGTGCACTGGCTCGGTGGCGCCGGGACTGCGAGTCTGCCCAGCATGGAAAGCCAGTTGGTGCCGCCACAAGGCTTTGCCTTTGAGTCGATTGATTTTTCCGGTGTGCGCGGCAAGGGCCTGGGCACCCTGGTGCGATTGCCCTGGCGTCTGTTGCGCGCCTGCTGGCAGAGCGTCGCTCTGCTGCGCCGCGTCCAGCCTGATGTGGTGTTGGGCCTGGGCGGCTACATCACCTTGCCCGCCGGGCTGATGAGCGTGCTGCTGGGCAAAGCATTGATCTTGCATGAGCAAAATTCAGTCGCCGGCATGGCCAACAAGGTGCTGGCCCGATTCGCCACGCGGGTCTTTACCGCGTTTCCGGATGTCTTGCACAACGGGCATTGGGTCGGCAACCCCTTGCGCGCCGCGTTCCTCCAGGTGCCTGATCCTGCCACCCGCTTTGCCGGTCGCAGCGGTCCGCTCAAGCTGCTGGTGCTGGGCGGTAGCCTGGGGGCCAAAGCCTTGAACGACATCGTGCCGCGCGCGCTGGCGCTGCTGCCACCGCAGGCGCGTCCCATCGTCACGCACCAAAGCGGCGCCAAACAGATTGACGCCTTGCGTGCCAACTATGCCGGCGCCGGGGTCCAGGCCGAACTCACGCCGTTCATTGACGACACCGCGCAAGCCATGGCCGGGGCCGACCTGGTGATCTGCCGCGCCGGTGCCAGCACCGTGACCGAGATCGCCGCAGTCGGTGCTGCCGCCCTGTTTGTGCCGTTTCCGTCGGCCGTGGATGACCATCAAACCAGCAACGCCCGCTTTCTGGTGAATCAGGGTGCTGGCTGGCTGAAACCCCAGTCAGAACTGAGCCCTGAATGGCTGGCTGATATGCTACAAAAAACACAGCGCGCTACGCTTATGGGACGGGGGCTAGAGGCCAAAAAGCTTCAAAAGATGGATGCCACCGAAAAGATCGTCGCGGCTTGCGAGGAGTTGGTTCGATGATGCAATCTTTTGGTTCGTTCCCGTTGGCTTTGCCTGCCCAGCCTATTGCAGGATTCGTTGGGGTTCTTGGCTTGTCTGAATGTGCTGCGGTTGACGGGGCAGGACTTGTTTTTTGCTATTTTTCCCCCACTCACTCCCCCAACCCCTCTCTCGCCCCGCCGGGCGAAAGAGGGGAGCTCCATTTGGCCGCGTCGGCGAAGGTGGGAACTCTGGCGCTCAACTGCGCGCTGGCCTCAAAGTGGCAGCAACCCATCGAGAAACTGCTCAATAGGTTCAAGACCAGCGTGCCCATGCGCGCCTTTTTCCCACCTTCAAACACGCGGCCAAATGTGGCTGTTAGCTCCCCTTCCGCCCCGGCGGGGGTGGAAGGGGTTGGGGGAAGGGGGGGGATACAACGCCTGAAAAGCAAGAGCGCTCCCAATAACCGGTTTGGTCATTCAAACGGTGGGGACCCCCGCGTCCAAGAAACACTACAAAAACAAGAGCGTATCAAGCATATGGCACAAGGGCTAGCGGTCAAAAATATAAAAAAAATTAACCAATACCCACAGAAATTGATCCAGGAGTTGGCCGTATGAAACACGCGATCAAACACATCCACTTTGTCGGTGTCGGCGGTGTTGGCATGTCCGGCATTGCCGAGATTTTGCTCAATCTGGGCTACACCATCTCCGGCTCGGACCTGGCCGACAGCGCCACCTTGCAGCGCCTGGCCAGCTTGGGCATCCAGACCTATGTGGGCCACGAGGCGGCCCACGTGGCTGGCGCCGACGCGGTGGTCACCTCCACCGCCGTGCAGGCCGACAACCCCGAAGTGCTGAGCGCGCGCGCGGGTCACATTCCGGTGGTGCCGCGCGCCGTGATGCTGGCCGAGTTGATGCGCCTGAAAACCGGCATTGCTATTGCCGGCACCCACGGCAAGACCACCACCACCAGCCTGGTCGCCAGCGTGCTGGCCGAGGCTGGCCTTGACCCCACCTTTGTGATTGGCGGTCGCCTCAACAGTGCCGGCGTCAACGCGCGCCTGGGCAAGGGCGATTACATCGTGGTCGAAGCTGACGAGTCCGACGCCTCGTTCCTGAACCTGTCGCCGGTGATGGCGGTGGTGACCAATATCGACGCCGACCACATGGAGACCTATGGCCATGACTTTGGCCGCCTCAAGCAGGCGTTTGTCGATTTCCTGCACCGCATACCTTTTTACGGCACCGCCATTTTGTGCACCGATGACCCTGCCGTGCGTGACATCGTGCCGCAAGTCACCTGCCCGATCAGCAGCTACGGTTTTGACGAAGGCGCTGAACTGCGCGCCGTGAATGTGCGCGCGGTGGATGGGCAAATGCACTTCACGGTGCAACGGCGCAACGGTGTCGTGCTGCCCGACCTGGATGTGGTGCTGAACCTGGCTGGGCGGCACAACGTGCTCAACGCCTTGTCGGCGATTGCCGTGGCGGTGGAGCTCAACATAGCGGACGCAGTGGTGCAAAAAGCGTTGGCTGGCTTCAAAGGCGTCGGGCGGCGTTTCCAGCGTTATGGCGAGGTGAGGGCCCAGGACGGCGGCACGTTTACGCTGATTGACGACTATGGCCATCATCCGGTCGAGATGGCGGCCACGCTGGCGGCGGCGCGCGGGGCTTTTCCGGGGCGGCGTCTGGTGCTGGCGTTCCAGCCGCATCGTTTTACCCGCACGCGCGACTGCTTCGAAGACTTTATCAAAGTGATTGCGCAGGCTGACGCGGTGTTGTTGGCAGAAGTCTACGGCGCCGGTGAAGCGCCGATTGTGGCGGCCGATGGCCGCAGCCTGGCGCGGGCGCTGCGTGTGGCGGGTCGCATCGAGCCGGTGTTTGTCGATGACATCGCCGCTATGCCGCAAGCCATTGCGGACAACGCCAAGGAGGGTGATGTGGTGCTGTGCATGGGCGCCGGCTCGATCGGCGGCGTGCCGGCCAAGGTGCTTGAGTTGCTGCAAATTTCAGAGCTATTACCGCAGGAAGGACGTGGGCTATGAGTCAAATTGGCATAAATGACGGCGTGAGCCAGAAGCACGCCAGGACGACCCTGGGCCGCGTGGCGGCACGCTTGGGCAAGGTGGCCGTGCTGATGGGCGGCGCGTCGGCAGAGCGTGAGGTGTCGCTGATGTCCGGGCGGGGGGTGCTGCAGGCGCTGATTTCGCAAGGGGTTGATGCCCATGCGTTTGACCCGGCCGAGCGCGATCTGGCCGAGCTCAAGCGCGAAGGCTTTGCGCATTGCTTTATTGCCTTGCACGGTCGCTTTGGTGAAGACGGCACGGTGCAGGGTGCGCTTGAACTGCTCGGCATCCCTTACACCGGCTCCGGCGTCATGGCCTCCAGCATTGCCATCGACAAGGTCATGACCAAGCGCATCTGGCGCAGCGAGGGACTGCCGACGCCCGAGTGGCGGCAGGTGGACAGTGCAGCGGCCACGAGCGAAGCCTTCGCCGCGCTGGGCAGCCCGATGATTGTGAAGCCCGACCGGGAAGGCTCCACCATCGGCCTGACCAAAGTCACGCAAATAGAGCAGTGCGCCGCAGCCTATGCCCTGGCCGCCCGGCATGACGCCATGGTGTTGTGTGAGCAGTTCATCAGCGGTGATGAGGTGACGATTCCCCTGCTCGGGTCGGGCGCTGGCGCCCACGCGCTGCCGGTGATCCGCATCGTGGCGCCGGATGGCAACTACGACTACCAGAACAAGTATTTCACCGACACCACGCAATACCTGGTGCCCGCCAACCTGCCGGCGGGCGAAGAAACCCACATTCAACAACTGGCGCTCAAGGCCTACCAGGTGCTGGGATGCCGGGGCTGGGCCCGCGTTGACGTGATGATCGACGCCCGCACACGCGCGCCGTTTTTGCTGGAAATCAACACTTCGCCCGGCATGACGCCGCACTCACTGGTGCCCATGGCGGCCAAGGCCGCCGGTGTCAGCTACCCGGCGCTGTGCCTGGAGGTGTTGCGCCATGCCACGCTGGACTATGCCGCCGCCGGTGGCGATGCCCAGCAACCCTCCACGGAGCCTGCATGAAAGTCTCGCTGCCCGCGCCGCTGGATGTGAAACTCATGAATCTGACGGCATCCGTTTTGTTCGTGGCCCTGACCTTGCTGCTGGTGAGCGCAGGGGTGCTATGGGCATCGCGGCTTGAGCTGTTTGCCATTCGGGCCATCGCGGTGACGGGCGAGGTGACGCACAACAATGCGGTGACGCTGCGCGCCAATGTGGTCCCGCGCCTGAGCGGCACTTTCCTGACGCTGGACCTGATGCAGGCGCGAAAGGCTTTTGAGTCGGTGCCCTGGGTGCGCCAGGCCGTGGTCCATCGCGACTTTCCCAATCGGCTGCGGGTGCAACTGCTGGAACACCAGGCGGTGGCCTACTGGGGCGCGGAGAGCGAGTCCCGGCTTCTGAACAACTTTGGTGAAGTGTTTGAAGCCAACCTCGGCGAGCTTGAGCAAGACAATCTGCCGCGCTTGAATGGCCCGGACGGTCATTCGGCCCAGGTGTTGGCCATGTACCAGGCCTTGCAGCCGCCTTTTGAATTGATGGACCTGGGTCTGGAACAGCTCGAACTGACCCCGCGCGGGGGCTGGCGCGCGCGCCTGGACACCGGTGCGGTGCTCGAACTCGGCAGTGGTCTGAGCCCTGAGGTGCTGGCCCGCACGCAGCGTTTCCTGCAAACGCTGACCCAGGTCACGTCGCGTTATGGGCGCAAGCCCGAGGCGCTGGAGACGGCTGACCTGCGGCATCAGGACGGCTATGCCATCCGCCTGCGCGGTGTCAGCACGCTGGCGGTGGCTTTACCCAAGAAATAGCGGCAATACAAGCAACAGGTGAACCTATGGCAAAAGAATACAAAGATCTGGTAGTGGGCTTGGACATTGGCACTGCCAAAGTGATGGTGGTGGTGGCCGAGGTGCTGCCCAATGGCGCGCTCAAACTCGCCGGCCTGGGGGTGGCGCCCAGCAACGGCCTCAAGCGTGGCGTGGTGGTCAATATTGATGCCACGGTGCAAAGCATCCAGCAGGCGCTCAAAGAAGCCGAATTGATGGCCGACTGCAAAATCACCCGCGTCTACACCGGTATCACCGGCAGCCATATCCGCGGCATCAATTCGCATGGCATGGTGGCCATCAAGGACCGCGAAGTCAGCGCCGCTGACGTGGCGCGGGTGGTGGAGACCGCCAAGGCCATCAACATTTCGACCGACCAGCGCCTGCTGCTGGTGGAGCCGCAAGAGTTCATCATTGACGGCCAGGATGTGAAAGAGCCGGTTGGCATGAGTGGCATCCGGCTGGAGGCCAAAGTGCACATCGTGACCGGCGCCCAGAGTGCGGCCGAGAACATCATCAAGTGCGTGCGCCGCTGCGGCCTGGAGGTCGAGCAACTGATGCTCAACCCGCTCGCCAGCAGCCTGTCGGTGTTGACCGAAGATGAACGAGAGCTGGGCGTGGCGCTGGTCGATATTGGCGCCGGTACCACCGACATCGCCATTTTTACCAACGGTGCCATTCGCCATACAGCGGTCATTCCGATTGCGGGCGATCTGATCACCAGCGACATTGCGATGGCCTTGCGCACACCGACCAAGGACGCCGAGGAGATCAAGGTCGAGAGCGGCTACGCCAAGCAGCTGCTGGCCGACCCCGAAGCCCAGGTCGAAGTGCCGGGCCTGGGTGACCGCGGCCCGCGCATGCTCAGCCGCCAGGCGCTGGCCGGTGTCATCGAGCCACGGGTGGAAGAGATCTTCTCGCTGGTGCACCAGGTGATGCGCGAGTCGGGCTTTGAGGAAATGCTCTCCAGCGGCATCGTGCTCACCGGGGGCAGCTGCGTCATGCCCGGCATGGTGGAACTCGGCGAAGACATCTTCTTGAAGCCGGTGCGCCGTGGCATTCCCAAATATTCAAGCGCGCTGGCCGACATGGTGGCACAGCCGCGCGCTGCCACCGTCATGGGCCTGCTCGAAGAAGCGCGCATGGCGCGCCTGCGCGGCTTCAAGGTGGCACAAAAAAATGGCTCCATGAAAAACGCGTTCGGTCAGGTCAAGGACTGGTTTGTGGGGAACTTTTAGCCATGAATACCCAACTCTGGTTGAACCGCGCCAGTCCCCCCGGACGCAAGCGATGGCGATGGCGGCCCTCAGAACCGCGCGCCCGACCCACCAAGAATTTGAACAGTTTCAGCAATATCCAACCCATTGAAATCCAAGGAGCAAAAAATGCCTATC
>Ga0209123_1002849_pt1 | contig 13862 bp, 10 predicted proteins | sample BarGraIncu00431A_FD_184500 | JGI IMG/M metagenome (GOLD analysis project Ga0209123, IMG submission 184500) | Arctic peat soil microbial communities from Barrow, Alaska, USA - Barrow Graham LP Incubations 004-31A (SPAdes) (version 2) | ecosystem: Environmental > Terrestrial > Soil > Wetlands >...
TCAAGGGTATAAAAAACTATTCAAACATATTTTAGTTGATGAATTTCAAGATTGCGATCCTATGCAAGTAGAAATACTAAAACTTTTAAATGAGGAGAATTCCATTTTTGCAGTGGGAGATGAAGCTTTAATACCTAAACATGTATCATTTAGTTTCTATAACATAATATCTATGGATTACATTGGTATTAAAGAGACTGATAAGAGAAAATAAATATTGTTTTTTTTATACTTGTTGTAGTATGATAATAGAATGAGCTAAAATAGATAAATAGGAACCTTATCAAATTTAAATAGGTATATGTTCTATTTTTTTTTATGTCAATTTTAGTTTTACTAATTTAAATTATCGTTAAATTAAATAAAGAAATTATAAGGAGGTATTATGGAAGGGACTATTATTGACATAACTCAAGACCTTACATTGAAAAAAGAAACAGTTGTTGGGTCCATAAAAAAAAATTTATTTAAAATTCAAGAAGCTATCTATTATGAGAATGATTATAAAACTGAAATTATAAGAGAAATAATAACTAAAAATGATATGCCTCTTACAATAGTCAATAAGTGGTTGTCGCTTATTGGTCAAAATTCTAAGGGGACTAATCAAGGTTACGCATACAAACTAAAAAGATATTTAGAATTTATAGATAAATTTGGGATGGATATTTGTCAAGTTACAAATTCTCAAATGATAATAAAATTTTTAAACAAAATTATGCATGAAAATCCTAAGAAGAATCTCGCCTATACTGAAATCCAAATTGGATATAATACTATAAGCACTTATGCAGTAATAATTAAAGAATTTTATCTCTGGTTGGATGAAATGTTTAATGTACAGAATGTTATAATAAAGCCTGATATAACTTATCAAATGCAAAAGTATTATGAAATAAAAAAGAAAAAGTCTAAAAAGAAAACAAACTATAAAAATGAATCCAATATTATAAAGTTTGATTATTATAATATTTGGGTAGCTGACTTTATGGAGGAATTAGGAATAAAAAGAAGCGGGTGCAAAAATAATAAAGTTGAACATATTAAATGGTATTCTGAAGAAGATATTGAAATAATAAAAACTAATTTTAATACAAAAAGGGATTTAGCTATTTATTGTCTTGGTTTACAAGGTGCAAGAATAGAAGAAATACTTACTATTAAAAAAGAAGATTACATAAGTACACAGCAGAAGGTGTTTATATCTCAGTCTAAAACAATGCTTAGATGGATATTTTTGCCACTTGATGTTTGTAAAATTATTGAAAGCTATTTATATACTGAGAGGGATGTGGTTGAAAATGAAATGGACTTTATGGGTGTTGAACCATATCTATTTATTAACCTTAAAAATACACGATTTAAAGGTAAAAAAGTACAACAAGGAAATTATAGAAGGATATTAAAAATAGCAGGTAAGAAGGCTGGATTTAACCCCGAAGAAATTATTACCCATGCTGGTAGGTCTACTAAAACACAGCAAATGATAAAACAGGGTGCTAACAACGAACAAATAAGAAATGTATTAGGTTGGAATAATGAAAAGAGTATAGAAAGTTATAGAAAAAAATTTGATAATGATATAGCTTTAAGCGCTTCACAAGACATAAATAAAAGAGGAAGAGTTGATTAAATTGTTGAATTCTAAAACTCAAATTAATAATATAGAGTATAACATAAGATTTATAGAACATGTTTCAAATAGCTTATCTTTATGGCATATTGATGGTAGAAATACATATTTAATTAGTTATGATTTTAAGAGAAATGAAATAGATAAATTAAAAAACACTATACAAATAATACAAACCTCTATATTAAATAAACAGAAAATAGAAATTCCTAATATTAAGTTTTCATCAATTGCAGGTTTATGCGTCGGCATCTTTAAAGATGAAATAATTGGATATCTTAATTACATGATAAAGAGATATTTAAATGAAGTTAATCAACCAATATCTTTAAATCAATATATAAAATATATCATGTCATTTAAACGTTCCGCAGTTGATTTATATAATTACCCAAAATCAAATTTATTAGAAGCTATAGAATTTTGTGAAATCATAAAAAAATTAATAGAGGCAAACATTATAAGCCTGTTGAGATATAAAATGGAAAATGGAGAAAATTTTTATAAAGTTATTAAAACAATAGGGTTAACTAAGATAATGAAAAGTTGTGTAACTAGTTTAAATAGTCTTACAAAGAAATATATTGATGATTGTGTAATAAGAAATATAAGATTTAAACCAACATTTCCATTTATAATTAATGCATTATTTTATGAAACGTTTAATGAAGGTATGTGTGGATTAGTTAGAATCAAGCACATAAACATTGAATACGTAAATATTATAAATAAAACTTTAGCAAAAGCTTATCTTAATAATAATAATAATAATAATGATTATAAATATAAAATTGACTATAAACATACATTAATAATTCCAAATATAAAAGGAATATTAATTAAAAAACTACTTTTTATTCCTTTTTTAGAAGAAAATTCGTTCAAAATAGAAATTATAAATCTTTTTAGAATTATTTTTTATGAATTTTCAACTTTGTTTAAAGAATATTTATTTTTTTATGCAGAAAAGTTATATAAAAATCATATATTAATTAAAAATAGTTCTGAATTATTAGAGTATACATTTGGAATTAAACCTAGAGAAATAGCCAATTTGTTTTTCAATATTGAAAAAAAATATTCTGATGTTTATATTAACTATTGTCAGCAGTTTGTAACTCAGAAATTTAATTTAATAAAAAATGAAAACAATTCAAATAAAATAAATATTAAAGATGATATATGGAATTATTATTATGTTTCAAATAACATAGTTAAATATAAAAAAATTAAATTTTATAGTATTAAGGAAGATAAGTTAAAATATATAATAAAAATCTATATAAAAAATTTAATTGATAAGCAAGAAATTAACAAAGGTAAAACACCTCTTAATACAAATATTAGTAATTACGATAGAGTAGTAATTTCAACAAATTATTTTATAGAAAATTATAATATAAAATCATTTAAAGATATTGAATTAGATATGATAAACGCTTATTTAGTACATCTTAAAAACACAATAAGTAAATTTAAAAGAAAATTAAGTTTAAAGACAATTGCTACTTATAAGACATCTATGTCACTTTTTATTCAATGGTTAATTGAAAAGAGTGAGTTTAATTATGATAAACCAAATAATAATTTATTTGCTGGAATACATTTTGAAAATTTGGATGATACAACAAAAAATACGAACGTTTTACCAAAAGAAATTATGGATGATATACCAGTTAATATAGACATGATTGAAGAACGCAATGTTGGAAGAATAGTTATGGTTATGCTTAATACACCAAGAAGATTTAAAGAAATATCATTATTGACTGAAGACTGTATTAAATTAGATAAAATAAAAAATAAGTATATGTTATGGTATATACCTTGGAAAATAGTAGAAAATAAATTAATAAAAGATCCTAATAATATTTATGAAAAAGTTTATGCAAACGATGTAGTTGTAAAAGAAATAAATGATCAAATAGAGAGTACAAAACAACTAAGAAAAGAGTATGGTGTTAAAGAAATATTTATTTATAAGAAGAATAAAAAAAGTCTTTGTTTTATTGATACTTATAATATCGGATTTGTTAATAAAAGTATAAATAAAGCTTTATCTGAGACCTTAAGAAAAGAAATTAATATTACAACTAGGCAATTCAGAAAAACAATTGTTGTAGAAATGATTTTAAATGGAAGCACAATTGAAGAAGTTAAAACTGAATTAAAACATTCAAACACAAAAACGACAGAAAGGTATTATGCAGAGGTAGATAAAATCATGATAGCTGATAAAAATACTGCTAGATTTAAAGAAGAGTTTAAAAAAGCAATAACTCAAAAACAACTAAATGAATATAACATAAGTGAAAGAGAGGAACTTTTTAATCACTATTGTATTGAGTATAGAAAAATTTTTTATAAAAGAACAGCATTAGGTCAATGTAAAAGAAATATATTTCACCCATGTACGAAAAAAACAACAAATAAGGTTATTTCTTGTGCAACCTGTAAAAAACTTTGTGCTGGTACGCCTAACTTAGGAAGTTGGGAAGGTTTAAGAAATGATAGTATAAAAAGTAAAAAGGAACTTGAAATTTTTTATAATAAAAAAATGAAAATGGAATTAGATAAATATAAAGATTTTACCGAATATAAAGATCTTATTGAAGATATAAAAATCTATGAATGTGTAATAAATGAAATAAAGAAGAAAGGTGTAACTAATGAGGTTTAATAATACTGTTGTTGGATTGAAAATAGATGATTTATATAATGTAAATATAAGAAAAAATTTAATCTCTAAATTAAAAGAAATAGGTACAGACATTAACTTTGATGACAAAGTTTGGTTTTGTGATAAAACTAAAAAATCTGTTTCAATAAGTGATGCTGAAGTTACAATTGATTATTCTAAAATTCTAGAAAAGTATGAATCTTTTATTAAATATTTTGCAATAAAACATCATGCGGGTACTTCAACAATAAAAACAATAATAAAAAATTTTAATGAGTTTCTTCAGTTTTGTGTTCAGAAATATGGTGAGATAGAACTAAAAGAGTTAAATAGAAATATTATGGAGGATTATAAAAAAAAATTGCGGTATAACTTAAGCATAGGAAATAATGAAAAACAAAAGAGATGGTGTAATGTAAGAGTCTTTTTAAAAACTATGGAGGGGTGGCCGGAATTGCCCATGTTTACTCTTATATCAAGTCAAGATAATCCATTTAAAAGAAAAACTATAAGTAAAAAAAATGATGACAATTATCCACCTAAAGAAGTTATTGATAAGTTAGACTGGATTTTTATAAATGAGAATTATATACCAACATGTGTAAAGCTTTTTTATTTTTATATTAGATTACACCCCAATAGAGGGAGTGACATACGTGGAATATTAATTGAAAATTGTTTAAGACCATTTGGTAATATGTATACTATTACTATACCTAATTTAAAAAAAAGTAATGAAGGAGCAATTAAAAACAAAATATTATATATAAATACTGATGCCGAAATTGAAAAAATTTTTATCAAATTAATTCTTAAGCAAAAGGAAATATCGAAAAAATGTCAGCATTTGCTACCAGAAAATAAAAAAGGGTTACTATTCTCATTTCCAAGGTTTTGTTTTGATAAGAGTGGATTTAAAAATAATGCTTCTAAAAAATATAAAATTTCTGATTCAAAAGTATGCATAGCTAATGCAAGTATGTTTAATGCTGAATTTCACAATATTTGTGATATATATAACTTACAATATAAAGGTGAAAAATATTATGTTACACCTAAACAATTTAGGCATAAAGAAATAACAGATAGGCTTGATAATGGATTTACTGGTTTGGAGACAAAATCAGATTCTGGGCAAACAAGTGATATAATGTATACCACATATGACCATGGACTTGAAGAAGAACAAGAAAAAATACATAATGAATATAATGGTGAAAATGAACGAAGGGTAGGGTTAAAAAATAACATAGAGTTTGATGGACTTATTATGGGGGAAATATCTTTGGAACGTTTGCTAAGAAAAAGACAATCTTATGAATTAATAACTCCTGATAATTATCATTTGGGTGTTTGTTCAAATAAATTTTCTTGTTCAGTAAATAATGTTATAGATCCTTATCTTTGCTTAGGGTGTAATGAACACGCTTCTGAGAATGAAACTAATTCTGAATGTGTAAATAATAACTATAAGTTTATAGATTTTTATAAAAAGCAAGCTGAAATATGGAATAAAGATTATATTTTTTTCAGTAACAATAATAATGTGATTTATAAGGAAATAGCAAAACGGAATTTAGATGAATGCATAAAGATGTTAGGTAAATTTACTAATGTAATTAAAAGTTTATAAGAGAAAGGAGAATAATTTGGAAACGGAAAAAGGAAAATTAAATAATGGATTAAGGAAATATAATGGTGATATAAAAAATAATACTTTAAATAAAATTCATGATGCCATAATTGTACTTCAAGAAGAAAGAAGTATTGTGAATTATCCTAAGCTGATGGAAATCACAGGATTATGTAGATCAACGTTTAATACCAAACATGTCATATCATTATTGAAAGAATACAAGGTATGTAAATATAAAGATAGTAAACAGATTAATTATGATAATCCAAAGAGCTATTTAAAACATCTAGAAAAAGAGTATGAACGTTTAATGAAAGTAAATAAAAAACTATTGTACGATTTGGTTAAAAGTAGAGAGATATCCGAAAATTTAATTATTGACTTAAGTAAGAAAGAGACATTAAATAAGATTTATTTGGGTAAAATTGATGAACTTCAAAGTACAATTCTTAATGTTAATCCTAGAATAATGAAGTAGTGTACAAATTATCTTAATGGTTAGTGGTAAAAATAGAAGTAAATAATACATGTTAAAAAAAAAGGATATATAATTATTTAGATTTTGGCAATGTCTATATATAAAAATAGTAATATACATATATTTTTAAAGAAGAACAACACTATGTATGATTTTCTTATACATGGTGTTGTTCTTATTCTTTAAATAAGGATTCAATAGTTACACCCAATGCGGTAGCAATCCCTTTAATTTCATAATCTAATACATACCTAGTTTGTTGCTCAATTCTTGATATCATAGGTCTATCAATTTCAATTCCTTGAATATTTAGTTTAGCGGTTAGTTGCTCTTGCGTAAATTTTTTTTGTTTACGTATTAAGTAAATATTATTTCCAATTATATTTTTATTACTCAAGTTAATCAACCTCAATTTTTTTATACTATATGTAGATTTTATAGGAAATAAAATGGTATAATGTGTGATATTCACACATAAAAACAATTTATTAAAAAACATTTGAGAGTTGGTGTAACAAATGGAAATATATAAACTAAAGATAAAAAATAGATCTCTTTTAAAAGAGATTACTAATAATGTAATTAGCCCATTAGAAGTATTAAGAGAAGCTATAAGTAATTGTTACGATGCTGAAGCTAAGACAATTTCAATAACTGTATATAGAGATACTTATAATTATTTAAATGTAAAAATACGGGATGATGGAAAAGGAATGAAAATAAATGATATTCATAGATTTTTTAATTTAGTAGATTCAATTAAAAATGCTAAAGAAATAGGAGAAAAAGGGCTAGGAACTAAAACTTATTTTAAAAGTGAACGAATAACTTTGCTAACACAAACAAAAGAAAATAGAGCATATAAAGCAATTATGGACCAACCATGGCGTCATTTAAATACTAATATCTTACCAGAATATACAGTTGAAGACTATGAAAGACATTCAGGAAAAACTGGTACTTCAATAATAATAAAAGGTTATATAGTAGATAATCCCGAAAAATATTTTAACTTCGGAACTATAAAGGATTACATTCTATGGTTTACAGAGGCAGGGAGTTATAAAGCATATTTTGCAAATTATACCGAATTACATAAACACATAAAGAATATGCAGATAGCACCAAGAATTTATATTAAAGATGAAATATTAAACTTGAAAGAAGAAATTCCTGGGGTTCATCAATTTTCCCCACCTAATGAGAACCCAACAAGAGAGTATACAGAACTTATATATAAGAAGTCTGCCAATTATTGTAGGTATTTCGGACCATATTACAAGGCTACCAATATTAATGGTGCATATGTATCTTTTCAAATTTATGGCACGATATCAGGAGCTAATTGTAGAAAAAATATAGTTAAATTAAGACAAGGTGAGACTATAAAATCTAGATTTGGTATATATTTAGCAAAGAATTTTATACCTTTTACGAAGAAAATAAACTTAATTACTAATTCTGATTTTCAGCATTATCATTTGATTGTGAATTCTCAATCATTTGAATTAACGTCTCAAAGAAATGATTTTACAAATCAAGATGACCAAAAAGTTAAATGGGTTTTTGCTGAAGTAAAGAAAATTATAAATGAGGATATAATACCTCTCGCAAATGATGGATATTTTAAATTACGAAAAAGTGAAGAAGCTGAATTTAGTATAATACAAAAATGGAAAGAAATTATGAAAAGCAAAATAACATTTAGGGGGCTTCCAGAGCTATCTATAGCTGAATTACCAATTACTAAAACACCATATGATGTGGTGCAAATTGTATTGTTGTTTGCAACAATTTTAACTAATCAAAAAACAAAGAAATATATTAAATATATTAGTAAGATAGGTAGTTATTCACATCAATCTACTAATGATATGATATGTTTAGATAGTAATAATAACATTAAATTAGTTGAAGTTGTGTATATGTTGAGTGATTTATTTAAGTATGAGCAACCCCATGAAACGTTTGATTATGTAATATGTTGGTCTGTAGACTTAGAAATTAATGAAAAAAAGAATTTAGCTTCTGGAAATATATTATGGGTTAAAAAAAATTGTGGAGAGTGGAGTTTAGAGTTTAAAGATCATAAAAAAATACCTGTTATTGAATTGAAAAATATAGTTAACAAAATAAAAACTAATTCTACAATTATTTGAGTAGATTAGTGTATATTAGTTGCTGCTGAATTGTTTTTTGCAGATATGATAGTAATATATCTGAGTGCTCTTAAGAAATAAGTGGTAGGAGTTATATAATGAGTTAAAGTTACATAATACAAATTTTGAGTATATACATTTCTAAAAAACAACAGTTTAGTGGTTTGAGTGCCACGGCCTAGGCTATGCATGCTAGGACTATTTTCACTTTGGGATTGGCTAAACTAAGGGACAGGAGTAACGTCAGTAAAGAAAGAAAATCAGAATCAGACTATGTATTAAAATGAAGCATATGGAATTAATATAGATATAAGTTAACATACAAGATAAAATATATGTGATATTTAAGTTATGTTAGTTTTAATACAGGTAATTACTCTAAATATTGATTGTAAAATTTACAACTGGATTGAGTTTTATTTAAAAGACTGAATTAAAAGAGGAGAAATTTATATGGATCTATTAAAAATTGTATTAAATACGCTATTATTACTAGAGCTGTTGTTCTGTTTTTCCGCTTTTGTTAATGTATATTTTAGATTTACGAGACAGAAAAAACTTGAAATATGGAATTTTGGTACAATTTTACCCAAAGGTGAGCTAAATAAAGTTATCTATCTATTAAAAAGAGAGGTTCCAGAGACGGACCTAAACGTTATGATCATTATTTTTAAATATATATACCAAGTTTATTTCTGCGAATGGATAACCATTTTAATGGGTTGTTTCCATTCACTAAAGATTTATAAAGACTATTTTAAAAATATTAAAAACTTCAATACTCACGGACAATATGATAATTTAGCAAAAACGATTTTTTTATATGAATTCTCCTTTTCTAAAAAAGAAAACTTGATAGTTCAAAAAATGAAAATGACAAATACATTAATCCACGAATTTACACATAGGAACATTAAAATGTCAAATATCAATATTACAAAAATGGATGAAGAGTTAGAGTGTTTTAGATTTTCGCGAACATTTATAAAAGCTAATTTGCAAGAAATCAATAATGTTTTTAAATCAAATTATGAAATAATTGATTTAGGGGTTGAGTTAGACGAAGATACAATTAAAGAGGCTTATAGTAAAATCCTCAAATAGACACTTTCATTTATGATATGAAAATATCAAAAAAACCTTATTTCCATTATTCTTGTTAAGATTTCCATTGAACAATATGAATGTAGCTAAAACAAGGATCTTATTTAATTCATTAGTGTTTGTGGTACCGTAGTAATAAAAGATTGGACCAGCTGGTACAGTCGCAGGTGCTGTTGGTGGCACGCACGGTAGTATTGCTATCACTGGATTTTGAGTCTAATATTCTATTGATTATTACTAATTATGTAAAGCTATTAAAATTTATTGTATCCCTTGGATTGACTTGGTTACAAAGCATTTTATAAAACTGATTTGATGGAAGCATTGATACTCTTACAACATATTATTTGAAAAGTTTTTAGAAGATTTTTAGAAGAAATATGGTATCAAATAGTAATCTGTGATATTAGTATTTTGGCATGATCATGATATTGATTGGATAATGAAGTATATTGTAAAATATTAAGTAGCAAGTGCCAGTAAAACAGGAATTGTTCCTATGTGTGAAGTAATATACTCTAGTATAAAAAGATAAATAAAAAAGGAGTATTACTATCCATAAATCAAATTTCTACAAGCATTGTTATCCCTCCCCTAATAATAATAATAATAATAATATTCTTATAGTATATGTACTCATTTCTAATAGCAGAATTAAAAAGGCAAATCAAGATGAAATAAAAACCTTTAATATATTTTTATATTCTTATGTACAGTAATTGGACGAAAGGGCTGAGGAAGCTTACAATGCATTCTGGAGTATCTAAGGAGGGTATTTAGAATTAATATTAAATGATACTATGTATGATATGAAAATAGCTTAGAATTGATATTACAAGACATAAAACCTGTAGCAGAAGCAGCAGAAGCAGAAGAAGTTATAAGGATTGTATAACTATGTGTAAAAGTAAATGGAATTAAATAAAAAAAAATTATAATATTAGAAGGGTACTTCGTGTTTACACCAAGGTATTCTTTTTTTGTAATAAAAAATATAGTCTATATGCTTAGAAGTTTAGGTGATAATGGATCTGCTACGCAAACTTTGCTTAGTAGGTCACAAGATTGAGAGTGTTGTTTGAAAAAATTAAAATATTGTTTTTATTACATTACATCTTCACATTGTCCATTTTATGTCTTAGCGTGGAGTTTGTCTTTAATGTTGGCACTAACTAAGTGTAAAACACCACATTTAAAACCTTAAAAGACACCTCTTCTCAAGAGGTGTCTTTCATACAATATAACATCTTATTATGTTGTATGGTTTTTATCGTTTAAATTTATTTGTCTTTTATTCATAATATATAGGGGTGTGTATAATATGCTTAGTAGTAATAAAATGGAAACACTTAGTAGAAGATTTCTAACAGTAGTGACAGAGTAACTACCACCGTTAGTTGGTTAAAATTCTCATTAATTTTGATGCATTTATTATTATAGCAGGACCAAACACTGCAATCAATATAATTGCATATACAGTTTTCTTAAATGTTATATTCAAAGCTTACACTCCTTTGCCACATTAGAACTTCTACGAAATAAGGTAGCTGATTTATAGTTGTTTATATTTGTATTATTTACCATATTATAATAGTTTTAAACCTTATGTGCAAATTAAAATATATTTTAGTAAGGGTAAGCACAATGTCGTGAAGTTTATATTTCACGACGTTGTGTGTTTTTGATAATTAATATCTAATGTGCTTTTTAGATCAATTTTCGTTTACTGTTTTTTATTTTATTATAAGTTACGCAAAAATACCACGAAATTTATTTCTAAATAATGTGGTATTTATACTTAAAACTCTACAATATACAACTCTAAACTATTTGTGGTTGTACAACACTCAAAGCTTTCACAAACGATTTATTAATAGTGTTTAAACTCCACAAATCAAAATCTATAAGCAAACTCTTATCTTTTTTAATATAATTTGTATATTGAATTATTTCCGTTACTTTATCTGGATACTCCCGAAATAGTGAAAGCATGTGGTTTCTCTCTGCTATGTGACCTTCTCTATTACTCTCACAATTACTATTGTCATTAATATATTCCTCAGGAGTCATTTTTGAATTGATACTATGACCTTCTCCATTTGCATATGTAGATGTAAAGTATGACATTAAGTATTTATCATAGCCTGGCTTTGTTTCTGATAATTTACATTCTTGCCATCTTTGAGAAGTAACAACTAAAATATAAAGTGAAAATGACTCGCATAAAATTTCTTCAAATCGTTTTAGTTTTCCACTCATATTCTTGTTATTTGCCCTAATTGCATAATGACATAATTCATGCGATAATTGGTATACCAATTGGTTCAAAAATGTTGTACTTTCTAAAGTTAACCTAATGCTAATTGGCTCAGTGTAAAATAACATTGGACATGTTGCTGTTGGATCATTGTAAATCTTACAAATTTCATTCTGCATTATATCTTTACTAAATATTTCTGAAAAAATTTTATTTAAGAATTCTAATATACAAATAAGAGAATGGATTTCAATACTATCCATTTGTCCTTTAATAATATAAAAGTTATTAATTTTTTCATACTCGCCTTCTTGAATTATCGACACCATAAGTATTCACTAATCCTTTCTTGAAATTTTATATAATTTTCATACAATAATGAAAATTATACCATATACATTAAGTACTCATCCCACTTAAAATAAACATCTAATTTTTTTTATTTATGTGTTAAGTTCAATTCAGTTCGTAATTATTTTATACTTATATTATCAACTACCCTTTTAACCATATAATTCTATATTTAAAACGAAATATCCTTTTTAAAGTACGTTTTATATCCGATACGCGAACTTTGGCTATATAACTAGCTTTCGCGACCTCGATATAAAACAAACGAACTTTAGGCTGATATAACACAAACTTTTAACGTTTTCTCATTCGTTTTATTCTGAGTATTTTTTAATAAATATCGCATGTAAGGTTGACTTGACACAAAAATAAATTAAGGTTATATTTGATCTGTAAGGTTAACCTTACATAGGTGGTAGTTAATGAAAAATAGAATAAAAGAATTTCGCGAATCTCTTGGATTAACCCAAGAAGAATTAGGAGAACTTGTAGGAGTATCAAGACAAGCAATTAACTCAATTGAAACAGAAAAATTCGAGCCGTCTATATGGTTAGCATATGATATTTGTAAAACTTTTTGTAGTTCCATAGAAGAAATTTTTTTATTTGAAGAAAGTGAAAGAAAATCAAGAGCAAAGCAAAGCAAAGCAGAGGTGTAGTTTAAATGGCATTAAGACAAATTAGATTTTTTGATGACGAAATTTTAAGAAAGAAGAGCAGAAAAGTTGAAGTAGTAGACGATAAAATAAGACAACTTCTAAATGATATGGCGGATACTATGTATTCTTCAAATGGTGGAGGGTTAGCATCTCCACAAGTAGGTATATTAAAACAATTAGTTGTAATAGATATGGGGCAAGGTCTTATAAAATTAGTTAATCCAAAGATAATTAAGTCGGAAGGTATTCAAGAAGTTGTAGAGGGATGCTTAAGCATTCCAAATAGATTGGGAAAGTTAAAAAGACCTGCAAAGGTAACAATACAAGCGTTGAATGAGAATGGCGAGGAAATTGTGTTGACTGGTACAGGAGATTTAGCAAAATGTTTTTGTCATGAACTAGATCATTTAGAAGGTATTCTTTTTACTGATCTAGTTACTGAATTTATAAAGTAATATGAATTAATTGATGAAAATATTCTTTATGTCAGCACAAGTAAATAGCCTCAATCTGAAAGTAACACAATACCAATTGTGTTACTTTCAGATTGAGGCTATTAGGCTCTCTAAAAATAATTGTAAATATATTTAATTTATGAAAAATATGGTATATTAAACATATTGTAAAATATACAGATTATTAGCTGATTGCAAAACTCTTTAAGAAAATCATACAAATAATGGATGAAGATTTTCCTGACTTATAGCGAACTTAATAAGCCTTAATTTAACTATAAAAAATAACTATGCTATTAAAGATTTTACAGATAAAAGATGAGTTTTTTTTATCAAGTTTATCAGCAATTAAAATTACAATTTGTTGCGTTATTGCAGCGAGAATTACTTCAACTTTAAGAGAAACAGTATTTCTTAACTTTGTATATCCAAGACACATAGGAAATTTGA
>Ga0209123_1002851_pt1 | contig 13850 bp, 3 predicted proteins | sample BarGraIncu00431A_FD_184500 | JGI IMG/M metagenome (GOLD analysis project Ga0209123, IMG submission 184500) | Arctic peat soil microbial communities from Barrow, Alaska, USA - Barrow Graham LP Incubations 004-31A (SPAdes) (version 2) | ecosystem: Environmental > Terrestrial > Soil > Wetlands >...
CCCTCAACCCATGATATTATAACAACTTAAAATATAAAAACCTTAAGCAATCAAAAGAAACAAATTATGTTTCTTTTAACTAATTAAGGTTTCGCCTGATCTAGTCAGTAACAATCCTAATATTCAAATGTAATCGTTTTTCTTTTTCTATGTCTTTATAATAACTTTTTTTACCTCTATTGTCAATACTTTTATATTCATAAAATAAAAAATTAATTTTAAGATTTATTAAAAGTCATATTATAGGTCCGAGCATTAAGTATTGTCGAATATAGCCGATATAATAATTATAAAAATTTTAGAATGGTAGGAGTGATATGAGATGCTACGAGAGGATAATATTAAAATTATATTGTTTTCAATATTATGTATATGTTTTATTTTTTACTTGTTTTTAGGCATCTATAGTTATAAGAGAGATAACAAATCAAAAATCAACGTAATATTTTTTGAGTTATGTGTTTCTGCTAGTCTTTGGGCTATAGGATATGCATTAATGTTATTATCTCCCAATATAAAAATAGCGAATATATGGAGAATAGTTTCTGCCTTAGGTTGGTGTTTTTTTAATGCGATATGGATATCCTTCGCATTTTCTTTTAAAGATATAAATCAAACAAAATTCATCTTAAACGTAAAATTTTTAGGATATATATCCTCGATAATATTTTTCATTAGTAATTTAATATACGAACCATCTAAAGTAGTAAGTATTGAGGCTTATGGATTTGTAGATAATTTATATACTACTACACCTATTGGTAATGTTTTTAATATATATGTTGCAATTTCATTTATATCAGGTAATGTAATAATATATTTTCTAATGAAAAATTCCCAAAAGAATAGAGTTAGAAAACAGATGAAAACTATTTTAATTACCAGTGTAAGCAGTTTTTGCTTAGTAATAACATCAGATATTATTTTTCCTGCACTTGGTATTTGGGTTTTTCCGTCTGGTATTATAACAATCTCTATTGGAATGGGTGGAATGTGGTATGCAATCAATAAACATAAAATGATGTCAATTTCTTATGAACTTGTTTCCGAATATATTTTTGAAGCTGTAAATGAACCGATTTTCATATTAGGTGAAGATTTTCTTGTGAAAAATTCTAATGAAGTTTCACTAAATATAACTGGCTATAATAATAAAGAATTAAAGGGAAAATCACTTAGTGTTATAATAGATTTTAGAAATTTCAATTTTATTACTATAATGCAAGCAGGAACTGTTATAAATATTGAAGTTGATTTACAGCGGAAAAATAAACAAGCCATCGTCTGTGAACTATCAGCAACTGTTATATATGATGAATATAAAGATATATTAGGAATTCTTGTTCTATTACATGATGTTTCTGAGAGAAAAAATATAGCTGATATACAAAATAAATATACTTTAAAATTAGAAGAATCAAATCTTAAACTAAAAAAAGAGATTACAGATAGACTACTTGCAGAAGATCAAATACGTCATTTTGTATATTATGATGTACTTACACAAATCCCCAACAGAAAAAAAATGCTAGAAGATATTAACATATTATTAAATAACAAAAATGAAAAATTCGCAGTTTTTTTTATAGATTTAGATAAATTTAAGAGTGCTAATGATAATTATGGTCATCTAGCTGGTGATGATATCCTTAAAATCGCAGCGGTTAGATTAAAAAATATTATTAGGTCAACGGATACAATTTATAGAATTGGCGGAGATGAATTCATAATAATACTAAGAGATTTGAAAACAACTGCAAATGCCCAAAGAATCGCAGTAGCTGCCTTGGAAACATTAAACATGGCTTTCAACTATAAAGAGAACCAATTATTTGTTGGAGGAAGTATAGGCATAAGCATATTCCCTGAGCACGGTATTGATGCAGATACCTTAATTAAAAAGGCTGATTCCTCTATGTATGAAGTTAAGCGAAATGGTGGAAATGGATATAAGATATATTCCTAACTAAAAAACTCAAAAGCCACGTTGAATATAAATTCAACGTGGCTTTTAATGCATTATTTTATATTAAGCTTTTTCCGAATATAGTAATATAAAGCTAAGATTAACGAATTAATTATTTAATCACTTTTATAATCATTGTATTACTAGTAGTTACCCCCGCATCATTTATAAACTCACAATAATAATTATACGTTCCAATTTCTCTACCGCTAATGATTGTAACTGCTCTTTGTGCTTGTGGTGTTTTTTCACTTAGTGACTGTGCATCTATTAACACGCCATTTTCATACAACTTATAAACCTTGCCATTGGTTCCCCACCACATATTTATGTCTACCTTATAATTGCCGTCATCGTCCCAGTTATCATTTGATAGGACAGGTTTACCTGGAAGCGCATCGGTAACATTCACGGTAATGATATCGCTGGTTGTAATACTGTTGTCATTTGTTAACTCACAATAGTATTTATGCGAGCCGTTTCGTTTTCCAGATATAGGTGTTACCGCGGTCTGTGCATTAGGCGAATTAGGAGTTAAGCTCTTAGTGTCTATCAATACTCCATCTTCATATAGTTTGTATTGCGATCCATTTACTCCCCACCACAAGTTCATTGTAATATTGTAGGTTCCCCCCTTTAATCCAGTAACATATCCATTATCATCAGATAGTACCGGTTTTCCTGGAATTCCTATAGCTACTGATGAATTGGTCTTTGCTGGTACTATAACATTTATACTTGCTGTATCTGCCACTACGTTATCTGATGTTTTTGTTATAGTAAATACCACGGCTACTGTTGTATCCTCTGTTGGTGGCGCTATTGTTCCATTTAGGGCTATAGTTGCTATTGTTGAGGTTGCTGATTTTATTGCTATTGTATAGCCTTCTGTAACTGCTTGTAATGGTAAGCTTGTTGCATCTTTCGCAGGTGCTACTACACTTGTTATTTTTGCTGCAACTGTTTCTGCTGTTACTACTAATATTACAGCATTATTAAAGTTTGTAGTTGCTGTTGCAAGTGCTGCTATTTGAGCATCTACTTCTTCTTGAGTTGCTGCTGCATCTGTGTTTACTGCCGTAGCTACCGTTATTGCACTTTGGAAAGCACCCTTTGCGCCTTGAGTAACATTTCCATTTGCTGCTCCTACTGTTTTACTTTCAATTAATGTTGTTGCATCACCAATTGCCGCTATTAATGCTGTTTTGTCTACTACTATTACAAGAGCCTTTGTTTTAAACTTAAGCTCATAGGGTGCTTCCATTGGGAAGCAGCTTGTATCCAGCGCCAAAACCGCAGTACTTATCTTTACAACATAGTTTGTATTGTATTTTAAATCACTTAAAGGATCAATGGTTATTTTATTTCCCCCCACAGTGACGCTGTATTTTTCGCTTGCCACTTGAACATCGTTTTCAAATAGCTGTATTGTGTCAGGATTTACCGTAGTACTGTTAATTGGCGTATTAAATGTAATCTCTTCACTTTTATCAATGTCAACATTCACCTCTCCGTTTTGCGGTGTTGTTTTATAAGTAGACAAATTCCCTCTGTCAACCCGTATATTGTCAACCCAATAAACTGCGTTGGCTCCATTACCGGGATACGTATAATACCTGCTATCATAGCCAACCTCAAACATCAACTTATTTGCCTCGCCTTTGCTACAAGACAAACCTTTAAAGACGCTATTTTCTTGTAGCACGCCATCTTTATATATTTTAATATCATAGGTTGAGTTATCAAGGTCAATAGTCCTTTCTATCGTTAGATATTCACTTGGCAAATAATTTGTAAGGGTGCGTGAATAGCCTGGGATAGTATCACCATCGTTCATATATATTGAGTGTGAAAATAACTTCATTATGGCTGTGAAGTTTGTGCTGAAGACACTTCCCCAATTTTTCATAGTAGACCTATAATTTTCAATTCTTGTATCATAGGTTACTCTTATTTTTCCGGTTGATACCGGACTATCAAACATTATCTTTGCGTACGTTGAGGTGGTACTTAGTATATTAGCATTGGCTCTTGTAAATTTAAGAGCGCGGCTTCCATATGCATCCTGCTCCACAGTTAAACTATCACCGGTTGCAACGGAAAACTGCCAATTGTCCTTCATTGCAAAGTTACCAATATTATGACTTTCGAAATCTTCATTTGCCAGTACAGAAGTATTTTCCACGATATTTTCCGTTACTTCAAAATTGTAAATTTCGCTTTGCCTAGTTCCGCTTGTATTATTGATTGCTTGTACACGCCAATAATATTTGCCTAGTTCTAAATGATTAATTGTATAGCTTGTTGCTGTTAAAACCTCGTCATATAGAGGTGAACTTATATCACTGTTTTTAGACAGCGTCACATGATATTTTTCTGCACCTCCTGTTTTATTCCAACCGAGTTCCACAACAGTCCCTGATATACTTGAATTATTTGTGGGATATGCAAGCTGAACATTCGAATCCCACACAGGTGTGGTTTCCATTCCTATTTCATCAAACGGTATATTTCCATACCCACTTTGAGCCGTATGCTCCGATGTGGTTTTTATATTTCCACTAACCGTCCCGTTGTCAATTACAGATTGATTTATAGATTCGTAACCTGCATCTCCCGTTGACGCACCATAACTATAATTATTCGTTATCACCACGCCTTTCGGTAAACCCGCATCAACGGGTTCGCCGTTTGCCTGTCTTGTAGCATCACTTACAAGTTCGGCGAAACCTGCATATTTGCCTTCCCATAGCGTAGCACTGTATCCTATTTTATTAATTATACTCATAAGCCCTTCGTATACTGTGCCACCCGGTAGCGTACTACTATGCGCCCAGCCCCCCACCTTTGCTCTCGCATCATAGTCTATGGAATTATCACAACTGATCAATACATTATCCTTAAACGTATTATTACGTCCGCCACTAAACAGCGCCGCCTGAGTGCAATTTTCAAATACATTGCTCGTTACTTGTGTGCCTCCCACCATATCGTCAATGTACACGGCTTGCGTCATAAAGCTTAGGAGTGAGGGATCTTTTTTTATATCATGAAAATAATTAAATCTTATTACATTTCCTAAAGTTGTCCAGTTTCTTGCTGTGTATACCGCCCCACTATCACTGGCTTCTTTTACAACATTGTAAATTTCATTGTATTCTATCACATTGTCATTACCGTTGAATTTTATAGCCACATGTGGCGAGTCATGAATACTATTATGCGAAATCGTATTTCCAGTACCATCTACACTAATTCCTGGCTGATATGTCCTGAATATCCTACCAAAATTATAGATATTGCAGTTTTCCACCCTAGAATTTGCCGGTATTAATGCTAGTTTACTACCGCCCCACATGTTTACACCTGTGCCACCGATATTGTATATATTACATGATTTCACGCTAGAATTCGTCGCTTGCTCGAGAGCTATTCCTACATTGCCGACATTTCTGATATTACAATCCGAAATGTTAATATTATCAGAATTGCCATTAATGAAAATACCATGTCCCCTTGAAAGCTCTACATTGATTCCTTTAATTTTTATATCTTTAACTCCACCATCCAGTCTGAAAATAGTATAAGCTAATGTTGTAAGTTCAATTGATTTCTCTGAAAATTCTTCTGTTGGGTAATAATAAAGTATATTACTTACATTATCGATGTACCATTCACCGGGAACATCTAGTTCTTCTAACATGTTAAACGCGTAATATCTATCATTTGAGGAAAGGCCGTAGCTAGGTGCCTTTGTAAGAGTTAGTACTCCTTTTTCTTTATCAACAGTATCAATATGAATCGGTTGGCATGCATAATTTTGAGTCCAATATCCGAAAAGCATTGAGCTTGCGCTATCTGCCCAACGAAATGAGCGTGTATTATCTAATTGAAAAGATTTTTTATCAGCAAACGTACTGCCTGTAAGCGCCCAAGTTTTGTTAGGCCATCTAGCAAGTGTTTGCTCTGCGGCGTTTACATATAATTCATAGTACGCAGTAGATGATGTTTGTACTGCGTATTCTGGATACCCAGTAGTTTGGCCCGTATACGGTTGCAAATTAATTTGGTATACCTTGCCTGCTGCTTCTTTTGGTAATTTTGACAGAATAGTTGTATCCTGCGTTTGAGTAAATCCACCTTTTGGAAGGCTCACACTGCCGCGAAAGGAAACCTCACCATCTCCAAATGATTGTATGTTCATGCCGCTGTCTGCGGGAGTTAAAACAATAGATGAGTTTCTTCTATATATCCCTGCATGCAGATATACTGTGTTTCTAAAACCATCACCATACGTAGTTTTATACTCTCTAAAAAGCGTTGTCGCTTTTTCAAAAGTTGCTACCGGAGAATTCGGATAACCGCTGTTTGCGTCGTTTCCGGACTCAGATACATAGGTTCCAAAAAGCTTTATAATTCTTTCCTCGAGCTCTGGAGTCATCGTAAATTGATTTCCTATAATTACAAATTGGAATGAAGTTGACTTATATACCTGAAAGCCTTTTTGAGCAAAATAATCCGCGCTTACAAATTCCTCCCCAGCATCATTTAGCGTTTGCAATTCCGTCGCCACAATACCTGCGCAAACCAAAATATCCTCACCGTGGGCCTTAGGATAGCTCGAGTATTCCTTTACTGTACCTTTTGTTATATACATAGGACTGTTTACCGCCATAATCAGTGAATTATCTAATATATCGGCAATATCGCTTGTGGATGAAATGTTTCCAGTTAAACCTGTTGGTTGTGTTAGTGAGTAATTACCTGCCTTTGTGCCTAACAAGGTAATATTTTCAATTGAAATATTTATACCTATTCCAACATTTTTGCTTGCATATGTTCCGCTTGTTGGCATGGTTGCCGAAACATCATCAGTACCTGCTATTCCTGATAATGTACCACCTGTTATACTTGCTGCGGTTGTGTCATCATAGGTTTTATTAACTGCCGATAACCCTACCACTGTCAATTCTTTTTTTGTAATTGTGAGTGTTGCTGTTTTGCTTCCTGAATAACTTGCATCATCAATTGTGGCGGTTACAGTGTATGTACCTGCCTCTATTTTCCCATTGTTAGTGTATGTCATTGCCAGACCGTTAGTACTGGTTGCGGTTAGGCTTTTTGCCGTACCATCATATACAAAACTTGCATCTGCCATTGTGATGACCGTTGGAACTTCCCACATTGCATACAGCGTTACATCTGAACTACCCATAGCAAATGTTCCCGTCCCTGCTACGTAGCTTGTTCCACTTCCATCTGCCGCTGTATTCCATCCTGCAAATGCGTTACCTGTTTTTACAAGGTTGCCAGTGTTGCCCATAGCGGTAACCGTGTCTGCCTCTAGATAGCTTCCGCTGTCGACTGGCACTGTTCCGCCTGTGCTACCGTTTGCGTCGTATTGCACTCCAAGTGCTAATTCTCCCACTGACACATTATCAATCCAATAAATTCCGTTATTACTCGGGTTATTCACAGTATCGATATCTAGCATTGTGCCCTGATAACCATCCGTTGCGGATTTTGAATCAAATATAATTTGATTCATGGTGGCCACGGTGCTTGTGCCCGTTTTATTTCCTATCAAAACTCCTGTGTTATCGTAGGCTTTTATGTCATAATTCTTCGTTGCCATATCAACCGTTTGCTCAACCGTCATATATTTATCAGTAAATCCGTTCATGCTTGTGATATTATCATTCGCCGGGGTTCCTATTTGATTTCTCCAATAGGCATCCTTATAGAAAAACATAGTCGCAACATTAGCAGCAGTAGTACCATCAGCTTTTATGCCTGCAATTGAACCATAGTTGTACAATTTTTTACTGTGATTTTGGAACCTTGAATCAAATTTGAGCTGCAGATTCCCTGTCTTTACATCTCCGAAATTATAATAAGCTGTCAAACTGCTGGTTGATGTACTCTTTTCCAACCGCAGCGCAAGATTATTTGTGATAGGGTCTCTTGCCACCTTTACGCTGTCCCCTAGGTTATTGATGATAAAAATCCAATTTCCCAATGAATGACGACCGATTGTATTAAATGTTGTGCCCTCCGCATAGCCCTCAAAATCGTCCTTAAGAGCATTCACAGTGGTCAAATCTAATAATGTTTCCGCCTTGACATTGTCAATCCAATAAATACCGTTATTGTTCGGGTTGTTTGTCGTATCGGAGTCCACAACCGGACCGGATCCTACAGCATCTGTTTTTACGCTGAATAAAAGCTTTGAAATACTCGTAGTTGTTGTTGTTGAGTCCGATTTAGTGATCACAGATGTTGCTTTGTCATAGCCTTTGACATCAACATATTTTGTTGTATTAATCAAATTAAAGTTTTGCACCACTGTTAAATATTTAGTGTTATACGCAGGCATTGACGCTGATGAAATAAACTTATTAGCAAGTACTTCCGTGTTTCTATAGTAATCCCATCCAGTTAAAAATAATTTTCTAAATGTAGTGACTGAATCCTTTTTAGGCGTGCCCCAGTCTTGAAGTTTTTTGCTGTGGTTTTGAAACCTTGTGTCATATGTTACTCTTGATCTACCTGTAGCTATCGTTCCAAAGTCAAAGGTAATGTCTAAATTATCTGTGGTACTGCCCTTAACAATTTTTAAAGCAAGGCCGTTTGTGACAGAGTCTCTTGCTACGGATACACTGTCGCCTTCACCTGTTATATTAAAAGTCCAATTGCCCAAGGTATGCGTTCCCGGCGTATCAAATGTTGTATCTTCGACATAACCTTCGAAATTGTCTGCTATGATAGTATTATTGCCTATTGTTTCCGCACTTGGTACATTTCCAAGCCCTCCCATTAAGCTTATAATCATAGTCAGTATTAGAATTTTTGCTACCTTTTTTCGTAAATTTTTCATTTTATAATCCACCCTCCTTAAATTATCTAATGAAGTTATCCACATTTTTTATTTTATTGTATATTAAATCAAAAACCCCCGGACTACAAATTTATTGTTCGAGGGTTTTTAGTATTTGTGATTTTTATTTGTTCTAATTATTTAATCACTTTTATAGTCATTGTATTACTAGTAGTTACTCCAACATCATTTATAAACTCACAATAATAATTATATGTTCCAAGTTTTCTACCACTAATGTTTGTAATCGCCGCTTGTGCTTCTGGTGTTTTTGCATTTAGCGACTGTGCATCTATTAACATGCCATTTTCATACAACTTATAACCTTTAGCATTGGTTCCCCACCACATATCAATGTCTACCTTATAATTGCCGTCACCGTCCCAGTTATCATTTGAAAGTACAGGTTTACCTGGCGACGCATCGGTAACATTTATGGTAATTATATCGCTAGTTGTAGTACTGTTGTCATTTATTAACTCGCAATAGTATTTATGCGAGCCGTTTCGTTTTCCAGATATAAGTGTTACCGCTGTCTGTGGATTAGGCGAAATAGAAATTAATCCTTTAGTGTCTATCAATACTCCATCTTCATAGAGTTTGTATTGCGATCCATTTACTCCCCACCACAAGTTCATTGTAATATTGTAGGTTCCCCCCTTTAATCCAGTAACATGTCCATTATCATCAGATAATACCGGCTTTCCTGGAATTCCTATAGCTACTGATGAATTGGTCTTTGCTGGTACTATAACATTTATACTTGCTGTATCTGCTGCTACGTTATCTGATGTTTTTGTTATAGTAAATACCACGGCTACTGTTGTATCCTCTGTTGGTGGTGCTATCGTTCCATTTAGAGCTATAGTTGAGGTTGTTGAAGTTGCTGATTTTATTGCTATTGTATAACCATCTGGCACTGTTGATAGTATTAAGTTTGTTGCATCTTTCGCAGGTGCTACTACGCTTGTTATTTTTGATGCAACTGTTTCTGCTGTTACTATTACTATTACAGAATTGTTAAAGTTTGTAGTTGCTGTAGCAAGTGCTACTATTTGAGCATCCACATCTGCTTGGGTTGTTGCTGTATCTGTATTTACTGCCGTAGCTGTTGTTATTTCACTTTGGAAAGCATCCTTTGCTACTTGAGGAACATTTCCATTTGATTCACCTACTGTTTTACTTTCAATTAATGTTGTTGCATCACTAATTGCCGCTATTAATGCCGCTCTGTCTATTGTTACTACTTCCTTTGTTCCAGAGTCAATCATAAAGTTAGCAAATCCAAAGTTTACTGGATTTGTGCCATTGCTATTTACCGTGATTGTTATGGTATGCTCCTTATCCTCCAAGTCGCCTTTAATAGCTACCGGCATCGGCATATTGACAGTTGCATTTATAGTAATCGTGCCGGTCATGCCGTTCCCAACACCGTCGTCTATTACATAGTCTGCTGATGAGCCTGTAGTTCCCTTAGGCGCATAGAGCGATATTTTTTTTCCTTTAAACTTATAGGTAAGCTTATCGCCCTCCGTTGTTGATTTAGCCACTCCGCCGGAAAAATACCAATCTACCTTTTGCCAGTTTCCAGTGTAGATTGCCTTATTCCAAGACTCTAAGCTCGGATTTATATATCCTGTATCATTAGCCTCAACTTTAGTCATAACCTTAAAGTAATCACTAGGAGTACTAGTTAGCTGCTCTGTAATGTAGTTTGCATACGCTGCTCCACCGACCGCATTGGGATGTACGCCTTCCGCTGTTATCGGTGTTGCATTTGGATAGTTTACTTGATTCCCAGCTGTCCAAATATATTGTCCGGTTGGGTTGGTATCACTTGCAATCTTACTGTCAATATACGCACCTACATCTACCGCGCCTATACCATATTTACTCAAAAGCGTCGAATAGTTTGCTATAGAAGTTCTATAAGCTCCGCCTGCTTGTGGCATATAGAGTAATATAATAACAGGTTGATGTTCCTGCGCCATTAGTTGCCTTATCATAGATTCCATTGTGTCTGTCGCAATGCTGCCTAAGCCACTGTCATTCACCGCAAATTCAATAAATACTATATCTGGATTTTTGCTCATCATATCCTTTTGAAGCCTATATAGCCCCAAATCGCTACCTGTTCCGCCGACTCCTGCGGTGATATACGTAATGCTTCTGTCCGGCTGATTTGCTTTAAAGAAATTAGTCGAAAGCGGCACCGTATATTGCAGTTGCTGCGTGATTGAGCCGCCTATATACCCTACCTTAAGTGGCAATGCGGAATTATTATAAACATCTAATCCGTATGTGCGTTTTCCGGGCATGCTAGTTTCAATTGTTTCGCACAATGGTCCCTCCGACTGATTCTGATTAACCACAGAGGTTTTTAGCTTATATTCACTTGTGAAGTTTTGTGGTATATCAAAGTTTAGAGTAATATTTTTATCACTGCCTGCCAAAACGCTATCTGAAATATTTCTTATATCAACCAATTCATTGTTACCATCATACATTCCCACTGATAAATTATAATTTATCGTTGATGTACCATTGTTTTCAAGTCTTGTTGTATATACCATTTTATCATCTTCAAAATCAGTTTTTGCAATTGTATCCTTTACCGCAAATCTTTCTTCTGTGGTAAAGGAGGTTTCATATGCATTGGTCATTGCACCCCCAACTGCTGTTTTAATGCCTGAAACTCCAATTTTATAGGTTTTACCTTCCTTTAAAGGGTTTATAAAAGCTATTTTTATATTATTATTATTTGTGCTATCAATACCTACTGTATAATCGGTATTGTTGATTTTAACATCATTTTCATAAACTAAAATATTACTTTGAACTACACTTGTATCAAGCAAAGGTGACTTCGTATAAATAGTAACACCTGTATCAGTTGCCACATCTTGCGCGTCTGATAATGGAGATACCCATTTGATTTCAGGTGTGTCTAAATTTTCAACTGACACATTATCGATCCAATAGATTCCGTTATTATTCGGGTTGTTTATTGTATCGAGGTCTACATCCGTTCCCTGATGGTCATCTGTCTGGGATATTGCATTAAATGTAATTTGATTCATTGTTGTCATGGTGTTTTCTCCTATTTGACTTCCTATCATAGCTCCTAGGTTATCATAGGCTTTTATGGCATAAGGCTTCGTTGTTCCCGTCATATCAAGCGTTTGCTCCACTGTCATATATTTGTCAGTAGATCCGCTGGCGATAAAGTTGTTAGTCCTGTCTGTGGTTACAATTGGAGCTCTCCAATATTCATTCTTATAGAAAGACATATTGGCAATAGTTCCTGCACCTGAAATCGTGCCATAGTTATCCAATTTTTTACTATGATTTTGGAGTCTTGAATCAAATTTGAACTGCGTCTGCTTTTTCGCTGTTGCTTGTACATCTCCATAATTATAATAAGCTGTCAAATTGTTGGTTGATGTACCCTTTTCCATACGCAGCGCAAGACTATTTGTGATAGGGTCTCTTGCCACCGTTACGCTGTCCCCTATGTTATTAATGATAAAAATCCAGTTTCCTAGTGTATGACGACCAATTGTATTAAAGGTTGTACCCTCTGCGTAGCCCTCAAAATCATCCTTCACTGCAGTTATAGTTGGTGTATCGTAAAAGTCTACTAGTATTTCTGCCTTAACATTGTCAATCCAATAAATGCCGTTATTATTCGGATTGTTTGTCGTATCGGTGTCCGAAATTGTACCGGTTTCTCCACCTGTTGTTGCACTGAAGAAAATCTTTGAAATGCTCGTAATTGGAGATCCTCCATCCCCTTGAGTAGGGTCTGCTGGTTTTCCATTTGGCTGTCTCAAATTAAGAGGTGATACTTTGTCATAGGCTTTGATGTTAACCCATTTAGCACTCAAATTAAAGTTTTGCACCACTGTTAAATATTTATTATTATATGAATTCAGTGACCCTGCTGAAATAAATATATTATCAGGAGTGGTTGTAGTTTTTCTATAGTAATCCCCTCCACTTAAAAATAATTTTCTAAATGTAGCTGAATCATTTTTAGGTGTGCCCCACTCTTGAAGGTTTTTGCTGTGGTTTTGAAACCTTGTATCAAATGTTACTCTGGGTTTATTTCCCATGGTAGAGGTAATCGTAGTTCCAAAATCAAATGTAGCGTCTAAAACACCTGTGCTACTTGTCTTAACAACTTTTAAAGCAAGGCCGTTTGTGACAGGGTCTCTTTCTACAGATACGCTGTCGCCTTCACCTGTTATATTAAAAGTCCAATTTCCTAATGTCTTCACGGTGGAATCTTTGGTAATCTTTGTGCCTTCGGTATAGCTTTCAAAATTGTCCGATTTGATATCGATATTGCCTATTGTTTCAGTTGTTGCAGATGTCGCTATTGTCGCCGCCGTTGCCATTGTAACGTTTTCAGTCCCAACCATTAAGTTCACAACCATCGTCAGTATTAGGATCTTTGCAAACATTTTCCTTGAATTTTTCATTTTCTAATCCACCCCTTCTTAAATTATCTAATAATATTTATCTAATGTACTGTTAAATCATCTCCTGCGGAGCTGAAATATTAACGACTTCAGAAGGAGATTTATACTCCCGTTGAAGTTTTCTATTTGTTAGGGCATGTAACTCCCACTTATAGAAATGGGAGACTTTCCTTCTGAAATGTCGTTAAAGTTGTTGCTACTTCAACAGTACATTAGATATCATTTTTTAGTTTAGCAATAATAAAGCGGTTAGTTTAAATTTTCAACAGATACATTATCTATCCAATAGATTCCATTATTATTAGGATTGTTTGTCGTATCCAGGTCTACATCCGTGCCTTGATAGTCGTCCGCTTCAGATAATGCACTAAATGTAATTTGATTCATAATTGACATAGTGTTTTCGCCTGTCTGACTTCCTATCGTAGCTCCTAAGTTATCGTAACTTTTTATTGCATAAGGCTTCGCTGCTCCTGTCATATCAAGCGTTTGCTCCACTGTCATATATTTATCATTAGATCCG
>Ga0209123_1002852_pt1 | contig 13849 bp, 4 predicted proteins | sample BarGraIncu00431A_FD_184500 | JGI IMG/M metagenome (GOLD analysis project Ga0209123, IMG submission 184500) | Arctic peat soil microbial communities from Barrow, Alaska, USA - Barrow Graham LP Incubations 004-31A (SPAdes) (version 2) | ecosystem: Environmental > Terrestrial > Soil > Wetlands >...
ATCCCGTTTAAGCTTTCAACAGAAATAACCGTGTCAAGAGAGATTTTAAATGCAATACCTATGTCGGCAGTAGCTGGTTTTGTGGCAGGAAGATTAATGTTCAAACCATCGGCTGTGCGGGTATACGTCAAATTACCTCCACCCAAAATTTGAATGCTTTTGATGTTTCTCGTCAGGTAAGGCTGGGTCGATCCAAGGCTTTTCAATACAGCTTTGCCGTTAGTTGGCCAACCCATCACCGTCACATACAACAGACTATCTCCTTTTTTCACGTAGCGAATATCGTTTAAATCATAAGAAGTACCTTCGTTGAAACCCTGCGCACTTAATGCATTAGCACGGTCTGCTGTCGGTCCTTCGCCGAATACTGTCCATGTACGAGTGCTGTAAATACTTTCTTTATTTACGTTCATCCATGCTGTAATTCCCTGAACAACTGCCAACTCTTTTTCATCATAAGTGCCATTACCACGAAGAGGAACATTTAACAATAAATTGCCGTTTTTGCTGACAATATCAATCAACATGTGTATAACTGTATTGGCAGATTTATATTGGTTATTATTATATACCGACCTGTTATAATGCCAATCACCGATACAAGTACATGTTTGCCAATGTTTTGCCTGAGGTTTGTCGGGAATACCGCGTTCAACGTCCCAAACCAGGCATTCCTTTTCGTCTGAGTTTAGAATTTTGCCGAAAATAACGTTTTGTACTTTTCCATTATTCGCATTCGCGCTTTTGTTGTAATAGCTTGCTGCTATTTTCAAACCCAGATCGCTAACAGCAGTAGTTGAGCGGTTGCCAGCATCATCAACTGCAACGAAAGGCAACGAAGTGTCATCAAAATAAATCAAGTCCGGATTATATTTTTTAATCATATCTATTGTCCTGTTGTAGAACTTGGCACAGTATGCTTTTGAAGGAATAGAAGCTCCATCCACCCAATTCCATTGGGAATGAATTGTTCCGGAATTATCCCAACCATTACTATGTGCGTGATTTTGGGCATACAAATCCTGAGGATCGAGACCATTCCACCATTTGCCGGCACCATCTGCCACTGTAAGGTTGCCATCGTAACTTTGCGAAGGTTCGTAAAATGCCCATGCATGAGAAGCATGGATACTTACCCCGAAACGCAATCCGTTGGCTCGGGCTGCTTTTTCCCAACCATCGATGAGGTCTTTTTTAGGACCTACATTTACAGTATTCCATGGCTGATATTTGCTGTCCCACAAATCCAAATTATCGTGATGATTTCCTAATGCGAAGAAGTATTTTGCACCGGCATTTTTATATAGTTTTACAATGCTATCCGGCTGCCAGCTTTCAGCTTTCCAACTATTGATCACTTCCTTAAATCCAAGGTTGGTGGCAGAACCATAAGTAGAAGTAAACCAGTTTTGCTGCGAACCCGGATAATACATAAACCGGGCATACCAGTCGCCTAGTTCGGGTTGACATTGAGGGCCCCAATGAGCCCAGATACCAAATTTAGCATCCTGATACCATTCTGGTGCTTCACCATATTGTTTCAATGATTCCCATGTTGGTACAAACTTTCCACTATCCATTGGTTCCATTGGTATTACCACAACAGGTTCAGTTGCCGGGTAAATTTCTAAATTATCCAGACGGATATCGGTAGCCCGGTTTGACCCCGCGCAGCTATTCAAGTAGAAATTTTGTGCTGAAGCTAAAGTACCTGTGATAAAATAAAAATCTACGATTTGCCATGTGCTACCTGTATTTTTAACTATTTGATAATCGGATGTCAATCCATTGATGCCACAACCGTTCAACGTGATAAATGCATCTTTATCGCTATACAACATGCATTTTAAACGATAAGAGGTATTTGGCAATAATTTACCTGTAAGCATGTAATCGATAGAACCGCCGCAAGCTCCTGTTACTTGAATACTTGTTCCACAATAAGCTTTGACACCGGTAATCGCAGCAGCATTACCCCAACCTTTTGACCAACCGCTTGCAGTATTTGGATAATTATTGCACTCCGTATCAGTTATTATATTTCCTGAAGTGTAAAGAGGCGTATAACATTGCGCTTGTGCACCTAAAATTCCTAACAACATACACACAAGTACTGCATAGGAATAGAGTTTTAATTTTTTCAATTGAATTGTGTTTTTATGGTTTAAAATAATTAGTTATTAGAGTTTATTTAAGTTTGCTTGTTTGTAAGAATAGAACGCGGTAAAAAGCTGATATGGCGGATTTAAAACGGATTTTATCTCGTCATGGACGAGATAATAATGAATTAGTTCTTTAAATCAGACCCGATTTATCGGGGATAAAATCCTTTTATTGATCCGTATTTACATTTCATCTGTACAAATCCGCTAAATCCGTGTATATCAGCGTTCCATTTCTTTGATTTGCCTATTCTTAAAAATATTTCTGTGATTACTGATTACTGATGATAACCTTCTTAAAAGTAACTGCACCACTGTCATACTTTCTTTTCAACAAATATACTCCTTTTTCCAATATCCTGGTTCTATAATTTACAGCCATTCCATTTATTGAATATAGTTCTATTGAAATAACATTTCCTTTTGGTTGATTATCTGCCACAGCCGGAATAGCAGTGTTAGGACTTGGCAATGATACTGGCAGAATTCCTTCAATTGTCGGAACTATTGGTTTGATAGTTCCATCGGTATTGAATTCCAGTTTATCTATACATACTTCGCGGAAGTAACCTGCTGAATCGCCACCCATAGTAATTCCTCGTGGGCGGGTAAAACGGTGGTAAACCATATACCATTCATCTTTTCCCGGAATCTGAATCACCGAATTATGACCGGTTCCATAAATGCCCAACGTAGGATTTTGAACAAGAATATGGTTATTTGCAGGAATCGTAATCGGGCCGGTAGGTGAAGTTGACATGCCATAGTATACGCTATAATCAACTTTCCGGGTATCTCCATTTGACCAGAAAAAGTAGTAAGTATTGTTACGTTTAATCACATAGCTGCCTTCTGTAAAGGTACCGCCGGTGGGTGTAATCACTTTTGTTGTGCCCGATTTCAATGATGTCATATTGTCATTCAATTCCGCAACAGCCATGTAATTATTTCCATAATAGAGATAGCTCTTACCCGAGATTGAATCAGTGAACACATCCGGGTCAATTTGTTGACCGCTACCAGTTGGACTGCTAGAAATCAATGCTGCCCCTGAATCGACAAATGGTCCTGTCGGATTATCGGATACCGCTACGCCAATTTTCTGTGCATCTGTGAAGTAATAGAAATACTTGTATGCACCATTCACCATCTTTTCCTCAATACAAGGAGCCCAGGCGTTTGTTTTACCCCAGCTAACTTGTGTAGGCAAATCAAGAATCACACCTTCATCTGTCCAATGAACCAAGTCGGTAGACGAAAAAGATTTGAAATAGGTCCCCGCCCAATTCACAAATCCATCACTGGTTGGATAAATATAGAATTTCTTATTTTTCTTTGAATAAAGAATTTCCGGATCGGCATAATACCCTTGTAACACAGGATTACCAGACACCTGAACGGTAACTGCATATATTTTTGAACCAATTCCAGTTACTGAAACTGTGTAATTTACTGCTCCTTTTGAGAAATCCTGAGAACCTGAAGGACTAATAACACATCCGGCCGGTGCAACTAACAGAGGATCAAAATTGGAAATATCAGTTCCTTTTTTGACTGCCAGATAGATTGTTTTTACCGTTTGATCAAATTTTGAATTTATCTTTTTCACTGAATCTGATGCAGACGCATTGATGTAGACATCAGTTACATTTCCCCATTTTAGAGCCAATCTTTCAGCTTCTGCTTTTGTAATTGTCATTGATGTTCCGTGGCGTGGTGCAAAGTTCATTGAAGACAGGCTGTCAATAACAGTGAAATTGGTCAAATCAGAACTTTTAGTAAACTGATATTTCTGATATTGGTAAACATCATACATCAAGATATAATCATTTGTATCAATCAGTCTGTAAACACAGCCACCTTCAACAGGCAAACTCGATCGGTCTAAATACTTATCTAATAATGTATATGGACCCGTCAACGATGATGACACAGCTTTTTTGATACCATCTCCAGAGCCTTCTGTCTTTGAAAACAGATAAAACAGGCTGTCTTTTTCTATAATATCCGCATCGATAGTCGCCGTTCCTGCCGGATTTTGAAACAATAATTTTGGAGCAGATTCCAACGCAGTAAAATCGGCATTGGCATACGCATAATAAACCCTATCCACGTCAGTGCTTGAGCTTGTTTTCATTGAAAAATAAACCATATACTTTCCTACCGATTTATCATAAATGGTCTGGGGAGCCCAAGCTCTTGTTATATTAGCAAATGCCGCATATGTTGTTGAAATATTTATGGCAGTTGAAGTCCAGTTTACCAAGTCGGTAGATTTTAGCAAAACGATTCCCCTGTTCGATTCCCAACCTAAGGTCTGCATCATATCAGTGGCAACCATATAGAATGTCTTACCATCTTCGGCACGCATAATATGAGGATCTCTAACTCCTCCAGACAAACTGATAGTTGCTGAATTAAGCACCTGATTATTATTATTTAATGCCCTATAATTCATGCCATCATTACTTAACGCAAAACGGATGGCTTCGCTTGTACCTGTAAAATACACAAACAAATATGCTGAGTAGCCTTCTTTTTCGGCAACATACACATCGAAAGCTTTAGTTTGTGTTACGTCTCCGTTAGAAATTGTTGCAGTTAATACAACGTGAGTTTTTCCTGTTCCAAGTTCTGGCAGATATATCAATTTACCATTATTGGCTATTAACGAAGGAATGCTGGAACTCCACACAATACCCGAACCTTGAGCTCCCGCTACCGGCAATGTAAGACTTGAACGAAGATTATTAACACTTCCTGAAAGAATTAAACTATCAGCATCCATTTTCACAATGTCGGAATTGGTGTATGAAGGCAAAACAATCAAGGCAAATGTCTTCACCACAGTTACGCCACCACTTAGGGCAGTGGCTGTAAGTGTGACATTTTTAGATGCTGAACCATTTGCAGGTCTTACTACAATTCCCGTTGTTGATATTGTGCTTTCGTCGGAAGAACTCCAACTAATTGAAACGCCATTGATTAAAGTCGGAAGGGTTATGTTGGAAATTATTTTTTGACCATCAACTAGATTAATCGTTGAAAGAGCATCAATATCAGCCTTTCTGGTCAATGCTGTTTGATAGTCGGGCAAAGAAGAAGCTAATCGTACGATGGAGGTGTCTGGCAACACCCGATTGTAAATACGGAACTCATCCACCAAGGTTTTAGCCAAATAGGCATCGGCGCTGTATGATGATCGTCCAATAAAATTATAGGCTGGGGAGCCAAGAGCTTTTGGATTTGTGGAAATAGTCGTTGATGTATTGAACAAAACGCCATCAATGTATATTTTAGTTGTTCCTGCCGTATAAGTGATTGCAAGATGCTTCCACGCACCTTTTACGAATGCAGAACCAGCAGGGGTAGTCTGTTCGGTATGCCAATCGGTGGTGCAAATAGCATAACGGGTATTCATTGCTGAGAAAAACATTGTCCCATTTTTCGCAGTTCCTATATCGGCAGAATTGCCAAATGCAAAAACAAAATTCCCACCTGATGTAATAACAGCATCATTAGCGATATAAATGTAAGTAGAAATAGTAAAATTTTGCAATTTACTAATCAGACCGCTACCCAATTGTGCACCTAAATCTAAGTAACCGTTAGATGTACCTAAATCCAATACGCCACCAACACCTCCGCTGGCAGAAACTGTAGCACCATTATTAAGCGTCGTAACATAGCCATTTCCGTTTGCATCCGATACTGTAGTGGCTCCAGAAGCTACATTATCAAAGGAAAGACGTAGTTTAAGTGTAGTATCAGCCTGGGAAGCAGAAACTTTAAAACTTTTTACTGGTGTCGTCATAGCATATATTGCAGACGAGCTAATCAACAAAAGAAAAGAAAAAAGAGAAATAAAAAACTTTTTCATGTGTAAATAATTGTTTTTCATGGTCACATAGCTTGTCCCGACTTGGTGGGAGAACTCATCCCGTTTGAATGGGAAACGTTTCATAACAAATGATTAAAAAGCGGTTTATTTAATGGTGTTTTAAATAAACCGCTTTGAATTAAAAAGAAACTAATACCGCAATTGGGTTATTAGTAGCAGGAAAAATATAATGTCTTATTTTTCAATTTGATCTCTCGATATCTCTCACTTTCCTCTATTTCTCTTCAAGTATTTTCTCCAAAAGGAGAAAGTACTTGGAAGAGAAATTTTTTGAGAAGCATTTTGCCGAGTACAAAGTTGAAAATTATACGACATTATTTAACTACCACTTTCTTAACACCAGCATCCAATTTCACAATATAAATACCCGGAGTCAATACAACAGAATAACTTTCGTTGTTTACTTTAGATTGAGCAATTCTCAAACCTTGGGCTGTGAACACTTCGATACTTTGCGATCCTTCCACCTTTAATGTTCTGTTAATAACAGACACAGATCCATTAGATGAAACTGGACGAACACCTGTAGCAGACGCTGATGCCGACAATGCGAATGTTTTATCAGCTGCACCCGGACTGCTTAAAGTAAGAGTTGCAACATGGCTTATCGATGCTCCAGTTGGAGTATATGTAATAGTCACAGTAGTTGTGGCAATAGCATCAGTTGCAGCTACCAATGGTAAAGTAGTGGCTGGGCTAAATGAGAATTGATCTGCATTTGCGCCACTCAATGCGAGTGTTACACCGGCTGTTAAACCATTGCCATCTACAGTAATTGTTTTTGAATCGCTGCTTCCTACAACTGATGACATTACAGGAACAGAAGCTTCAGCAACACGAATACCCGGAACCTTGTAAATTTCAAAATTATCCATACGGATATCTTTCGCAGTACCGCCGTTGCTATTGAACCAGAAGTTTTGGCTTGAACCTAAAGTGCCCGTTGTGAATGTAAAGTCTGTCAACTGCCATGCGCCGCTGGTATTTACCGCCACCTTATAATCGGATGTAGATCCATTGATACCACAACCATTCAAAGTAATACCAGCATTACCATTAGCATACATCATGGCTCTTAACCGATAAGTAGTGTTAGCTAATAATTTACTAGTAAGAGTATAATCGATAGATCCGGCATTAGCATTTGCTCCGGCAGCTTGAACACTGGATCCGCAATAGGCATTAGCACCGGTAATGATAGCAGTAGTACCCCAATTTTTATAGGTCGCAATATTTGTACAGAGTGGATTTGTTACCAGATTTCCGCTTGGGTAAAGAGGAGTAAAGCAAGATGGAGTACCTGTTACTGCAACAGTAGTAATTGTACTTCCGCTTGTAAAGGTAATGTTTCCACTTACGGATGTAGTACCATCGTAGGTGACAGTTACCGGTACATTCGATGCATTGGAAGCCAAAGGAGTAGTAGGACTAACTGTAATTCCGGTAGGCGCTGAAATTGAAATTACATCGGATAAATCAAAGCCCGATACTGTTAAATTATCAGACAAATATGGACTATCTCCAACACTAAATGCAAATGAAGATTTGGAGGTAGAAACAATTGGTACCGGACCATAATAATAAAGTTGGAAGTAATCTGCAGCGAACCAGTTGGCACCCGTTGTATATTGAATACCGATATTTAAAGCACTACCATCAGAAATAATATTTTGAACTTCATATTTAGTAGCCGTAGTCGGCATTGTTGTTATACTTGTATTAAAACTCCCTGCAAAGAGTTTTATATTTGCAGGTGAAGTAGAGCCGTTTGCAGCTCCCTTTAGAATTGCCTTAAGAGAATACTTACCGGCCGGAAGAGAATTTATTGTTTGCTGAATGGTAAGTGCCGGTATGTTGCCTGTGCCCTGATAATACTCAACAAAATTAGATCCTGCTTCAGGGAATGTCCCGCTAATTTCGGCACTATTTGCAGGTGCCAAAGAACCTACTGACACAACCCAGCTATCCATACTAGAAACGGATTTAAATTCAAAGCTTGGATTAGCTATCGCAAAGTTCGTAACTTCTACAGGATTAGAAGTGGTTGCTGTTGCATATATAGCGTTTTTTAAATTCGTCAAATCAGTAGTCAAATCGGTAGTAGCAGAAGCACTATTATTATAAATTGCAACGTAAGAAGTCAGGTCAATTCCAAAAGAAGGATTAGCAGTTACATATGTAAATAAATTTGACAAATCCAACAAAGCCTTTTGTTTCGGAGTAACAAATCTCCATTTTGCATAATTATCATTAGTTGCAATATTATCCAATATAAAATAAAATGCACCACCGGCTTTAAAACCATTTCCTACATTTGCATTAGTAGAAGTAGTAGTTTGGGAAGCCAAATACTTAGTCGCTGCAGCCGTGTTTGCAATTGTATATGACTTGCTTGTTCCATCATACGTACAAGTCCAGTCGGATTGGGTCGAATTATCAGTGAAGACGTTACCACTACCCGCATCAAATAAATAGTGAGTAGATCCATTATGCAAAGGGCTAGTCACAAATTCAAACTTATAATTTAAGCCCGACGCACGTAAATACATTGGATAACCAACAGGACCCATCACAGCCCTTGTACCATAACTACCGCCATAAGTCAAATAAGCACTCTGTCCTACATTGTACAAATAAAAAACTTCACCAACGTGACTTGATAAATCATCGGTCTGGTGTTCGAAAGTTGGAGCAGTCCATGTCTGTGCTTTTACGCTTATCACGCATAAAAAGCCTAAGAAGGCAAGTAGTATGCCTCTTCTTTTTTGTAATTCTTTTTTCATAACATTTTTTTTAAGATTAATATAATAGATAATAAAAGGAAAATAAATTGATAAAAATCTATTAGATATATATTGTATAAAAGATATTCTCAAAATAAGCTACCACAAATATTGACAACCGGTTTGAAATAATATTATCTAATTGATAGAAGCAAAAATAATTTATGTTCATCAACTTATTACCATCAAAGTGCCATTAAAACGTTCCATTTTATAATATGGGACAATTTTCATCAAATAAGCACACCTAATATATTTCAAGACATTCTAATTTTGAAACAATTAAAGCATTAAGTATATGCTCGAAATTAGTTTATATTATAACCAGCTCATTCTTAACCGCCCCCAATCCGCCAGCTGGCGGAGGCTATCGAAGTCCGAAAATTGTAGATATATTCAGTATTTCTACTCGGCAAAAGTCCCCTTTAGGGGATTTAGGGGCAGATATAAATAGTATAAACTAATTTCCATGTTGTACTTATATTCAACAAACTTAGTCTTACCTAATCACGAGTTCCCAAATCCCACAGGACTGTTTTTCAGATGAAATCGGATAAAATGTAATGCGTAAGTAACGGGCTTTTACTTTCTTCTGGTCAACCATTGGGCTACCAGCTTTATGATTATCGGTTTTGTCGGCAAACAATGCCCACGACATATTATCATTTGAGTATTCAATTTTATATTGCATCGCCCTATTGGGATATTCGAAACGAGTTTCGCATACCGCAACCGACTTCACTTTGCCCAAATCGGCTTTCAACCATCTCGCACTATCAGCAACAAGAGGTTTCCATAAAGTTGCGTAATCGGCATCATTTGCAAATTCCGATTTAAAACGCTCATCGGCAAATGAGGAAGTTGTCATTGCTGCTATCGGCAATGACCTTGTTTTTAAAGACTTACCTAACGGATTCACACCTGTGTTGGTAGGAATAACTTTTTTAAAGTTGCCTTCTGCATCAAATTCCAGCTTATCAATACATATTTGGCGACTCAATGCTTTCTCGTTGGGCGAAATGCGGTGATAAATAATGTATTGTTTCCCTTTATAATTTAAAATTGTATGGTGTCCGGGACCTTTTACTCCTATTTCCAAATCCGAACTCAGAATTGGACTGTTTTTCCCCAGTGTAAATGGACCAAAAGGAGTTTTTGAAGTTGAATATTCCACCCTGTAAGTATGATCGGTACACAAACCTTCGGAATAAGTTAGGTAATAAGTACCATTGTGTTTGAACATATAAGGTCCTTCAAAATAATGTTCAGGAGTAATATCTTTCCATGAGCCATCGAGTGCATTCATTTCTTTGTTAAGTTTGGCGACCAAGCAATGCCCATTCACCCAATTAAGCCCCGAACCCCAATAGAGATAAGCTTGTCCGTCGTCGTCAATAAAGGCTTCAGCATCGATTGTATGAATACCAAGTGCGGTTTGTGTGGTAATCAATGGCTTATTTCCATCCACCGCATTTTGCCATGGACCTTCAGGTTTATCGGCCACTCCGGCATACACTTCACTCCCAACCGATACGAACATGTGAAATTTTCCATCTTTACCTTTAATAACTGACGGTGCCCAAACCTTGTTTCCATTGGTTGTAGGGCTGGTACAAAGCTTTTTGGTGGGCCAATTGAGCGGAATTAATGTCCAGTTTTTAAAATCGGAAGATTCCCACAACCCCAATTCATTACCACCCCAGGGATCTAATGTGGCATAGATATAAAACTTACCATTATCCTGAATGACAGTTGGATCGGCATAATAACCGGGAATAATCGGATTGCCAACCTGCAAGTTTTGTGCGGTCGCACCAATGGTAATAACTACAAAAAAAAGAATAACATGAATGATTTTTTTCATAATACGAAAAGTGAAAATATTGAGTTCATCTTGACTTTTTATAATGTCGCTCCTACGGAGCTTTTTGTTCTTTAAAATAAATTATTCTACCTCCCGATAGCTATCGGGAATCGCTTCTCCGAAGCTCTTAAAATGCTCCATTAGGAGCAACATTATGGTAGTAGAATATGATTATATAGTTTTTTTAAGCTCAGTATGAGCGACATTATTCTAGCATTAAAAAGTCAAGATGACTTCATTTTGAATAGATAAAACTACAACTAAAAAATAAAAGGTGATTTTTCTAAATAGAACTGATAATCTTTTACCACTCCGACACTGCTTTTATCGGAACGAGGAAGAATTCGGAAACCTTTTACATTCACCATTTCGCCCATATCAATAACCACTTGATGAGGATATTTAGGACTTGCTCCCGTAATTTGCGTTTGCCAGATAACCGATTCCTGTAAATCAAAAAGTTTATCGGCTGAATTATTTGCTTTGGTAACTTCTTCGCTATCTGCATAAAGCACTTTCCAGTTCAGCGACGAAATGGGTTTATCATCGCTTCCAACAATTTCTATCTCCGCAATAGAAGTTACCGGGTCATTCACATTCTGAGAATTTAAGGCTTCGAAACAAAAGTAACGACCAGACTTTGTATCATCGAAAGAGATTTTTTTCCAACCTTGTTCGGCCGAAAGCGAACCTATAATTACCGGCTTCACTCCTTCTAAGTTGAGATTCTGACCTTTTTTACGATTGAGCAACGACTCATCAGGAATAATTTTATCCAGAACAGAATGATTAATTCCCGAAATGGCTAATTCCTGCGGATTATCCAAATCGAAAATTATAATTTCGTTCTGCCCCTTTTTAAGCCAACAGCCCGGCAAATAGAGCGTTTGCGTAGGACCAATCCGCCAAAAACGACCCAAATTATGTCCATTAACCCAAACAAACCCTTTGCCCCATTTACTCATATCGAGGTAGGTATCTCCGACTCTACCCAAAGTAAATGACGCTTTATACCAAGCCGGACCAACAGCCACTTGTTTTGAGTATTTAGCTTTCTGCTGAAAAGAATAATCCACCGGAAAATTATACACTGCCCAGTTATTCAGCGTGGTTTCTTTTTTACCTTCCGATAAAACCACTTTTTCCGTTATGCCTTTGCGGTCGATAATTCCTTTGCCGTAATTGACACGCCCCATTCCTTCCACCAGAATATCAAGCCGTGCATTTGCGGCTAATGGAGGTATTTCCACCACTTTATCATCACGGCGGCGATCAAGTTTTCCAATGGGTTTTCCATTGATAAAAACCGTCGCCCAATCGTGCACATCGTTAATTGTTAGTTTTCTTTTTTGGGAAGAAGCCGTAATTTGCGTCCGATATAGAATAGTACCCCAACCTTGGTTAAAGAACTCCATCGACTGAATATTTTCACTCGCTTTAGCCTTTGGCAAATTGTCGAACAAAGCAGCCGATTGGGTAAATTTGATGGAAGGAATCTCAATCGTCTTTTCAGGATTAGCAGGAATTTCGCTAAGCGTTTCACCAGCCTGTAAATAGTTTTTCAGCAAATTGCGTACTGCATAAAACTTATCAGTCGGATTTCCCGCCTCGTCAATTGGTGCATTATAGTCGTACGAGGTAGTTATTGGTGCGTAACCGGGAGTATTTGCCCCTGCCCATTGACCAAATGAAGTGCCACCGTGAGCCATGTACAAACTGAACGATATTTTGCGATCCATCATATCTTTCAGACTGCCGATAAAGGTATTGATGGAACGCGTTTCGTGAGCACGTCCCCATTTATCGAACCAACCGGTCCAATATTCGCTGCACATTAACGGTGCGTCAGGATTTATTTCTTTAAACTTTTTAAACTGATTATCGATATTGGAACCCGCACCAAAATTCAGTGTGCTTGCCACACCCGAAAGTTGATATTTATTGAAGTTTGATGACCAATCGCAGCGGAAAAGCTGCACTTTGTCGAAACCGGCTGCACGAACATTGTCACGTATCGTTTCCATATACGCCTGTTCATTGCCCCACACCCCGTATTCGTTCTCCACTTGCACCATAATAATCGGACCACCGTTCTGTATTTGATACGGAGCAAGTTGCTTTCCTACCTGTTTCAAATAGATGTTGGTACGAGCCATAAATAAACTATCAGACAACGTCCTTACCTGAATGTCTTTCTTTTTCAACAACCACCAAGGCAAACCACCCATTTCCCACTCAGCGCAAACATACGGCCCGGGACGAAGGATACAGTACATGCCATTCTGTTTGATCAGCCGGACAAATTCGGCAATATCTTTTTGTCCCGAAAAATCAAAAACACCCTGCTCTTGTTCATGGTAATTCCAAAAGGCGTAAATGCAAATCGTGTTCATACCCATTGCTTTGCACAGCTTGATTCGATGATCCCAATATGCTTTTGGGATACGGGCATAATGTAATTCACCCGCTCTAAAGACAAAAGGTTTGCCATTGAGCAAAAACTCATTCTTACCTGCAACAAAACTACCGGGAGTTGTTTTTTGTGCATTTGACATGTTCACTAACCACACCAACACGAGAAATAACAGAGAGATTTTTTTGATATTAAACATTTTAACTTTAGCTGCTTTTTATTCCACAAAATTACCAATACAATTCTGGAATGAACTACTTGCAACCATCCATTGTTGTCCCATTTTATAATTTGGAATAAGCTTCTATCCCGTTTCCCTTAAATAATATGCCAACATGATAGTTGTGGATAAAAAATATACTAGCTTTGCATATCTAATAATGACATTGCAATTGGTTATAAATCTTAGAAACTGTTTAAAAATAAACGTTAATCTATAATAGTGTCTGTTTTCCAGAAGAATATAGGTTTACTGATTTTTCGATGTGGCAACTATCCTATTTTTTTTCATTCTTTTTGTCTATTTGCGCCTTTGTTTTTTTTCAAATAGCCCGCTATTTTTCAAAAAATAAAGCCACAACTAGCCTAAAAAATAATTGAATTGGTATAGGCGTTTAGAGCGCACAACAATTTGCTGTTTTTTGGCTGTAAGCCAATTATACCCTAGCCCAATGGCAAAGCCTTGGGTTAATTATATAAATAATCAAAATATGCGCCCTGTAAGGG
>Ga0209123_1002855_pt1 | contig 13838 bp, 14 predicted proteins | sample BarGraIncu00431A_FD_184500 | JGI IMG/M metagenome (GOLD analysis project Ga0209123, IMG submission 184500) | Arctic peat soil microbial communities from Barrow, Alaska, USA - Barrow Graham LP Incubations 004-31A (SPAdes) (version 2) | ecosystem: Environmental > Terrestrial > Soil > Wetlands >...
CCACTTCAGTGCCGTACTCCTTGATCTGCTTCCTGATAATCTCGCTGATTTCTTCCGCTTTGATTTCCATAGAACCGTCTCACCCCTTCTGTAATATATCTTGAATTCTAGCTAACTGTGTTCTTACACTGCCGTCGAATACCTTGCCGCCGATCTTGGTGACTACCCCGCCGATCAAGGCCGGGTCCACTTCCACCTTCAGCTCCACTTTTTTGCCGGTCGACTTGGCGAGCGCCGCCCTGATCTCCTCGACCTGGGCCGCGTCAAGCGGAAGGCCAGAGGTGAGCGTGGGCCGGATCACACCGGACAACTCGTCGGCAAAGGCGCCGTAGCTCTCGGCGATCAGCGGCAGCACCGTAATGCGGCCGCGCTCGAGCAGGAGCATCAGCAGGTTGGAAACGATTCCGGAGGTCTGGGTACGTGTCACCAGCTCCTTCAGGATCTCTTTCTTGGATTCGATGCCGTAGGCGGGGTTACCGAATACTGCTTCGAGTTCACGGCTCTCGGAAAGGAGTGTGCTGAAACGGCTCAACTCAACATTGAACTGGTCCACGGTCCCAGCTTCGGAGCCGATCTGCACGAGTGCCTTAGCGTAACGTTTGGCAATAGCGTTAGTACTCAATGTAGAGTCACCACCTTGGAGATATATTCGCCAACCAGCTTGTCCTGGTCGCCTTTTGCAATGTTCTTGATGATCTTCTGCTCGGCAATCTCGACGGCGAGCTTGGCCGCTTCAGCGCGCAGCTCGTCTTTCGCCTTCAGGACTTCCTGCGCCGCGGCGCTTTCAGCCTGGGCAACAATCCTGGCAGCAGCGATATTGGCCTCGGCGATGATGCGCTCTTTTTCCAGCTCACCCTCGCGCTTCATGTTGGCCGAGATGGTTTCGATTTCCTTGTTGGCCTGGTCGAGACGCACCGTGTATTCCTGGAACTTCTTCTCGGCTGCTTCCTTGGCCTGGACCGCTTCCTTCAGGGTGCGCTCGATACCGGTCCTGCGGGCGGCGAGGGTTCCCTTGACGTCAGCTTTCTTGATGGCCCAGATCGCAATTCCCGCGAGGGCCGCGAAGTCGAGGCAGCGCCACATGAAGTCTTTCATCTGGGCGGCCCCGTGGCCGGCTTCGTGGGCAGCCTCTTCGGCGGCGAAGCCTAGGGAAGCGCAGACCAGAATGACAGCACATACGGTAAGAGTTGAAACGGCAGCAGCCGTTACCTTTGAGGTACGTTTCATATGCATGCTACAGACTCCTCCCGAGGACTTTCTCGCAGATATCGGCGGACAGGGACTCGGCGCTCGCCTTCAAAAGGCGCCTGGCCTCTTCGGCTTCCTTGGCGACCCGCGCCTTGATGCCAGCAAGTTTCTCGCCCGATTCCAGCCGTGCCTTCTCGAGGATGGCGGCCTCCTGCAGCTGGGCCTCCTTCTTCAGGACGCCGCGCTCGTCGGCAGCACCAGCACGAATCTCGCGCATGCGCGCCTCGTAACTGGCCAGCTTCTCCTGAACCTCTTTGTCGACGGCGGCGCTCTTCTCTTTCGCCCCGCTGATCAGAGCGTTCCGGTCGGAGAGCTGTTTTCTGATCGGCTTGTACAAAAAGACGTTCAAAAGGAGCACCAGGACCAGGAAGTTCACCAGCTGGATTACAAATGCCAAGTCTAAATTGATCACCAAACCACCTCATGTCGAACATTTTTAAACCATCTGCTTCAGGCTTCCGGAACCTTCCGGCGCGCAAAACAGGTGATAGCTAACACATAAATCCTTCTACTGTCAAGCGATTTATCGATTTTCAGACCGAATTGTATACAATTTTTTCGTTGAAACGGTTAGCGCTTATCCGTTAAAGATTGAAAATGTCCACGATGCGGGCAAGATCCTTCAGGTCGGAGAAACTGATTTCCAGTTTTCCGCCGCGTCCCGAGCGGCGTAGCGCCACCTTAGCCCCGAAATGACGCTGGATGCGCTCCAGGAGATCGCGCTCGTCGGCGTCCTCCACCGGGCGCGCCTTGGGGACGGTCTTCGCCTTCTTTTTCTTGACCAGCGCCTCGGCCTCGCGCACCGAAAGATGACCCTTGACGATCTCGTCGCGGGCGGCCTTTTGCTCCTCCTCGTCATCAAGAGTCAGCAACGCGCGGGCGTGCCCCATGGAGATGCGCTCCTCGGCCACGTCCCTCTTGATCTCGGAAGGGAGCCTCAAAAGCCGCAGCGCGTTGGCAATGGTGGAGCGTTCCTTGCCGACCCGCTTGGCAAGCTCCTCCTGGGAAAGCGAGAAGCGCTCCAGCAGCCGGTGGTAGGCCTCGGCCTCTTCCACCGCGTTCAGGTCCTCGCGCTGGATGTTCTCGATGAGTGCCATCTCCAGGGCAGTATCCTCGGAAACATCCTGGATCACCACCGGGACCTCGTGCAGCCCCGCCTTCTGGGCCGCGCGCCAGCGCCGCTCCCCTGCGATGATCTCATAATGCCCATCGCGGCGCAGTACGACGAGCGGCTGGATAATCCCCTTCTCCCTGATGGAAGCGGCGAGTTCCTCCAACTTCTCGTTTACGAAGGTCTTTCTCGGCTGATCCTTGTTGGGGCGGATCTCCTCGATGGGACAGGAGAAGTACTTTTTGCCGTGATCCTCAACGACCGGCAGTAGCGCCCCCATTCCTTTGCCCAGCCCCATTTTCTTAACTGACATGCGACGCCTCCCGTCCGATGATCTCCTTGGCCAACTCCAGGTAGCTGGTAGCCCCCTTCGAGGTGATGTCGTACAGTATGATCGGCTTACCGTGCGAGGGGGCCTCGGAAAGCCGGACGTTTCTCGGGATGACTGTCGCGAAGGTTTCCCGCGCGAAATGGGTCCGGATCTCGTCGCTCACCTGGCGCGAGAGGTTGTTTCTGGCATCGAACATGGTGAGAAGAATCCCCTCGATGCTGAGGGAGTTGTTCAACCCCTGCTGTATCAGGGCGATGGTCTTCAGTATCTGAGAGAGCCCTTCCATGGCGTAAAACTCGCACTGCATCGGAATCAGGACCGAATTGGCCGCGGTCATGGCGTTTATGGTCAGCAGACTCAGGGACGGCGGGCAGTCGATGAAGATGTAATCGTAGGACCCGGCAAGTTTGGCCAGGATCTTCTTCAGCCTGCGCTCCCGGTCCGGCATGCCGGCGAGTTCCAACTCGGCGCCCGAAAGGTCCGAGGTAGCCGGCATCAGGTGCAGAAAGGGGATTTCCGTTTCCAGCACGATCGACTCCGGCGGCGCGTCATCGATCAGCGCGTCGTAGATGCTCTCAGTAAGCGCTTCCTTGTCCGCTCCTACCCCGCTACCAGCGTTCCCCTGCGGGTCCATGTCCACCAGAAGCACGCGTCGTTCGGCGACAGCCAGCGAGGCTGCGAGATTAACGGAAGTAGTGGTTTTACCCACTCCCCCTTTCTGATTCGCCACACAGATGATCTTTGCCATAGGTTTTCTTCCGATGTAAGTCGATTACTGAAGATATGCAGCCTGACCGTTACTTAGTAGACCTATTAAAAAACACTGAAAACTAACATACTGCCGTCGGTATTGAAAGCATTTTTCTTAACAGGTGGCACGACGCGCTTGACTTAGGTCAAGGCGCAGAGTCGGTAATGAGACTATCCTGAACCTGCAAACAAAGGAGACTTCATGAAGAAAGCCATCCCCCTCATCCTGTTACTACTGACGGCCCAATCGGCACAAGCCTTTCAATGCAACGAGTGTCACAGCAAGAATCCGGCGATGGTCCGGATGCACAAGGCTGTTCAGGGAAGAGACTGCTTCGGCTGCCACAAGATCGGCGAGAAACTTATGGGAAAAGGGATTCCGCGGGACAAGGTCGCCCAGCTAAAGCGCAGGGTCAGCGATCCGCTCTGCGTCGAGTGCCATAAGAAGTAGGCGGTTTTGCCCCCTTTCCCATGGTGCTGGGAAAACAGTGGATTTTTCCCATTTTCATAAATGCTTCAAACAGCGTCCCTCCCCTTTCAAGGGGGAGGACAGGAGGGGGATGGGGGAACTGCGCTGATACCTCCATCCCCACCCCAGCCCTCCCCTTGAAGGGGAGGGAGAGTTCAGCAATGTCGTCAATAGTTTAAAAAAGCAAAACGACCCTCCCCCCTGACAGCTCCATTGTGGTGGTGCGCACTTTACCACCCCCCATCCTGTGGCCGGCACGCACAATCCGGCCCTCCCCGCTCTAAATTTCCTCCAAATCTCGTCCCACTCCCACCTAATTCCCGCTTAAGCTCGCGTTTCTCTTGCATATCCCGCTTCTTCCGGTATACTTTCGGCCTGCAAGTAATCACCTTACGGAGGGCGCATGACCCGTTTTTCAGACCTGCCCATACGCACCAAGTTCCATCTCCTGATGTCCCTCCTTTTGGTCGTCCTCTTCCTTGCCGCGACCCTCTTTACCTACGAGAGGCAGAAAAGCTTCGTGCTCCGCTTTGCCATCGACAACGCCCGAAGCTTTGCCAGAGAACTTATCGAGACACGGGATTACATTTCCTCCGTTGTCAGGGGCGAACCGGAGCACAATTACAATCTGGTTCCGCAGGTGGTCGCTACCCAGGTCGCCAAAAGGGTGACTCAGAATACCAAATATTACGTGCGACAGGTCTCGCTACGCTACAGAAATCCACAAAACAGCCCCGACGCTTACGAAACCGCCCAATTGAAGGAATTCGCCAAAGACCCTTCCCGTGAGGCCTACAATATCGTCAATACCCGCGGTGTGCGCTCCTTTCGCTACATGCAGCCAATGCTGGCCACCGCCTCCTGCCTTGATTGCCATGGCTCTTACGAAAGCGCGCCGAAATTCGTCAAGGAGCGCTTCCCTCCCGGACACTTTTCCTACAACTACCGGGTTGGGGATGTGATCGGTGCCGTCTCAGTCACCATCCCGATGAAGGACCTCTATGCCGACCTGGGCGCCAACCTGGAAGTCGATCTGCTCACCAGGGGAGGCGCCTTCCTGATCGTTATTATTATCCTGGGCGCCATACTGAGGCGCCAGATCGTCGATCCCGTCAGGATGCTTTCCGACAAAATCACCCACGTGACGCAGACCGGCGACTTCGACACCAAGCTCCCCCAGCAATCACGCGATGAAATCGGCCAACTGTTCGGCGCCTTCAACGACATGATGGAGGAACTTAGCCGCAGGACGCTGCAATCGCAGGAAGCGGATGAAAGGTACCGCCTCTTTATTGAGCTTGCCAACTCCGCGGTCGTCACTTTCCTGCAGGACGGGAAGATCCTGATAGCCAATCAGAAAGCGGAATCGCTCTTCGAGCAGTCCAGACAATCCCTGCTCGGGGAATCGATTTTCTCCTTCCTCGAGGAGGGAGCGGCCTTGAGGATAACGCTCGCCTCCGGGGTGAAGGCAAAGGAAGAAAGCGTCCGGTTGAAGGTGCGCGGTGCCAAGGGGAAGCTAACCGAGGTGGAGATGGTCATCTCAGCGTCCCGTACCGATCGCGAGCCGATGTTCACCGCCATACTCAGGGAGCGTAACGGGCAATGAGCTACCTCGAGAGGAAACCGTACCCTAACGGGAGAAGGAAGACGCTATGCCGACTCTCCTACTAATAACCGAACAGGAAAGGCTGCGACTGCTCTTCGCCCGTCTGGGTCAGGCTGGCCTGTTCCGCCTGCGCTCTGCCCCGACCCTGTCCCAGGGCGCGGAGGAGATCGCCGTACGGTTGCCGCACTACGTTTTCGTCGAAGTCCGCCCGGCTGGACTGCCCGGCGCAGATTCTCTACGCTATTTGCGCGACCTGCTTCCGGAAGAGACCGAGGTCATCCTGATGATCCAGGAGGCTGCGCTTAGCGATGAGTTACGGAAAGCCGGCGGGCTCTTTTCCTTGGACCTGTCCCTGGACGATGAGGCATTGCAGCGCTGCATTACTGACATCCTCCCGCGCAGCGTGCCCCAGCAAGCGCCGCCCCTTCCCGAGCCCCTTCCCAGGCCCGAGAAGACGGCAAGGGAACTCCTTTTTACCGGATCAGGAGGCAAGACCACTATTGCCAGGGATAAGCGCGTGCTCTGGTTCATAGCGCTCGCCCTGGCGGTTATCTCTCTTAGCGTCATCGCTTTCCAAGCCGGAAGCACGCAGTCCGCAGCGCGACCTAATGCCGTTGCCTCAGCACCGCAGGCTATCAGGTCAGGAACCGGGAGTGTCCCAGGAAACCCCGTCGTAGTTCGGAAAACAGCGGGCCCTGCGGTCGGGCTTGTTCCAGTAGCGCTCGTCAAGACGAATGCGCCCCCAAGAAATGATCTCACCTATACCGTGCGTCCCGGCGACACACTTTTGAAGATATTGAGGAAGGAATCCGGCATTCCCTATCATGAGGCGCTCACCGTCGTTTTGGAAGTCAAACGCCTTAACAGTCTGGACGACCACATCACCCCGGGACAGACCCTGGTCATCCCGGCGCGCTCGAAAGAAAGCACCAAGGCGACTATCCCCCTCTAACCGGACAGCAATTTCACCCGAATGTTGACCCGATCCGGTCCCGTGAAAGATTCACTTTGCCGCACGGGCAGTTATTGTGCTAGAGTGCCGAGTATTTATCAACATACAGAGTCGAAGTTACGTGCGATCAGGGAGAAGGAATAAAATGAACAAAGAGCTGTACGTTGGCAGTCTGTCCTATGAGACGACGGAGTATGACCTGGAGAAACTGTTCACTGTGTCGGGAAGAGTCACCTCGGTACACCTGATAGTTGATCTCAAAACCGGCGAATTCAAGGGATGCGGCTACGTCAGGATGTCCACCGAAGCCGAAGCAAAGGACGCCATTGACTCCCTCGACGGGGCAATGCTGATCGATCGCAAAATAACAGTTTCAGAAGCCAGACCGCAGAAGATGAGGCCGCAGGGCGGCGGAGCCAAAGGCGGTTATAAAGGTAAATCGACCGGAGCGTCCTCGGAAGGGGCGAGCGCCGGTGCTGGGAGGCCGGTTGCTTCCAAAAAGACGACTGACTTTAAAGCCGGGGCCGCCAAGGCCGCAGCTGCACGTCCGGCGACTGCCCGCCCGGCTGCTGCCAAGCCGGTCAGGTCTGGCGCTGCCAAACCGGCGGGCACCACCAGGACGCCCAAACCCGGGAAGCGCTGATCCCTTCGGACCTCTCGCCATAAACGAGTTAAGTCCTCCTTCTCCCCTCCCGGGAGAGGGAGTCTTCCTACCGTGTAGAACTCCGTCCTGCCTTCTGCCTACCTCTTAACACCAGCTTTAAAAAATCAGCTGCACGCCCTCCGGGAAAGCAACTGTGTTAATTGTCCAGACCGAGGCAGTGGGCAGGGAGGTGCCACGAAATGTCCGCTGGGTAGAGACGCATTGCATGCGTCTCAGCGCTGCCGCCCCCTAGTCGAACTAGGTGTGACCGGGCGGAGGAGACGCATGCAATGCGTCTCTACGAGATTGCAGAGGATTTGACCAGTTTTAAAGATCTCCTCGCCCTTGCCCGCTTCCCTTCTTTGCCACTTCCCGCTATACTACGCCTCATGATAGCACTCGAAATGATTACTAATTTCCCCTCCGCCCCCGGCATCTACCTGATGAAGACGGCGGAAGGTCTTGTTCTTTACGTCGGCAAGGCGCGCAACCTGAAGAAACGGGTGCGCTGCTATGTCGGCCCCGGCGACTCGCGTCTCCACATCCGTTTCATGGTGCAACTGGTCGCCACCGTCGAGTACATCGTCACCAACACGGAAAAAGAAGCGCTGATCCTCGAGAACACGCTGATCAAGCAGTACCGCCCCAAGTACAACATCAACCTGCGCGACGACAAGACCTACTTCTCGCTGCGCATGGACATGAAGGAGCCTTTCCCGCGCCTTTCAATCGTCCGCAAGGTCCCCTCCGACGGCGCCAGGTATTTCGGCCCCTACTCCTCGGCGACCTCGGCCAAGGAGGTACTGAAACAGCTCTACAAGATCTTCCCGCTGCGCCACTACCCGCTCGCCACCTGCATGGGGCGCAAGCGCCCCTGCCTCTATTACCAGATTAAGCAGTGCTCGGCACCTTGCTGCGGCCTGATATCCGTAGTCGACTACGGATCGCTCGCCGAGGGAGCCGCACTCTTTCTGGAGGGGAAAAATACCGAGATCGCCAAGCTCTACCGCGCGCGAATGAATCTGGCCTCAGCGGACCTGCGCTACGAGGATGCGGCCCGCTACCGGGACCTGATCAGCGCCATTGAACAGACGGTGGAGCGCCAGAAGGTCGTGGCGCTCGGCACCGACAGCGACGTGTTCGGTCTGCACCGGGAACGCGACCAGTTGCAGATCGCCGTGCTCCATGTCCGGGGCGGCTCCCTGACCGGAAGCCGCAGCTTCTGCTTCGACTGGGAATTGGAGACAGAGGAAGGGCTCGCCTCCTTCCTAAACGAGTACTACAGCCAGGACATCCCCGTGCCGCCCCTGGTCCTGCTGCCCATACCGCTTGCCGAGCCGGCCGCGCTCGAGGAACTCCTCTCGGAGAAGGCGGGCAAGAAGGTCACCATCACGGCACCACAGCGCGGTGCCAAGCTGGAGATCGTCAACCTCGCGCAAAAGAACGCCCTCAACGCGGCACAGGAGCGCATCGCCAAGGCGGACTCCGCCGTGGACCTGCTCGCCGAACTGGCGGAAAAGCTGAGCCTGCCCCGTCCGCCCAGGAGGATCGAGTGCTACGACATCTCCAATATCCAGGGAGAGCTGGCGGTTGGGAGCCGGGTCGTATTCATGGACGGCAAGCCGGACCGTTCGCTCTACCGGCACTATCGGATCAAAACAGTGCAGCAGTCCGACGACTTCGCCATGATGCGCGAGATGCTCTCCCGCCGTTTCAAGCCGGAAAGCACCGAGGATCTGCCGGACCTGATCGTGGTGGACGGAGGCATCGGGCAACTGAGCGTGCTGAGCGCGGTGCTCGATGAGCTTGGTGTTAAGGGAGTGGAAGAGGCGGGTCTCGCCAAGAGTCGGGTGGAGCGCGACATGGAGAGCCCTGAGATTAAGAGGAGCGACGAGCGGGTCTTCCGGCCCGGGCGCAAGAACCCGATTTCGCTAAGGCAGAGTTCCGCGCCGCTGCTCCTATTGGTGCGCATTCGCGACGAAGCGCACCGGTTCGCCATCACCTACCACAAGACCGTGCGCAGCAAGGCGTTAACGACTTCGGTGCTGGACGGGGTTTCCGGGATCGGTGCCAAGCGCAAGAAGGCACTGCTGACCCGTTTCGGAAGTCTGAAGGGAGTGAAGGAGGCGACACTGGAGCAGCTTGGGGAAGCGGTCGGGATGAGCCCGGCGCAGGCGCTCTGGGAGCAGCTGCATGGGGAAAAAGAGTAGCCCCCCATCCCCTCCCCTGCCCTCCCCTTGAAGGGGAGGGAGAGCTTTTTCAAGGTGGAATTAGTTTTTCTGCTACCGGGAAGTAAGAAGTAAACGAGAAGGTATAAGGGCATAAATGAGTAAAAACGGGAAGGAAGTAATGCTCAGCGGGGTCTAGCATTTTCGCGTTCCCTCCCCTTCAAGGGGAGGGTCAGGGTGGGGATGGGGGAACTCCTTCGGACTAGTTCCGCCTAGCGCCCCTTCTTGAGATCGAAAAGGATCTGCTTGGCGATCGCCTTCAGGGTTTCGAAGACTCCCTCGCCGGTCGTGGCGCAGGCCTCGAAGTCGGGAACGCCGGTCGGGTTAAGCTCACGCCGAAGTTCCTCGACGCTGACCAGGTTCGGCAGGTCGCGCTTGTTGTACTGCACCACATAGGGAATCTTGTCCAGGTCGTAACCCTGCTCAGCCAGGTTGATCCTGAGGTTCTCCACGCTCTCGATGTTGGCGTCCATGCGCTCTTCCTGCGAGTCGGCGACGAAAACCACACCGTCCACCCCCTTCAGGATCAGCTTGCGCGAGGCATCGTAGAAAACCTGGCCGGGAACCGTGTAGAGATGAAAGCGGGTCTTGAAGCCGCGGATCTCGCCCAGGGCCAGGGGGAGGAAATCGAAGAACAGGGTACGCTCGGTCTCCGTCGCAAGGCTAATCATCTTCCCCTTCGCTTCCGGGGCGGTCTTCTGGTAAACGAACTGCAGGTTGGTCGTCTTGCCGCACAGACCCGGGCCGTAATAGACGATCTTGCAGTTGATTTCTCGGGACGCGTAGTTGATGAAGGACATGCGACAGTACCTCTTATTGGTTAGCTGAACAGATTGTCGATATCGTCGTCGGTTATCTCAGCGAAAGGGAATTCGCCTTCACCGCTCTTCTCTTTTTCCTCGCTCTTTTGCATCAGGCGTCCGAAGATGGTGGCCAACTCCTCTGAGGACTTCTTCACCCGCAGCCGCACCAGACCAAGCGACGAGCGACTGTCGAAGAGCACCACCAGGATGACCCGGCCGGCAACGATCGAGATGTGCAGGTTGTCCTTTTCCCCTTCATGGAACAAGATGGAAAATTCTTTCTCGCCGATCAGCTTCGCCAGGCCTCCGGTAGCCGCGATGTTCCCCGCCGTAAGTGAAGCGAGCGAGGTCGTGTCGAAGCGCTCCGTCTCGCCACAACCCGTGATCAGCTGACCATTCTTGTCCACCAGAAAAATAACCTTGGCGTTCGCTTCCCGAAGGAGCTTCTCGATTACGGCATTTATCTGCTTGAATTCCTCATCGTACATAACCAACTGAGGATTCGCCATGGATGACTCCTTAAGCGATGCTGAATTTTGTTGCAAACCTTATTCTATAACAGAACCAATGCACCATTTCAAGGTATTTGGAATTCCCGCGCCACGCGGCAATCAGGTTAAGGTCAAGGTTGAGGTTCAGGAACCAAACTAAAAAAGCCCTTACTCACCTTATAATTGATTCAGGCTAGTTAGTGCCGCAGCATCTAATCCTTGATCTCAACCTTAACCTCAGCCTTAACCTAGACTTTAGCGATGCCGCGGGCGGCCTGAAGCAGTGTCGCCACCTTGGCGGGGTCGTTCGCCTCGGCGTAAAGCCTCAGCACGGGCTCCGTTCCGGAGGGGCGTATCAGCAGCCAGGAACCGTCCTCAAAGATGTACTTGAAGCCGTCGCTGAAATTGTGCTGCGCCACGTCGAAACCGGCGATAGTGCCTATCCCGCCCGCCGCCAATCCCTGCACCAGTTCTTTCTTGGCGCCGTTTGCGATCGGAAGGTCGATCCGGGCATAGTGGAAGTGACCGATCTCGTCCATGGTCTCTTCGAGCAGCGCCCGGAGACCCTTCCCGCTCATGGCCATCGCCTCCAGCAGCAGTAGCGCCATCAGTATCCCGTCGCGCTCCGGGATGTGCCCCTTCACTCCGAGGCCGCCGGATTCCTCGCCGCCCATCAGGATGTCGTGCTCCAGCATCAGCTCGCAGATATGCTTGAAGCCGATCGGGGTCTCATAGATCGGCAGGTCGTACTTCGCCGCCAGCAGATCGATCATGCGCGTGGTAGAAACGGTTTTCACCACCCCGCCGCGCACTCCCTTCCTTTCATAGAGATGGCGCAGCAGTACGGTGAAGATGCGGTGCGAGGAGAAGAACTCGCCGCGCTCGTCGACCGCGCCGATGCGGTCCGCGTCCCCATCCAGGGCAAGTCCTACCTGGTAGCCGCTGCTCAGCACCAGTTCCGAGAGCTCCACTAGGTGTTCCGCGATCGGCTCAGGCGGGTGCCCGCCAAAGGAGGGATTTTCGATGCCGTGGATTTCAGCCATTCCCGGCACCAGATGCGGCAGGTATCCGCAACCAGCTCCGTACATCGGGTCCACCACCGCCTTGATGCCTGCTTTGCGGATCAGATCCAGGTCGACATATCTGCCGAGCTGGGCGAGGTAAGGGGCGGCAGCGTCGATGAGCTGCAGCATTCCCGATTCGAGCGCTTCGGCAAGGGTAACGGAGACCACGGGGCGCGAACTGGCGATGTTGGCGGCCACCATGGCTTCCAGAGTCTTGGTCGTCGTGGGGCGCGCCGAGCCCCCGAAGGACTCCTTCACCTTGAAGCCGTTGTAGCGTGGGGGATTGTGGCTGGCGGTGATCATCACGCCGGCGCCGGCCCCCCGCTCGTGAACGGCCCACGATACGGCAGGAGTCGGGGCGTACCCTTCCGACAGCCAGACCTTGATGCCGTTTCCGGCGGCTATGCCGGCAACATGCTCGGCGAATTCGCGGGAGAGAAAGCGGCGGTCATAACCGATCACCAGCCCCCGGTCGGCAAGTCCTTCTTTGTGCAGGTAGTCCATGGTGGCCTGGGCCACCAGAGCGAGGTTTTCAAAAGTAAAGTTGTCGGCGATCACGCCGCGCCAGCCATCAGTGCCGAATAGTATCTGCAACTTAGCCCCCTGGTAACGGATTATTAGTGCGCCATTTTCCATGGCGGCGTGGCTTCTGTCAACCTTTTGTTCTGTTTCTACCCTGAAGGGTTGACCGAAGAACCTGATTGGCTTATACATAAGGCAAACGAAACCAATTTAACAGGAGGATTTTAACATGCTTAAACAAATTGTCTGTCTGGTGCTTTTGGGGCTCTGCCTCGCTGGAAGCGCTCTTGCCGCCGACGGCAGCAAGAACCCGACGCTGGTCCTTGAGACCAGCCTCGGCAACGTGAAGGTCGAACTGTTCCAGAAGGAAGCACCGATCTCGGTGAAGAACTTTCTGGAGTACACGAAGAGCGGTTTTTATGACGGGACCATCTTTCACCGCGTCATCCCGGGGTTCATGATCCAGGGTGGCGGATTCACCAAAGACCTTGCCCAGAAACCGACCAACGCTCAGATTAAGAACGAGGCCGCCAACGGCCTCAAGAACGAGCGGGGCACCCTGGCCATGGCACGCACCATGGTGGTCGATTCCGCCTCTTCCCAGTTCTTCATCAACGTGGCGAACAACGAGTTCCTGAACCACCGGGAAGGCGGTCCTTCGGCGTACGGCTATGCCGTATTCGGCAAGGTGATTTCGGGAATGGATGTGGTGGACAAGATTGCCGCCACTCAGACCGGCAGGCAGCAGGGATTCTCCGACGTGCCGGTAACGCCCGTCGTTATCAAAGCGGTGAAGCTCGTTAAGTAGCTGGACCGTTCGCTGAACCGTAGCTCATAACAGGAAGGGCGCCGCGAGGCGCCCTTCTTCGTTGCATGAGAAAGAAATGGAGGGGAGGCTGCCACCTCATGACAGGTCCGACCTCGTATGGGCTACTATCCGCTCCAAGAAAAACTCTCCCTCCCCTTCAAGGGGAGGGCCGGGGTGGGGATGGGGAAGGTCCGGCGACGCGTATTGCAAGCGCAATGTCTGAAAGGAAACTGCTGGTCGCTACTTGTAACTCTTGCGCCGGAACAGGCCGGTTTTCAGGGAGGTGATCCGGTCCAGGAAGAGCAGACCGTCCAGGTGGTCCATCTCGTGCTGGATGGCAACCGCCTCAAAACCTGTGGCACAGAACTCGCGCAGGGAACCGTCGGGCTCGGTGAAGCGCAGGGTGATCTGGGTGGCGCGCTCCACGTCCCCGGTGTAGTCCGGGACGCTCATGCACCCCTCGCGCATGACCGCGGCGCCGCTAGACTCGACGATCTCGGGGTTGACCATCAAAAGGCGCCCGTGATTATTCTCCTTACCGTGACGGTTCTGGGAGACGTCCACCACGCAGACTCTGAGGGGCATGCCGATCTGGGGCGCCGCGACCCCCACGGAACCGGGTCCGGCGACCATGGTGTCCACCAGGTCTTCGAGGAGCTGCAAAACGTCGGGGTCGATCCGGTCAACCGGGGCACAGGCCGCTTTCAGGATGGGATCGGGATAGATAACAATAGTCTTAACAGCCATGGCTAGAGAGAGACCGGTGTGATGAGGCGCACCGAGATCTCCACACTCAACTCCTTTTTCAGATT
>Ga0209123_1002856_pt1 | contig 13830 bp, 8 predicted proteins | sample BarGraIncu00431A_FD_184500 | JGI IMG/M metagenome (GOLD analysis project Ga0209123, IMG submission 184500) | Arctic peat soil microbial communities from Barrow, Alaska, USA - Barrow Graham LP Incubations 004-31A (SPAdes) (version 2) | ecosystem: Environmental > Terrestrial > Soil > Wetlands >...
CAAGAGATGGTGGATTATCAACTGCCCGAGGAGGAGGCCTTTCAACCGCAACTGGTGGCGGTCTATCAACAGGTTCAACACCTTATATGAGTAATGTACCTCCATGGCCCGTATTCGTTGAAGAACTAGAAAAACGTGGCTTAACTCAATATGCTGAAATAATTAGGGATCATCATTTAAGATAAAAAAATTTATGGTTGCTTGTTCCAGGTGGTTGGAAAAGATAGCTATATGAAAAAAGGCTGCCTTCTTTGATGGTAGCCTCTTTTCATAACCGTCATTATAGGACGCAATGGCAACTGTGCGTAATCAATCTGATTTATAGGACTCAAATATTAAAGTAGAATAGCCCTAGAAAGAGTATTAAGTCATTACGAAATGGAATATAATGGACAAAACCGTCTCTATAAACAGGAGGGAGGAACGGTCGTGGCTATGGATCAATTGACGTCGTGCAAAACTTGTTCCAAGGAAGTGGCACAATCCGCCAGCAAGTGTCCTCATTGCGGAGCTAAACTCAAGATGGGCGCTTTTGAGAAGGTGTTAATCTTCATTGGTGCTTCGTTTGTAGCCATCATTATTTATACTTATCTTGTTGCGGCAGTTAGCTTCAAATAATTGGACTTCTATATCACCAACATCGGGGGCATAAGTAAATGGCCTTTCTTGTTCAAAAAGGAATGAGAGGGGCTGTTGTCGTAATTACTGTTATAGGACCCAAGGAGTAAAATAAAGGTAAATTATCCATGATGGCGAAATAGATTGAGATGTGTCTTAAAGGTTTTTTACACGAACTAGTTCGTGTAAAGTCTATTCAGAGTACAATATACGAAGTTCGCTAATATAACGTTATGCGAAAGCCTAAGCAAATCATGAGACGTTTTTTTAGCTGTGAGAACGGTTTGAATATATGTGCATGAATATAAAAACACCTTCGTCGTGGCAGGAGTTACCAAGAGAATGTCGAAAATATAAATTAGTTTTAAAATAATGCAGAGAAGTGAGGAGTCCAATATGTCAGATAAATTCCCAAATGAGTACACCAAAGCATATTCCGATGAATCTTTCTGGGACAAGGTTCAAGAGTTTGCACTTAGTGCCGGGATTAAAGTAATATACGCTGGTTTATTACTTTTCTATGCGTTAAAAGAACCGGCTACGCCTGCTTGGGCAAAAGGCGTAATTCTTGGCGCACTAGGATACTTCGTCAGTCCTATTGACGTTATTCCGGATTTTGTTCCTGTTGCTGGCTACACAGATGATTTGGGAGTCTTGGTTCTGGCTCTGATCTCAGTAGCCATGTTCATAAATGATAATGTTAAGTCGCAGGCACGAAAGAAGATAATGGATTGGTTTCCAAACGCTACAGAAGATGAGTTTTCTGACATCGACCAAAAACTAAAATAAAAGAACGTAAACGACGGCCATGACAAAAAGAAAGTGCCGTCGTTTTTGGTAGACATAAACGTGATATTGTGGACAAGGGAAATGGCATCCAATAGCTAGCCGATCGCGTGATTAATAAGTTGGTCCGTTTCCGGAGGTTTCTCTTACTATTTGTGCCGCCAGCGGTAGCGGCGGAATGGAGGTTACTATGAAAAAATATACTTTTGGTCATATGGTATTTGATTTTATTATGACCATCATTACAAGCGGCGCATGGCTTATTTGGGTACTTATCCGATATTTGAGGACTCACTAATATGGGACGGCATAAACATAATGGGTAAGTTTGATTAAAACTGCGAAATGTAAATCAACGGTTTTAGTCAAACTTACCCAATTTACATATACCAACGAACGTGAGCATTATTTGAGGTAGAACTAACTCAAATAATGCTCATAATGTCCTTGAGTGATGGACTTTATGGCTGTTTTACCTGTTATGCTGACCTTTTGAATACCATCAACCGCTACAACCTGCCTATAGATTGATTCTTGCCACAATCCGAATGTGACACAATACAGTTGTGTCACATTCGAGTAGCTTTAATGCTCGATCATCAGTTGATTAAAAGGCCCTCATCACTGGGAGCCTTTTAACACTCAAACATGGCTTAACTCTGCTTAATGTCGGATCAATTGTAAATTCAGCAGGTTGCCCACCTTTACGCAATTACGGTATGAGGTCTGGTTTTTGTATTTTATTAGTTTATTTTCACAATATTTGCAGGAAATTGAGGAAGGATGTGGAAGGATTAAGAGTGAATTATCTAGTGGCATAGAAAACCGCCTCACTTATAGGAATGTGTAGTATCTCGCATCCCACTGTGATGGCAGTGGCTTTTCTATCGGTAGGTAGATAATTAATATAAACAAAGATGAAAGACTTTATCAGATAATGAAGATCGATAAAGTTAATATTTAATTTGAAATTAATATTTAAGGGGTAAAGATTTTGAATTTTGTATATGTAGATGATTTTTTAGAAAGTAAGGGCTTATATAACCCAAAATTAGAAGTATTAATTCCTAATGCTACTCTTTATAAGACGCTTTTATTTCAACCGTGCGGAGACATTGCTGTTGGCAATTATTTCGTCAAAAATAGAGATACGGAAATTGCTAAGTTGAAATTGAAATCATTTTTTGATCTTGCCTTCAATAAAAGAATAGATTTATGTATCACGCCAGAATATTCATGTCCATGGACTGTTATCGCTGAGTTATTGAAAGGTGATATTTTCCCTCATGAAAATGGGATATGGGTTATTGGTGCTGAATCTATATTACAAGAAGAGTTTATTGAAATGATAGAAGAACATAATGATATATGTTGGATCTATGAAGAAAAACTGTTTCAAAATTATTCTTCTGATAAATTCTTAGATCCTGTTTGCTACTTTTTCCAAGCTGAATCTAAAAGTACAAATATTTTCAAAAAGGTAGTTGTGGTCCAATTTAAAACACACCCTATGGGCGGAGCCGACTTTGAAAGGGATAAATTATTACTCGGTGATACAATTTATACCTTAAGAAATGATGAGAACTCTATTTTTTTAGCTACAATTATTTGTTCTGATGCTTTAGTATTTAATGTAAATCAGCTAAAAAGATATTTACAGCAGTCATATCTCATAATACACATACAGATGAATTTAGCACCATTCAACTTGATGTTTTCTAGTTACAGGAGGAATTATTATATTTCTAGTAATACTTCAAATAAAGAATTTATAACCTTGAATTGGGCCCAGGGTACTCAGTTATGTGGCCAAGACTTGTTGTATGGTGGAAGCGCCTTTTACACAAAATCACAGAAGTTAAATACAAAAGATGACAGAATTAATAATAACCATTATAAAGGTTTATACTATTCATTCTGTGATAATATGTATGCGGGCATATTCTTTTTCAACTATGATGAGGGTATTTATGAGTTAGAGAATACTAAGGCTATTCAATTATTATCCCCCCCACAAAATCAGAATAATACAGGTCCAATAATGAAGAACCTATTTATATGGCAAAATGATATGTGGAATAATACGGATTCAGTAAACGATAATTTAAATGACATTTGCAAAGAAATTGGTGCTGATTTCACAGTTTTGTTAGACAATGAATTAGCTCCAATTGATAAAGAAAGATTAATTTCATTATCTTTAGGTTTCATATTAGATAGAGAACAATTTGATCCACAGAAAATGTGGCCATTTAAAATAAAAGTAGGATCAGATTGTTGTGATATAAATAAAAGGTTAACATACTTTCAAGATCCCCATATCGAAACAAAGAATGAAAAAATTGGATGTCTTATGAGATTCGCACAACTATATAATACTATTATGGCTAATGGCGATAACATACCAGAGAATATTAAAGATTTAGCTTATAATTATAAACTTAAATATATTCCAAATGAGAATAATTATTCGAACCTTTTTAACATATACTCAAATAGTGAAGGTACACCTGCAACAATAGTATTTTTAGGGCAGACGACATTAAGTAATGCTAATGCTATATTCGACCGAATGTGCAACTTGTTTAAAAATAGTCTTTCTGACACAAGACTTGTTGTTTGGTATGAAGATTGTATCGGAAAAGTTATCCCAATTTGTAAGTCAAGAAGGCCTGAAATTACAAGTACTACCAGCATTGAAAACAACTCTTTTATGAAAAGAGGAGCACGATGAATATTAATGAAATAATTCTTATTTTAAATAGCTATTATCCTGAAGTAAAGATAATTGATGAAGAAAAGAGAATAATTCTGTGTAGAAATAATTATAAAGAAAGTACATATCAAATTTTTTATTTTGACTGTTCAGGTATTTGGATAGACGATGAATTCGATTTACAAGAACACATAGAAAAAATTCTAATGAATGAGTATTATTCAAATGCTGGATATATACAATGGAATTATTATATGGTTTTTCTACATGATATTAACAATTTGGATTCATTCTTACTAGATAAAAAAGCAAAAATTGAGAAGGATGAAAAATATTCTCGAAAATTTGTTATTCATACCAATTCTTTAAATAATTGGTTAGGAAGTAAGTATAAAGTACAAATAGATGAGATCAGCGAAATACCTCAGGATTTAAGTTTATTATGGACAAAAACTTTGAATGATAATAATTTGGAATGTATCTATATGAAAGATATTACATACACAAAAGGTATAGACTCAATATTATCTGGCAAACCAATCAAAGAATTAAATGAAAGAGAGAATGAAAACAATAACGGAGCAGCACCTTTACAAAGAATTCCTCATATTAAAAAAATAGTCTTGGATAGTTATCGCCAATATCCCGTTTTAAGAGAATTTGAGTTTGGAAAAATGAATTTACTAGTTGGGAAAAATGGTTGTGGAAAAACATCATTGTTAGAAGCAATTGAGTTATTTCTATGTGGTAGAAATTATAGGAATCCAGAACATAATGATAGCTCGGTAAACATAAAAGCACTTTTCGAGAATGAATCAGAATATCGAGAACTATCTTTAAATAGTACCCAAACATTTAAGTTAAGAGATGAATTTTGGTATAATAACCCTCCGTCAAATAGAAATAATCTATATAAAGGGTTTAATAGGTATAATTTTTTTAATACAGATGCTTCTTTTGAATTTACTAATGAAAAAGAAGAAGGTAATATAAGTAAAGCATTAGAAGATATAGCCTTAGGCGAGAGCGTTAATTATATTGAAAAACAACTTTTAGGGTATAAGGATAGGTTGGAAAGAGAATGGAGTTCTTACGAGAAGGATTTATTACAATATTCTGAAGTTATTACTAACGAAAGAAATACAATTAAAGAATTAATAAAAGAAGATATAAGTCCGGAATTATTATTCAATAGATTTACTGAAGAAGTTAGGGGATCTGGTTGGTTAGGGATTATTCCATTAAACATTAATGATGATTCCTCAGTTTTTCTTATAGATTTTATCAATATGAAAATTAATATATCAAAAATTATAAGTAATTGTATGTGGCTCAATGATGCAACATTTAATAAAATAAATAATGAATATAAAAAACTTGATCATATAATTCAAGATTGTGATACTAAAAATCAGGATATTTTAGATCTAATAAATGAATCAAGTAAATTGAAAAGAGATTTTGATAGAACAACAAAAATTAAGAATTTACTTCAAGAAGTTAGACCATATTTTGATATGGAAATATATAAGATTTTAATAGGACTTGATAATAAGATTAATGAGTTAAATTTAAAAGAGATTAGATTTCAACAAGCTAATAGATTACTGAAAAAAGTTGATTTTCAATTTTTTGAAAATTCAGAACTATTTATTGATCAATACTACCAAAACATAGAAACACAAATTTCTAGTATAGAGATAAAAAAGGATGACCTGGAGAATGCAATTACAAAACTTAAAAGCGGTTTAACACAACTTGAAAATATTATAAGTGAAATAAAAGCTAAAGGATCTAAATACTTAGAAACTGTTAAGGATGCATCTAACTGCCCATTATGTAATGCTTCTTATGGTGAAGGAGAACTTAAAAAAAAGATAGAAAATGCATTTATTAATATTCAGAGATCTAAAGTTCTTGAAGATATGATTAAAGAACAAAATAATATTAAAAGAAGCCTGCAAAAGTTGTATACACGAAAAGTTAATTTAGAAAATGTTATGAATGTTTTTATAAAAATAATATATAGTGGTAATGATTTGAAGTCTATGAATTTAGGATTTATTATAAATTGCTTAAAACAAATAGGATTAGACCATATAAGGCTAAAAGGCGAATATGAAAGACTTACGAATATAAAAGAAGAATTAAATTCAAAAGGACTATATGAAAATAAATTTGATAGTATCATAAATGAACTCGGAATTCTTGGAATTAATATTGAAAGCAGTATTAATAAATCTATTGTTGCTAATAAAATTGAGTATAATTATCTATATAACAAATTAGAAAAAACTAAAAAACTGGCAATTGAAAAGAGCGAATATATTGTTCTTATAATTAAAGATTATTTAAAAGATCAAAATATAAATCCTAGCATATCTATTTTACGGGAACGCTTTGAGAATATAACAAGTTCCCTATTATTATATATCGATATAATTAAAATTTTTGATATTCCTAAAAATATGCCTTTTAGGCAAAAAGAATTGGAATTATCAAAGTTACATGAGCTATTTACACTATTTGAAAAAGATAAAACTTATAAGGATAAAATAAATAATCTGATGAAGAATAGTATTAAAATTATTGAAGAATACGTTGATAAAGAAAAGCAATGCAGTATAATTAAGCAAAGAATAAAAGATGCTTTGAAAGTGGTTAATAGTATAAATAAAAATCAAAGTAAAGATAAATACTTAGAAGATTTTTTACAAGAAAATAAAATGAGGATTGTACAAATTTTCAATGAGATTCATTCCCCACAAGAGTTTGACAATATTGACTTTGATAAAGAAGGAATAACTTTAAGACGAATTAATTCTAATAGTGCGAAATTATCTACCATTAGTACGGGTCAAAGAACCGCATTAGCAATATCAGTTTTTATGTGCTTAAATCAAAAATTGAAAAATGGACCGTCATATTTATTATTTGATGATCCAATTTCTTTTATTGATGATTTAAATGTTTTATCATTTATTGATTATTTGCGTGAATATGTTATAAACACTGATAGACAAGTGTTTTTTGCCACTGCTAATGAAAATTTAGCCTTCTTGATTGAACAAAAGTTCAGAATGCTTGGAGATAACGATTTCAAAGTACATACATTTGAGAGATAGTTATATCTATGGTAACCCCAACGAAAAAGAGGTAGCTAAAAGGTTTAATAAAACTCAAGTTCCATAACAAAAATCTTTCGATAATTACCTGTGCCTGGGTTCCCAATCATCACAACGTTTTGGCGTTTGCTGACAAAGTCACAACTAGCCAGTTCGTAAATAAAGGCCTCTGAGAGGTGCTCGAATCGGCTGCAATCAAGTTCGTCGATAGTCTTTACGTATGGAAAGTTTGAGAACTTAATTCTACGTTTCTGGCTGCTTTCCACGCGAGAATCAAGTTCCATCTTCATCAACGCCAGTAGAAATTCCTCATAGCTTTTCCGCTTAGCATCCGCACACTTCTCACAACATGACGAGTCTCGTATCTTTGGCAAATCACTTCCGCAGATCGAAGAGCCCCTCAGCAAATCCTACCTTCCCGCAATTTTTTCTTCTGCCTATATCCGCTAGAATGAGTTTAACAACAAACTCGCTGCCCGTAGGTCTAAATACCCTGCCGCATTGAGGGTATTCCATTGGTTCAGCATTCTTTTGTTCTTTAAGCTTGCTCAATAAGCCTTTCCGCAAAGCTTACTTCAATTTGTTTTGGAGTAGGCATTTTGCTTTTAATTGTTTTTCTGTTTCCGTGGCTTTTATATTGCTAATCTATTTTAAAAATATCATTACTTAGGCGACAAATACCTTCTCTGGTCTCAAAGAAGTCCTTCCTGTCTACCGTTTGTATACTTACTGATATATTTCTTTTCACCAGCTTGTGGGTCCTGTACAGTATTTAATACGTCCCATAACCTTTCTTTGAAGGGGGAAGTTGCTTGGGCCAGTGATACATTTGATCATACCAAAATATAGATTGTAAAATATCTAACTATGATGATATAATAAAAGTAATTAAATAAATAAAATCACTGACTAAAGCAAATAAAACTAGGGTCAGCCCCGTTTTACCATCAGGTAAAGCGGTGCTGGCCCTTTGTGTTTTTGAGGATATAAGTTTTGCAGGGGGGTGTGTTGCCATGAGAAAAATTAAAATATTTCACTTATCGGAGAAGCTTCCGACGCTAAAAAATGTACTTGCAAGCTACCTCCATGTGTACACACTGCGTGTGCTCATGGAGGTTGTAAGGGGTTCACCTTTAACCCATAAGACCAACGAAGAAATAAAGGAGTATTTTTAATGCCACGAAAACGAGAGAAGCAGCTCAAATTCTTCGTCACTTTCTCAGAATTGGAGCACATAAAAAGCAACGTCGCAGAGTCAAAATCTAGTCAAAGCGACTTCCTTCGGAAATCCGCTTTAGATAAAGAGATTGTAGTGGTAGACGGAATAACAGATCTAGTTTTGCAAATCAAGAAGGTTGGAATAAAACTAAACCAGATTACGAAATTAGCTCACCAATCTCGTGTAAGTGACGTTAGCGTAGAAATGGAGCAGATCCACGGGGAGTTGAATGAGATATGGCGATTATTAAGGCAGTCGCTACACGCCAAAAGGCGAAGTTAAGTAGTGGTATTAAGTACATCACTAACCCTGAAAAAACAGATCAACTACTAGTCAGTGGCAAAGATTGTAACCCTCAGACGGCCCTGGCAGAAATGGAAACGACAAAGGAGTTATTCGACAAAACAGATGGAAGGAAATACAAACATTTCATCCAAAGTTTTGATCCAACGGATGTTATAGATCCTGAAAAGGCCCATGAGCTGGGTAAGGAATTTGCTGAAAAATCATTTTTAGGGTACGAGGTTTTAATCGCAACGCACCTTGATAAAGATCATATTCATAATCATTTCATTGTAAATTCGGTCAATTTCAAAAGCGGCTTAAAACTTCAAAGTAGTAAAGATGATTTACAAAATATGAAAGATTTGAATGACCGGATATGCGAGCACGAAGGCTTGCATGTTATTCAGAGAAAAAATCCAGGTAAAGAACTTAGCATGAAAGAATACCAAGTTGCAATAAAAGGGCAGTCTTGGAAATTCAAGCTAATGAGCGAAATAGATCAATCAATGGAGACTAGTAAAAACAAAGAGGAATTCATTAAATTAATGGAAGACAAGGATTACAAAGTAAATTGGAATGGAAAAAACATTACTTACACAACGAGTGAGACTAAGCCTGGCAAGGGGAGTAGAAAATGCCGGGACAACAAACTGCACGATGAAAAATATTCTAAGAAGGAAATGGAAAATGGATTTAGCAGAGTTAAAGAAAAGTGGGAAAACAAGTCCCATGACTTAGAATTAAGTAAAGGGGCGATAGAAAGTGGATTTGAACGCACTAAAGAAAATCAACAACCCAATCAGCTACCTCCAAGAAGAAGTCCAGGACAACAAAGCCACAACGACATTGGAACAGACATCCTTTTCAGTCACCGAAACACCAGAGCAGAATCAGCAGATACGATATTTGGCGAGCGAAATGTTAGCACTGGGGGAATTAGTGCGAAAGAAAATATTGCAGAGCGAGACGGACAGGTCGGAACTGGAAAAGAAACTCCTGGAAAGCGAAGCAACACAGGAAGAGTTGAAAATGAAACTAAACGCAACATTCAGGGGAATGAAACAAGAACTCAAGGAACTAAAGGAAAACGAGTTTCAAAAACTCAAGGAAATAGAGATCGCATCAAAAACAATCAACATAGAAGCGAGGCAAAACCACGAGATTTATCAGACGTTCACCAACCAGATACTAAAGCTATTTCTCGAGGCCAAGGAAATAAAAAAACAAACGTGGCAGGAAAAGGCCAAAGCGTACGGAGCCAATCTTCTGATTTCAACAGCTCTAATAATTGGACTACTGGGCGTGTACCGACTGGGGACCCTCTTGATTCTATGGTCAAAATACTAGACCAATCTATCCAAAAAGCACTGAAGGATGAGCAGGAAAATATATTTCGGAAAAAGTGCAAACGTGAGCGAGAAGTAGCAAAAAAGACAAAGGACAAAGATTATGAAAGAGAAAGGTAGGGAAATAAATGATTATATTTATCCAGAGTAATGCGCTTATTATCTCAATATTAGTAGTCTTGGTCGTGGCTGTTGCAACCTGCAAAAGAAACGCGATACTCGCCGGGGCAGCGATTAGCGTTTTTGCATATGTGGATTTTGCACTATTAGGCGCAGCGTCAACGTGGTATGTAACATCAACTCTGAAACCAGCATTAGCAATTGCAGAGGCTAAAAAATTCATCTCACCGCTTTATGTTTTAGGAGTGGGATCATCGTCTCTGATTTGGCCAACAACGGCAGCCACAAAACATATTTCCAATGCTTTTGTCCAGGAACAAATATTTTTAGGTTTGGCGATCCTCATGCTAGTGATGTTTGCACTTTCAAAATCGACGAAAGGCTTATCAGTTCTCTTCGGCGGCAGTGTAGCTAAAAGAAAGCATGGAGAAGAGCACGGATCAGCAAGGTGGGCACGACTTAATGAATTGAAGAAAATCTTAACAAATGGCCCGAGCGGAACAATTTTAGGGACGATGAAAGGCCAAACATTATTTTTACCTGAGGTAGTAATAGGTTTTAACCAAAACACATTGGTCGTAGGTCCGTCAGGTAGTGGAAAGAGTTGGTCGCTTTTACGACCGGCGATAATGCAAGCAATTAGAAACCAAGAGAGTATCATAGTCACGGACCCAAAAGGCGAACTAGTAAAGGACATGAAATCAATTATGGAAGAAAATTCGTACATTGTAAAAGTTTTGAATTTAGTCGATCTGAAAATTGGTGATCAATATAATCCGTTCAGTCTAATTGTGGATGATCAAGACGCACTCGACTTAGCGTCTGTCCTGGTTGAAGCGGATTCTAGTCGGAGTAGTGGTGAACAGTTTTGGGATGATGCACTAATATCTTATTACCAAGCAATTATTCTATATATCGTCCACGAGCTACCACTGAGCCAGCGACACATTAGAAATTTGTTAGAAATTGCTGCACGTTGGGGTGCTGACAAAGAAAATATAGACTCATTATTTTTAGCCCTAGACCCACAACACCCTGCAAGATGTGCTTACGATTTGGGGTTCAGAGTTGCGGCGGATAAGATTCGTGATGGAATTATTATTTCAGCAGCGGCGAAATTAGCGATTTGGCAAAGCATGGACGTGTGTAGTTTAACAAGTGGAGAAGGCATTAACATTGCTCAAATCGGAAAAGAGAAAACAGCTTTATTTCTAAAAATGAGTACATCGAAAAAAACTATGAGGCCGGTTTCACAATTGTTTTTCAACCAATTGTTCCAGATCTTGTTCCATGTTGGTGAAGAAAATGGAGGCCAATTACCGGTTAAAGTGCGAATTCTTGCTGACGAATTAGGAAACATTGGTAAAATATTTGAGCTAGAAAAGAGACTCTCCTTAACGAGATCGTATGGTATAGGCTTTATGGGTATCTTTCAAAATGTGAAACAAATGGAAAGCATGTATCCAGATTTTCAGTCAATAAAAGCTAATTGTCATACCTTTGTTTTCCTAGGTGGGGGGGATCATGAAACATTGAAATTTGTATCAAATATCTTAGGAGAACAAACTATCGAGACCCAAAGCAACAACGAGAGTGAGCAAACTACAAGGGTAGATACATCGGGAAGTATGGGTTTGAGTACCAGCACAAGTCGCAGAATGTTAATGACACCAGATGAAGTCGGACGTATTAAGAAAGAAGACATGATAGTGCAACTAAGCGGTGAATTTCCGGCGATTATGCAAAAATACGATTACACGAAACATCCGCTTGCTAAGAAATTAATTCCAAAGATGCTAACTAAAGAAATGTTCACTATCCGTGCAGAAGTGGATCTCTTTGCACTGCCTCCAGAGGCCAGCGACCAGAAAACACCTATCAATTATAGTGATAGTTCATATATATAAAGGGCTTCTGTTTAGATGGTGCGCATTCAACCGACAACGTACCATACCAGGATACAACATCTGTAGATCTTAGGTAAAGTAAAACTGAAAAATATACAGATTATTCCACCCATAACCCCATGTTAGTGAAAATTAGAATTCCAAAGAGATGCGAGGAGCATCGGCGAATTTAACAAGCTTAAACCATCAGCGAATGTCAAAAAACATTTAATTTATTAAAGTCAAAGGAAAGAGGAGGTGGTGGAAGCAATATGATTTATTATACTGTTCAAGAGTTGGCTCTAATGTTACGTGTAAGTAAGTCGTACATTTATGACATCATTTCGAGAGGCCAATTAAAAACTGTTCGTTTATCAGAAAGACGGACACGCATTCCTGCATCTGCCATAGAAGAATTCACAAAACAACAAATGGACAACCCGTTGAGATACAATTATAATAGAGTTGTCGTTCAGCCTCCAAAAAAGGGGCGTAGACCTAATGGCTCAATTTAGGAATCGTGGAAGTAATGTTTGGCAAATTGGTATTTATCTTGGGAAGGATGATGAAGGGAAAAAGCAAACTCAATACTTCACATTTTACGGCACAAAATCCCAAGCTAAAGCTTATGGAAATGATCTAGAAAAAGAATATAAACATAAGGCCGGACCATCTAAATCTGTAGTTATAAATGTTGCAGACTTGCTAGACAAGTGGTTACATGATGTTCAAAAGAGAATTGAAAAAAGCACTTTTGAACAATATCAGCGCCAAGCAAAAAAGTTAAAATTTTTACTAGGTGATTTACAACTTTATAATTTGGATTCAGTAAGTATTGCAGAACGCCTTGAGATATTAGACAATGAAGATAAATCGCCGAGGACCATTAAAAATCATTACACCATTTTAGTAACGGCAATGAATTGGGGAGCTGACAAAAAGTATGTAGATCGTGATGTGATGCGGGGTATTAGGCCACCAAAGATTGAACATATAACTCGCGATGTATACAAAGCCGATGAATTAAGTCGTTTCATTGAAACTGCAAAAGCGTATAAGCATTATTTATTCCTGAAGATGCTGGCTTTATTGGGACCAAGAATAGGCGAAATTATGGGTTTGAAATGGAGAAATGTTTCAGACAATGGGATAATCAAAATTGTTGAAGCAGTTAATTCTAGATTGCGATATTTAAAGGATACCAAAACTAAAAACAGTAAAAGAGAGCTTGAGCTTGATGAAGAGACATTTAAAGAACTTCTAGAGCACAAACACTTAATGTCATTGCAAAATAAGGCAGGAGATAATGATTTTGTTTTCCAGAGTGATGATGGTGAATGCGTAAGATATCAAGTGATCTTAAAGGCAAAAAACAGAGTTCTAAAGAAGGCAGGCCTTCACCACATACGCGTGCATGATTTAAGACATGGTGTAGGTTCGCTAATGTTGGATAGCGGTGAATCAATTACTACTGTCGCGGAGCAGCTAGGACAAGTACCTGCAACAACGGCAGGAACGTATAGTCATGCACTCCGAAAAGGCGGAAGTATTAGCAGACTACTGAAATAATACTTGATTCAATTCGGTCAAAAATTCGGTCACATTTTTTCAGATCCTTGGTGCAGGCGGGTTTATGACTAGGTTAGTAATCTTCGAGTCCTCTCAAACCCACCATATGAACACTAACGAGAGTTTTTATAAAGACCTGAAGACTCGCACGCGCGAAACG
>Ga0209123_1002859_pt1 | contig 13815 bp, 13 predicted proteins | sample BarGraIncu00431A_FD_184500 | JGI IMG/M metagenome (GOLD analysis project Ga0209123, IMG submission 184500) | Arctic peat soil microbial communities from Barrow, Alaska, USA - Barrow Graham LP Incubations 004-31A (SPAdes) (version 2) | ecosystem: Environmental > Terrestrial > Soil > Wetlands >...
GGTTCACCTTTTAATGACCACCACTTAAGTTTATCGCATACATCTCAACCAGGATTGCGCTCGTGCTTGAAAGCAACACTGCTAAGATCGGCCTTGCAAAGAGTTATACAAATATATCTATTGTCATCATCAAAATGCTTACCGTTAGCACTATAAGTTATTAATTGTTTTTATATGGAGGATTGCGCCTAACGGGTGGCCAGACCGCGGCGAACCCATTGCGAAGCATGGGTTCGCTGTGGTTTGGGTGATGTTAGCACTTGGTTTTTTTTATTCATGACTATCCTTCGCTTGTCGGCCACCAGAGGCTTTTCAACACTACAATAGTCGTCCGTTTATTATTGTTTTTCAATTATCTGCATCTACCGAAACTGCATCTCTTTCTTTATTCGATTTTATAATCATTCATTTTGCTTTATCCACAAATATTATACTGGACATAATACTTATAAGTATCATCCCTACGAAAAATATGAACAATCCCAATTTACTTTTTGAATTTATCTTACTAACCCTTAAAAGTAAATATCCTACAAGCAAATTAAATAGTGCCCATAAAACATTAATCAAAGGAGATGAAAGTCCTTGACCTGGGGGATTAGCAAATGGTGACGGGAAAGCGTTTCCTGAAATTCCATTAACAAAATGCGGAATCGCATTCGTTAAAAATCCTCCTGCAAAAAAGCCTGCAATGTAATGATACCATTTCATTGGTTTTTCCAATAATTTGCCTATTTTTGTCATAGTTGTGAATATTTATTTGTTTTCCTTTTTGTCTGTTTTTCTTGTCCCCAATTAATAATCTAATCAGGGGGGGATATTTCATCTAGATCAAATGAATCCATCGTCCCAATTATCTGCAATTGCGTTTATCTACCGCTAACCTCTATTAGTCTTTATCAAAATCAATTGCAGAAACCAATTATCAGGCGTCTTTCTTTATTGGTCGAAACCGCAGTCTAAAAATTCTTTCTTTTCTATTGCACCACTTCTGAGGCTGTTTCTTTCTCTTGGATGTTTGATTCACATTTGCAGGAACCAAAATATGTGCGCTCTAAACTAAGTGCTAACGGGTGGCCAGGCCGCGCCCACGAAGTGGGTGTGGTTTGGGTATTGTTAGGGCTAGGAGTTTTTTCCTTTTATTCGTTATAACTTGCTAGCAATTGGTCGCTTCTGATGAAGTTCATAACCAATCAATTATTCATTCTATTATATAAAAAAATTCGACCAGATACTGGTTGTTGCTGAAATAAGCTTTAAACTGTCAGCGGTGGTTTTCACGCCGAAGGCGTTTGCTTGCGACAAATTTTTCTTTTTCTTGTGCGTATTTTTTTTCTTTAATTCGTTTTTGCTTGTTGACAATTGGTTGCTTTTGATGAAGTTTATAACCAATCAGTTATTCGTTCTATTATAAAAAAAAATTCGACCAGATACTGGTTGTTGCCGATATCGAATTTAAACTATCATTTGCATTTTTCCACGCCGAAGGCGTTTGCTTGCGTCAAATTTGTCTTTTTCCGTGTTCGTTAGTTTCTTTCCTTTTATTCGTTTTTACTTGTTGGCAGATGGTTGCTTCTGTTGAAGTTCATAACCATCCAGATATTCGTCCTATTATAAAAAAAATTCGACCAGATACTGGTTGTTGTCGAATTACGCTATCGACCATCAGCTGCGGTTTTCACGCCGAAGGCGTTTTCTTGCGGTCAAGTTGTTTTTTTCTTTGACAACGTCGGAAGTTTTTTTATTTTTTGAAATTCTACTTGAACGCGTTTTACTCTTAGCCCTAACGGGTGGCCAGGCCGCGCCCACGAAGTGGGTGTGGTTTGGGTAGTGTTATAGCCAGTGCATTTTTTTCGGGTATCGGTTTATCTACACGAATTCAGGAATTCTGGATAAGCCGTCAAAAATAATTGATAATGTGTCATCATTCGATCATAAATCTCTTTTTTCGAAAGCCCATAGTAACTTGGATGGAATGAATCTATTACAAGTTTATTTTTAAACTTATCAAAATACATCCAATTATTGATCTTCTCCAATCTCGGATAGACATTGGTTTTTACAAAATCTTTAATCATGCTACTCCCGCCACCGCAAACAATAATATCTGGGTCTAGAATTTGAATCTGATCCTTAAGAAATCCTTTATATCTCTCAATATGTTCTGAAAGCGTCTCATTTGAAATTCGGCTTACTCCTGACTCTTTTTTACAATTAACAATTGCAATTGGAGTTTTATCAATGAAAGGCGAATAAATTTTTGTGTCATTAATATCTTCAAAGATCGGCGAGCGCCCACTATCATCAATATTCAATAGCCCATACAACCAAAGTGCAATATTCTTGTAGTGTAGAGCAGTTATATCAGTTTCATTTTGTCTAAGTATCCATTCACGAATATCTTGATTTGGATTGTAAGGAACATCTTTATTTAGGAACATTACTCTTTTAGGTGCAATATCCCACAAGGCATCCTCACTACCATTTTTTCTGAACCAAAATGTTTTTCCGTCTTGTGTGACTGAACATGTAATCTCTCCTCTATACATTAATCCATCTTCACAAAAATCAGTAAATCCATCTTGAATCGATTGTGCTTTCCATCTTTCGAATAAATTGTCTGTTTTTGTTTGATAGGAATTTTCTAAATCCATAGTAGTCTATTTTTTTACTTTAATATCCAAATATCCTGAACTTAAAATATGAGCAGCTTTTACGTCAAGACCATATTTCCGCATAAATGCATCAATTATAAGTTGTTGCCCAGCAGGAACATAGGATATAGGATTGCTTGAACTAGGTGTTATAACCTCTACACTCATCCCTTTTTCGTAACGAATGCTGTTTGTTATTCCTGATGATTTTACTGTAATTGTCCAAAGTGCCATAAGATTGTTTTTTAATGATGAATATTTAAAGTTGCTTTGATATACCGATTCTTGCATTGGCTATAACGGGTGGCCAGAGCGCGCCTGCCGAAGGCGGGTGTGCTTTGGGTGATGTTATAAGCCGTTTTTTTTATTCTTCGTTATTGATAAAAATATTATGCAGGTATTTTATATGTTGAGATATTAATTAGTACCAATATAAGTACTATCTGGCTTTGGACTGAATGCTTTAAAATGCAAGGTTTCATTCAAAGATTCGAATCCGCTTTGATCAGTATATTGAATTTTTGAGAAAAACAATGTAGTATTATTTTTAATTACTCCTGTACTCAGCTTTGTGAAACTGCCAAAATCATATGGATATTCCATTAATATATTTCCATCTTTTAATATATATCGTCCCCAAGCTCTTTTTAATACTTTTATATAATCATAAAATTTGCCACTTTCAAACAAATATTCAATATCATTAAAATTATCCCAAGAAATGCAACAATCAATCACTTGACCATCACCATAAAAAACATATGTATACAAAGTATAATTTTTTTTTAAATAGTAATAACCATCAATACGAAATTTATTACTTGTATTTATTTTTTTTGGTAAAGTAAATCCACCTTTATCTGAATCGGTATTACAGCTACAGCATAAGGAAAGAGCAATGCAAGCTAATACGGCAAAAAATTTATATTTCATAAAAAAACGTTTAGAATCTAATTTAATATTTTGACTATTGGTTAATAGACTGAATTGATATTCTGATTTTTTGTAATTGTCACTATTAGCCGAAACTACAGTTCTTTTTTTTGTATTCAATTTAGCAATTATGAGACAGTTTCTTTCTTTTGGATGTTTGTTGCTAATTTGCAAAAGACTAAACATGTGCTTTTTAAAATGGCTTATAACGGTAAGCCAGACCGCGCCCACGTAGTGGGTGTGGTTTGGGTAGTGTTAGCTGCCGTGTTTTTTTATTTCAATCGTTCAACAATTTCATCAAATGCGCCATTAAGGTTCTTCTCTGAAAGAGTTGGATTCAAGCTACTATTTGTAAATCGAACATTCTTGTAATGCCTTTCATCTTCGGGGTTTAACTCCTTAATTGCATCAAACCAAAGTCTTTTACTACGAAGGATAACAATTATCGCATTTCTGTCAATCGCTTTTCTAACCAACTCAAAGTTATATTTTTGCGATCTCAATTGATCATCCGTAAGATCCTTGTAAAGATCCTTGTAAAGGTCCTTATACTTTTTGGATTGATAAGGGAAGAATTGGATCACCGAAATATTCTTTGCCACTAAATCTTTTGATGTCTTCTTTATTAATGGTCTTAATTTGGTTGCCCAATAAGGCGATTTCTCTGAATACTCGTCATCCAGACAAAATAGTGGTAATTCAGGAATCGGGAACTTATGTTGTATTATTTGCTCCCAAAACGGGTCGTATTTTTTATAAAAACCAACCTTTTCTTCCTTAGGATCCCAACCGGGATTAAGAGTCAACAATACTATTGGAGAATTAAGGACATCACCCATGAATGGAGCAGGCATAATATCTGTATGAATCTGATAATCATATTCACTGGTTGCACTAGTCAACCGATTCCGATCATTAAATTTTTTAATTATCTCCTTCTCATCGCTCAGTATGAAGTTTGTAATGTCTTTTGAGTTAATCAACTCAATCCAAGGATTTTCCATATTTAATATTTATATAAATCTTGCAGAAGAAGACTTAAATTATGTCAAGATGTGAATTGTTATTCAAATCAGCCAAACCAAAATCTGAATCAATCTTGAAAAAAGCATTGCACCACTTCTGAGACTGTTTCTTTCTCTTGGATGTTTAATTCAAATTGTAGGTGTCTTAACATGCGGGCTCCAACATGGCAGCTAACGGGTAGCCAGGCCGCGCCCACGAAGTGGGTGTGGCTTGGGTATTGTTAGGGGGCGTAATTTTTTATTACAAAAAAGTTAGACCAATCTTCCGATCCAATCCGTTTTCAAAAATCCGTATCAAAGTCGATAGTTGAATATTGCCCTTTGCATTCTCAATCTTTGAGATGTAGCTCTTTTTCGTTCCGGCTTTATTAGCTAATTGTTCTGTTCAATGATTTGGTGCAACAAGCATACAAAACAAAATGGGTGATTCATTTCTTTTTGTATATATTCTTTAATCTTTTATCAAACGAACTGAATAACCATAATTCTTGGACATATCGTTATGGTAAATGACTTTATTATTCAATGATAGTCTATATATTTCTGCATCTAGAGAAAGATTGTTAGCGGTTGTACTCCACCAACGACAACTTTCACCAATTTCAGCGAAGTGATTTGATCCTGAGCCTCCATGAAAATAACCACTTGGGAGTGCAGAAAACCCTGATTCGTTGTTTCCTGATAAATAACTACCAAATCCTCCATTTTGATCTATATCTGTTTTCCAATACATTGTACTTGCTAGTGATTCGTATACTAAATCATCATTACTACCTGTTTTATAGTCACCACTTATTCCATAAATCGTTCTTAAGTATTTTGTAAGCACTGACCATTCGGCATACGTGGGCACATGCCAACCATTTGGGGAAATTTTACGATTATCAGTTACAGCATACCAATTATATAATCGTCCATACTTTGTAATAGTATCAATATTTGTAGTGTTATTATATGTACAAAGTGCACCACTTTTTAGGTACAAGTCATTTGTAATATAAGGAATTTCATCTCCATTTGAATATCTGGTAACACGCAAATTCTCCGCCATCCATGTTTGTGTACCAATCGTAATTGTACGATATGTATTCCCATCCATATCACTCATAGTATCATACGTTAATTTTGGATTGAAAATAGTTCCAATAACTTCTTCTTTGTCTGGTTTACAAGAGAAAAGTAAAAAAATAAAAAATGTACTATAAAGAAACAAGAATCTGTTTAATTTATTCATAATATCAAATTTAAAGGTTTGAAAAATTATCACTATTGATAGGGGTGGAATTCCTTCGCCGTTTTGCATGCATATACTGCCATACCGTTTCGTGAAAATTAGATATTACGGCATTTTGGGCAGCTGATACAAAAAAGAGGTTGCCCCACTTAAGCAAAAAAACCGACCTTACAAAACCCATCGAAACCAGGCAGCAGCGTATTGTTCGGCTTACCGGTTTTGATCCCTGCAAATGGACGTATTGTAAGACCGGCACTATGCGAATGATACTTCATCTTATTCTTCACCTTGTCACCAAGGTCTTTATAGAAATCGACTAAGTAGTCCCCGAAAAAATGATCTGTCTTGCCATAGTTTAAAGTTATCCCCAAAAATAACGCATTATTTTTGATGTTATCTCGAAAGTGAACAAAAAATGTTATGAGCCGGATTTTATTATGCCCCCTAACGGGAAGCTAGGCGCAGGCCCGAAAGGGCTTGCGCTTAGGTAGTGTTAGCACCAGGCCTTTATTTTTTTACACCACTGCTTAATATTTTAAGCACTTTTAAATCCAAATATTCGCAGAAATAATATTACAAAGATTATTTCTGGTATAACGGCTGGTAGCAGTATTGGCCCAAACATAATGTCAAAATTAAACACCCATACTTTCAAAATTAGTATTGAAAAGAAGATGGAAAATGCAAGTGTTAATAAAATAAGTGCTGCAATTTTTATTGCGTTTTTATGAATGTGCTTGTAATGAAATATAGCAACTATCTGGATAATAATACCCAAAAAATAAACTATAGAACCAAGATATAAAGTTAAAGTTGATAGTTCAAAAATTGAAATTTCTGTATTCATTATTTTACGGTTGTTTTATTTTTATTTGGGTCATAAATTAGATCAGGATATTTTTCTTGGTATTCTTTAATCATACTATTAGGACGAGGATCTATTATCTTTGGAGCATTTTTATCCACATTCTTATCTTGTTTCACTACATCTGTTGCAAAAGTCCCACAATTATTATCTGTCAAACTATATTCTTCTCGATTAGTATCACTGTTTTCGGCTTTTCTGTCTTGAGCATAACTGTTCATTTCTTTAAAATTATCACTTTCGATATATGCACCTTCAATTTTGCCACCATGTCCGGCCTTATCAGATATTTGTCCCATTACTTTATTTAAGGACTCAATTGTCGGTTTCCCATCTTTCCCAATTTCAACATTTGAGACGGCGAATGAGCGAACAGCTCCTTTTCCCTCTTTGTCATATCGTCCATATTCATAATACTTTGTTGTTCCAGTCTTATTATCAATTAGTAAGACTCCAGCGTGTCCTAAACCACCTATTTTGCCAACAGGAGTGGATATCTTGTAGTCTGGAAAAACGGTTATAACGGCATCTTTTCCGTTGGGATCAATGAATAAAATGGGATTATTATTAGCATAAACGTAAGGGCTAATACTATAATACTTTTCAGAATGAGGATCTGGCGATAGCCATCTACTTGAATACTCAGCCAAATACTTAGTTTTGGTTGTATCTTCTTCAATAAAAGCAACCACCTTGTTGGTTTTTGTGTTTAGTAATACTGTCCCAATCTGAACAACCTCTTCGTTCTTGAAGAACTCATTGTAACGGCCATTGCTGAGGGTTAGCGGAGCTTTATTGAAGCCATGCTCTTTGAAAATGTCTTTGTCTTTTGCAAATGTTGCATTTGAGCCAAGTAGTGCAATGCTACTGATCAATAGAATAAGTTTTTTCATGGTTACTTGTTTATTGGTTCCAAATTTAATGATTTACATTCTTGTTTGTATATTTTCCTGATTCTGTTTTAAGAAGACCGAGCCATTGGGCATACATCTCTTCCGGCATACGGCGATAGCCAAGCTGGTAAAGATGTATGTAAGTCTGCTCCATGTCCTCATACATTGACTTTATTGTTGGGTCGTTAAAAAGATCTTTGGGACTTTTGACTTTTTTTTCTTTGGCTTTTGCATCAAGAAAGACTTTTTGTGCTTCCGCTTTGGTGAGCATTGCGTTTACGTTGACAGGATTGTATTTCAAACATGTCTCGCAACATTTCAAAACAAAATCAGGATTAGCTTTGCCAAATCTGTGCTGATAACCCTGCGCAAGATCAAGCATACAATAGGCAACAGATTGTTGTAAACTTAACGTATCCATATACAGGCCATTACGGATAGCATCCAGATGGACATAACCTGATGCCATTATCCATGCATCTATCGGGAAAGTAGCACTGGTCAGCTCTGTATTGTACCAGCCGGTCTTTTTACAACGTAATTTTATATAGATGTGATTTGGAGCAAAAGAAAGGTATGCAGGTATATTCAATTCTTCCGCAAGAATTTTGTAAAGGTATGGAATAGAATGACAATTACCTTTTCCTGCAATCAAGAGTTTTGAAACAAACATATTTGACCAGTCTCGTTGCCCCCACATATCCTCAAAATCATAAGTATATGGTTTATGAAAATAAACATGAGCAGGATCAAGCACAATCGAAGTTGTATCTGTCAAGACCTTGAATATAGCAGCGTGTTTGGTTACAGTTTCTTTGTCTGAGGCATCATAGGAAATCAATTCGGGAGAGCTTGTGAGCCTGATTAGACCAGTCAGAAGGTCTATTTCTTCATTTATTTTCTTTTTGTTAAGCAGTCCGTCAAAGTAGGCGTTTTCTGTAGCAAGCACCGCCTCCTTAAAATTCAAGGGCTTATTTCCAATAAGCATCCCGTTGATTTCGTTGTATGCCTCTTGATAAAAGCGCGTGGAATCTTGCGCATTCAAATTGCAGGCATATATGACTGACAATAAGATAAATATGACTTTATATTTCATCAATTCAATGTTTTAGTTAAACGAAGCATCAGACCTTGATTTTCCTGTTTTGCTTTTTCTTCATTCAGAGATTTTAGCCATGCCTGGTATGCTTCAATCGGCATGGCCTGAAAACCGCTTTCATCAATAAACCGATATGTTTTATCCCGCTCTTCCAATAATCTATACACTTTTGGGTATTGGGATTTCAATACATCAGGATGTGGTCGTCCAACTTGGTTAACAACGTATTCAAACCTATGAGTTTGATAATTTGCCTTCATCTGTCTTGCGGAAATGTTTGCCGGTGTATATTTTAATGTGGTGTCTGCACACTGGGAAATAAAGCCATCGTATCCGTATTTTTGGGAATAGCCTATCGCCAAATCATTTAAGCAATTTGCTATGGTTTGCCTTTTTGTCTGTGGTTCCATGTAAAGATGATTCTTCAACGCTTCTGATGTTATATATCCTGATGCTGTGATAAAGGCATCCGATACAATTCGACCATTGGTCAGTTCCACGTTATACCAATTCCCGGATTTATCCTTAAATTTTGCATAAGAATGCGAAGGCGAAAAAGCCAGATTTGCTTGTGTGTTTGTTTCTTCACAAAGGATCAGGTAAAGAAGGGGTAGAGAATGGCATTGTCCGGTCTTCGTTTTGAGCAACTTGGAAACGAACATCTTTGTCCAATTATTTGTACCCATAATGTCGTCAAAGTCATATTGCATTGGGTAAGAAGTTGCTGTGCCACCCTCCGATGAAGCATCCTTAACTTCTAGCGTATCAGCCAAGACTCGAAACAGCATGATATTTCTTGTCTGAGGGTTGTTCCAGTCATAACCGCTTTGTCCGGCTTTGAGTTTGGCGATGAAAACAAGCTTTTGAATTTGTTTGTTGAAATCGTCATATTTTAGCCGCCCTCCCAAGTAGGCATTCTCGGTCATGAACACGGCTCGTTTCAAACTCATTGGTTCTGCGCCGCGGAGCATACTGTTCAACTTTGTTGCTGCATTTCGGTAATGTTCTGCACCGGGTTGGTTGGCCAAGGATGGGAGGTCATATTGTATTTGTCTATTCAAAGTTTGTTTGTTAAGGACTTTGTTCAACGTCTCGTTTCTTTTTTGTAACTCTTTCTGGTCCTGCTTGTATTGATAAAGCGGATCATTGGAACTATTATTGGGGACGTTTGTAATATTGCTGTTTTGATTGGAGCCTATTAGAACCTGATTAAAACTAGAAGGTTGTGGTTCTTTGATGACAGGGACTTGACCAATAACACCTTGAATGTTAAACCAAAACAAAGTCACCACGGCAGCATGAAATGCTGTCGTGAGCCAGCCGGAGGCTGGCAAAGTTCTTTGTTCAGTATTTGGTTTTAGTCTTTTGATTTGGTTCATCTTCAATTTCATTTGTTGACTATAGAAGGCTGTATGGTTGCGCTTCTTAGGCTTGGTGCTAACGGGTGGCCAGGCCGCGCCCACGGAGTGGGTGTGGTTTGGGTATTGTTAGCCCGAGTCGTTTTTTCTTATAAGTCAATTCATTTTGTATTTGAGAGAAATCTGCCAACTGTTGCTATAAAAGGAATTTAGTGCAGCTGGATGTCTGTAAGGATAGTTCATAGCATCTATCAAGTCCACCCTCATTAATCTTGTCAATCCTAAATCGTATCTCACACCAATATCCAAAAGAGCGCTTAAATTATAGCTAAGACCTAATATCGCAGAACAATTAAACTTATTTTCCACGTCAGGTAAAATTGTTCCAACCGAATAATTTGAATTTGAAATACTCCAAAAATCTTCATATGTAGTTTTAACGATATATTCGAATCCTAATCCGGTTGATGTATAAATATGATGATTCAAATGAGCATTCCACAAAATTGGTAGCTCAACTGTTGAATATTGTTTAGTCACACTATAGCTAAATTGATGTGGTGAAATATTGTATTCAAGGCGTAGGAAACCGCCATTCTCTTTATAACCTGGCTCTATACTAATGCCCCACCAACTGTCGCTCTTTAGGGTCGCAAAGCCATTTATGTGATATGTACGAATGTTTGAAGTTCTTATACTATAGCCATCTTTTGGAGAAGAATTTCTTAAAGAATAACTGGGAAAACACAATCCAGCCGTAAAGCCGTATTTTATTTCCTGAGCTTCAACACAAATTCTAAGCGATATAATTATCAACGACACAATTAATAATACACTTTTCATAGAAAAACTTTCATATTTTATGCAGTTATTGCAATCTTCATTTTAATTCAAATATTTCGCAATCTCCAATACTTTATAGAAAGAGAGTACAAGAAAAAACTCATCTTTTTTCTCAACCATTTGCAGGAAACAAAACCTACGGGTTTTACGATTTGGGCTAACGGGTAGCTAGGGCGCGGGCGGAACGAAGGCGTATTTCGCCTGAGTGGCAGCCTGTGGCTTAGCTGATGTTAGCTGCAGCTATTTTTGTTTTAATTCGTTTTCGAGTTTCTTTTCTTGAGTGAATAAGGTAGCAATATAACCTGTAAATGTTCCAAATAGTCCGACTCCCACAATCATCACGATTACACCAATCAATCGACCTTCACTTGTTACTGGAAATTTATCTCCATAACCAACTGTCGTAATTGTTTCCATCGTCCACCATAATGCATCTTCGGCACTTTTAATATTGCTCTCTGGTGCAGTCTCCACAATCAATATTGAGATTGATGAGAAAATGATAACCAGAACTGAAATTACTGATACAGCTGTCATTGTTCCTTTTATCCGGCTTTTGAAAACATGATGAATTAATACTTTTATGGAACGAAAAGCTCTCAAAACTCGAAGCAACCTTATCAATCGAAACATTCTACCAGCTCTCAAAACCGCTATGTATGGGACACTGGAAAGCAGGTCAATCCAACCCCATCTCATAAATCTTAGTTTATTATCCGCACGAAAGAATCTGACGAAAAAATCAATCAGGAAAATGATGCATATTCCATTGTCAATCGTCATTAAGACCCTTGAGATCTCAATCGGAAGTACTAGAAATGTATCTATCAACAATGCAATCAATACATATATCGACAATACTATTATCAATATATCTAAGAATCCAATGCGGTTTTGCTCAGTTTGGTTCATATATTTTATTGTTGCAGTGGTTTTTTCATCTTTGAGAAATACCAGCTTTCTTTTCCATCTTTCTAAATGATTGCATGTAAGTAAAATTGCCGGTTTTATAGTTGCAGCTAACAGGTGGCCAGGCCGCGCCCACGAAGTGGGTGTGGTTTGGGTATTGTTAGCGGCAGGGCTTATTAAATTATTTTCGATTCCAGACAAATTTTAATTTCATTGTTTCCGTCCTGCAAGCCTCTACACATTTGCCACAATTAATACATTCGGCATTTGTTATCAGCCCATTTTTTTGCATGTGAACTTAGGTTTTGGGTCCTTATGGCCAGTGGCTTTTATAATCGATTATCAAAAATAAAAATATCCGCCAAAAAATTGTATCTATTTTCAGAAACGAATCCCAAATATAACATTCAAACTACTTATTGATAAAGCCTTATCAAATTTATCATCTTCAGAATCACTATCCTCTTCGTATGTGTATTTTACCTTATGAGAACCTAAACCAGTGTAAGTCAAGCTTATTGTGTATTTATTCTGAATCAGGACTCCACCTCCGATTTTATATCCTAGTTTTAAAGAGGGATCAAATGAATATGTTCCCTCAGAATCATCTGTACTATAGGACATATTTGTCAATTTAAGAACATTAATTCCTAATCCCGCTTCACCAAAGAGTTTAATTTGTTCTGATATCGGCTGTTCATATTGAAGACCAGCCATAATGGGAATATTTAAATATTTTAAGTACGTAATATCAAAATCGTCATAATAGTCCTCCATCTCCTCTTCAAGTTCATCTTTATAGTCACCACTTAAATCATTATACATGATTCCAGCACTGAATGTCCAAAACAGTCCTTTTGACGATAGTGGTGTTAATAATTTATACCCAAGATAAAAACCAGTCGACGCATAACCTGATCCACCAAAAATTGCGTCTTCCGCATCATCATCAGCAAAATCTCCAGAAGGTGTTGCCAAGCCAATTTGAAACTCACTCTTGCCTTGTGCACTAAGGCTTAAAGTTCCACAAACAAACAGAATAAACAAAAAAATGAAATTTTTCATGATCTTAGATTGATTAATATTGCCTACTCTACATGCTTTTCGGCTTCCGCATATCATTGATAGTTGACTAACTCATACGTTAAATCTAATCGCAAAAAATTGAAGAGGCCGACTCTGTCATTGGCCATAACAGTACTGTAATCATGGTCTTTGTTTTCACTATCCTCTGTTGATATTTGCAGTTCTTTCTTTGATGAATTTACCGATGAACCTAAAAACGACCGGCTCTAGCCTTGCCGCTAACGGTAAGCTAGGCCTCGGCCGCCTGTGGCGGCTGTGGCTTAGATAGTGTTAGCGGCAGGCTTTTTTTATTCTGATTGCTGTATCCAAATATATTGTTTGTCCTTATAAGTGATTACACCGCCACCCGAAGAATCTTCACTTTTATCAACCCTGACAAAAATGGAAACATTGTCAAGTTTAAAATCTACACCACCAATTATATCACCTGTATTCTCGTCAACATTGATTTTTGTTGTAGTCGAATCTTTGAGTAATCCCCAATAATTCACCCAATTAAAGTCAGTCATTAATCCAAGTCTCTCACCAAAGCCCAATCGTACAATTCGTTTCGTCTTTCCATCAGTAATTGTGATACCAGATTGTCCACCAACATTCTTATATTCAGCTCTATCATCAATTTTGTCTCCATTAAAGTCTCCAATAATCGGGATATTAAGGTTAAAAATCTTGAAGTTCTTGAACTCGTCCTTTAGATCTTCATTCCTGGAAATCATCAGAGAATTAATTGAGTCGTTCGAATTAGTCGAGAAGTTATTAGTCGAATTAAGCTCCATCGCTTTATCAATCTGCGATATTTTTTCTTTGCCAGATTGTCCACAGCTAATCAATAAAATTAAAATCAACAATGTCCATAAATAATTCTTCATAAAATCATGGTCTTTTAAGCTGCGGGTTCTAAGCTTGCCGCTAACGG
>Ga0209123_1002860_pt1 | contig 13815 bp, 16 predicted proteins | sample BarGraIncu00431A_FD_184500 | JGI IMG/M metagenome (GOLD analysis project Ga0209123, IMG submission 184500) | Arctic peat soil microbial communities from Barrow, Alaska, USA - Barrow Graham LP Incubations 004-31A (SPAdes) (version 2) | ecosystem: Environmental > Terrestrial > Soil > Wetlands >...
AAGGTTTTTTCGCGCGCTTTTTTTGACTACATAGTAGTTTTCTTGTATATGGTGTTTTTTACCGATTGTAGCGAAAATACAGCGTTCGTTCAGTAGGCATTATTTAAGAAATAAGTGTTTAAAGGGGGATTCTCTATGCAATGTTCAGCATGCAATAAACTTATCCAAGGTGATTTTAAATTTTGTCCACACTGTGGTAGTAAGTTCAACACTGATTGCTCCGGTTGTGGGAAGAATATGATGCTGGAGTGGGTCACCTGCCCATATTGCGGTCTATCTTCCAAGGGGCCAGCGACCTTACAACCACCCCCCAATATACAATATCCAACATCTTCACATAATCATCACGATTATCATTCGGATTCATCAGGGCATCATGGTAAACATAAAAAGGGGTTGCTGGGCAATTTTTTTCGCCTAAAGTCACTATCGCCAATCAATGGATATCATGTTGACGTTCTGTTGGGGGGCGGAAGTTATGGGGTTGTAGTAAGAGTCTATAAAGAAGGTCTTTATTATGCTCTGAAGATATATTTCGACCAATATCTAAGACAGAAAATACCTTTGTCATTTTTGGCTATTGACTTGTTTCAACGGGAAACAGTGATATTATAATGCATCCAGCAATTCCTTTAGCTGTGAAAATATGTATTGCCTGGTACAGGATATATACCAGGCAATACGCTGGCTACGCTCATTAACCAAGGCTATTGTTTCTATGAACAGGAGGTTAAAGCGCTTGTCTTCGAAATGTTAAAAACCTGAATTTTATCCACATACCAACTAAAAAAAAGCCAGTAATCATTCACCGGGATTTACGGCTCTCCAATTTAATTATAAATGATGATCGTTTATTTCTAATTGACTTCGGTTTGGCGTGCCATATGCAAAATAGTGCTGACATGGCTTTGTTAGCTAAGTGCTGTTATTCGAAGACTGCTACTGATATTTCATCGTCCTACGTAAAAATGCGAAAGGATTTTTCTATACAGAGTGACTTGTTTGGCACAGGTGTTGTTGCAGTCGATCTATTCACTAATTCGGTTGGTTCTGATGAGTTTGCAAGTTGGGAAGAACGCATTACGGTTTCTCAGCCTTTAAATCTTTTAACCGGAGACTTTTAGGAGTTGAAGGCAATTTTGCTTCGTGTATGGAAGCTGTTGATAATTTGCGTTCGCTCAATTGAGTTTGCCTTCAATCCCTTATTTAGACTTTCCTACCTACTGTTTCTTTCATAACTTTTCGTAAGAAATAATAAACCTGCAGAACATTTGTTCAACAGGTTTATTGTTTTGTTTAATGAAAACCACACGCTAGGCGTGTGGTTCCAAAAAGCTTACAGCTATACGTAGAAAAAAGCCCTCCTTTGCTAGAATAAATGCAGGTTTGCCGACCACATTAACAAGCAAGGGAGGACTATCCCAAAAGGATAATTAGAGTTTAACAAATTGAAAATGAGAATGCAAATATGGCGAATTTATTGAGGGAAAACAGTATTGGAGCAATTTTAGGATAATGATGTAAGTAGTAGAAGATGAAAGTCTTAGAATAGATAAGTTGAGAAAATGATGCAATAGATGGATTCTCGGTAGCGAGTCTTGAGACTCAGCCAGTATCAGGCCCTTATAGGGCTTTGCAAACCACCCGTTAGACGGGTGGTGGTGATTTATAAGAAAGTTGTGGGAGGCATTTGGTTATTGACGAAAGTGTGTCTGTTTAGGGATATAGCATATAATAATAACTCTTGTTACTTCTTATATAGTCCTATGATAATAGTATAACTAGGAGCTACTACAGAGCTGTTTGTTTAATATACTATTTGATCGATACTGTTCGTGCGATAGTCCAGCAGGTGTGTGGCGCACGAAAGGCAGGGGTCAAATGAGCGTATAATACGGCCTGGAATTACATACTTAAGTTCCGGTGATGATATTTGCGTACCGACGAGAGCGGTTTCTGCAGGGCCACGATAACCCGCAATGTCTTTGGGCGAAAAATTCCAAGCTGTAGGGGTAATAATATCATATTTTTCAATTTGGTTATCCTTGATGTAGGCACTATGAAGTAAAGCGCCACGCATGGCGTCCGTTGTGAAAATCGCCTGATTTTTGACAAGAACTTTTTTTTGCTTTAGGGGTGCTGGTCCAGGTTCAAGGCGATTGAGCCATTCTGTTAATAAATCAGTTATTAGGAGTGTTTCTAGGGAGCGAGACACGATTCGATCCATGGTTGAAGTTCCGCCTTTATAGTAATCATTAATAGTCATGCGGGCCAGAGGTCCACCTTCATAATGTTTGCCTCGATAGAGTATAGCTTTTACCCAGGTATAAGCACCCAGCTTATAGGGGGAAGGCGAAATATCTCCATCCTTCCTGGATTGATCACGCTCAAACCAGGATTTTGATATATCTGTTTGTATTAAATCCAGCCTTGGCTGTGTTAGAGAATCTCCCTCTAGGACGCCGCCTTTCCATAACACTTGCTCGTTTTTACTTCCGAAGCGAAATAGTCCAAAGGACAAAAAACAACCAGGTGTTTCACCGATGTGAAAATAATCATCGTAGCAACGAGATAGTAGTTCTGTGTCTGGAAGCATATAGCGTTTTATAAATTCTTGAATATCGTGGATTAGGGCTTGGGCCTGGTTAATCATATCCACTGTAGGCGCTACTGCTACGCCACCGTAGATAAAACTATGTTGGTGTGGTGCTTTGCCACCAAATAGGGCTAAGATCTGGTGGCTTTTTTGGGCAGCTTTAACGGCTTCGATATAATGGCCTGCTAGGCGGCGGTTGTCGGAAGCATCAAGGCGACAGTCAAAACAATTTTGGTTGTGAAAAAGCGGATTTTCTGGCATTATAACAAAATCAGGTAGTCCAAAGAAATAGAAATGGCGAATGTGATTTTGTAGGAAGTCTGCTGCAAACATAATATTTCGCAAGTACTGGGCATTTTCTTCGATATCATTATCATACAATTCATCTAGAAGATAACTTGCCACGGCCCCATGGGCTGTCGAACAGATTCCACAAATGCGTTGTGTCATGTATACTGCATCTGCTACATTCCGTCCACGCATTATGTATTCGAACCCGCGGAACATAGTACTGCTGACGTCAGCAGAAACAATACAGCCATCATTTATTCCGAGTTCGACCGATAGCAGACCACTTAAGCGGGTAACAGGGCTAAAAAGAATTTTTTGTAGGCTCATTCTATTCTCCTTTCTCTGTAGATGACTGTTGCTGGTTGTCAACTTGCTTGCCCTTGTTTTTTTGTGGCAAAGGTGTAAAGAAGGGAGCCGAACTATCAGGGAAATTTTCATTGGTACATCCAATACAAGGGGTATTCACCTTAACGGGCCAGCTTACATGATTTACCCATTGACGATAAGGGCAGTCAGATCCAGTACGTGGCCCCATACATCCCTGGGTAAACATGCACTCAGTGTCGCCTAGTGTTTCGGCAAAATCTTTTTTATCAAAATAAGATCGGCGTTGGCAGTGTTTATGGACGGTATTACCGTAGAAAAGCGTTGGTCTTCCAAGATCATCAAGCTCAGGTCTGCCATACATAATTAAATGAGCCAAGGTACCCACAAACCAATCGGGGTTTACGGGACATCCGCTGACGTTGATTACCTCTCGCTTAAGCACTTTTCCAACGCCTACTGATTCGGTAAGGTTTGGAGCCGCGGCTGAAGCGCCGCCGAAACTGGCGCAAGTTCCAATAGCAACAACATATTTAGCAGCTGTTCCAAGCAAGGTTACCGCGTCTAAGGCTGTTAAACAACGTTTTTTAGTTCGGGCAATTACATTATATATTCCGTTGTCTTTAGTTGGTATTGCCCCCTCAACCACTAACGTAAATTTCCCATAGTAAGCTGTAACTGTCTTATCAAGAAGTTCAAGAGCATCTCTTCCCTGCGCAGCCATAAAAGTATTGCTATAGAATAAATCAATCATGTCTGAAAAAACTTGGTTTAAATAGGGATAGGTTGTATTCATAAAAGCAATATTATTGTCGCCGCTATCGCTGGTCTCTAACCAAATCACAGGCATCTTACTATTGTTAGGTCGCTTTATATATTCGCGTACAGTGGGTATGATTTTTTCGGAGAAAGCATAGTTGTTGTTACAACCGTACTCCCGACAGAGGCGTAAAAAAACATTTTTTTCCATAGTGCCTCCTTATTTATTATTCAATATTAAATTATGAAAGTTAATCTTTTAAAAGTACCGTATGGAAAACAAAATAGCTTACTTGTTTAAAGGTAGGCTAAAACGTTTTATAAATATTTGTGTTGCTGGAATGTTTTTTAAGATCTTGCGTTTAAGATTAGTAGGTAAGAGACGTCACTGGTAACGGCAAAAAGAGAATACATCCTAAGTATTGTTTTGGCTCACCTTCTCATTCCTTCTTATATTAACTTAGAGCTTAAGTGGGTAGAGAAATTACTGTGCTTGAAGTGCTAGGTTAAGAAATTAGATATGGAGCTGTCGCCCTGTAACTATTTTCCTGGGTGATACATAAGATAGAGGGATTGAAATGTGCAACAGCTTACCCCGATTGATTGCTGAGTATTATGGAGATGAGCTTCACGATTATTACTATTACAAAGAACTTGCCAAAAAGATATCGGATGAAGATACAAAGAAAATTGTACAAGAATTTGCTTGTGATGAGTGGGAACATGCTAAACTTCTAAAGAATTATTATATTTGTCTTACGGGTACTATGCCAATGGTAAGTTCTATAATGATTGAGCCTATTAAGGACGATTTAGAAGAGGTATACATGGGACGTATTTTACCTGAAACGAGTGATCTGAAAAATGGAAAAATCTTTACCTTTCACCAGAAGACCCTGAACTTCGAGATATTGCGTTTAATAACATGAATGATGAAGCTCAGCATGCCATACGTCTTCTGTATTTAACGGAAAAAGCCGATGTCGAGCTTTAATTAAAATATCTTAATACACACAAATAACAATAATAATAATTCTATTAAGCCTATATTGACAATAGCTAATGCATATAATATAATCAAGCAAATATCATACTGAGTATCAGGCTACTGGTGTTATATCCATGTAGCTGGGCTATCAAGCAACAGGCAAAACCTGTGGGACCATTATTGGTTCCACAGGTTTATTTTTTTAGAATAAAGGAGCGATTTTTAGTGGTAAATCCATTTTCCCCAGAGGATGCAATGACTTCTCGAAAAACGAAGGCAGCCAAAATATCCGTTTTGTCCAATAGTTTATTGGTAATTTCTAAACTAATAGTAGGCGGTTTGACTGGTTCGGTGAGTGTGATTTCCGAGGCTGCACACTCTGCGGTCGACCTATTGGCTGCCTTAATCGCTTATTCCGCAGTTAGAACGTCTGGAAAGACTCCAGACCAAAAACATCCTTATGGTCATGGTAAAATAGAAAATATTTCAGGAGCTGTGGAAGCTGGTTTAATTCTGCGCGGGTTGCGGAAATAAACTGTAAAATGATAAAGGTGGAGGGATAGTATGAACATGCTAAAAACAAGTGTGTTATTAGCTCTGTTGACTGGTTTATTAATTGCTATTGGTAGTGTTTTCGGCGGCAAAACGGGTATGCTATTTATGTTTGTGGTTTCTATTATTATGAACTTTGTAAGTTATTGGTTTAGTGACAAAATTGTTCTTCGTATGTATGATGCCAAAGAGGCAACTATCGAGCAATCGTCGGATCTTATTCAAATGGTTGCGAGCCTTGCTCAGAAGGCAAGGATGCCCATGCCTAGAGTATACATTGTTGAAAGCGATACTCCTAATGCGTTCGCAACAGGGCGTAGTCCAGAAAAGGGTGTCATCGCTGTAACTACAGGTATTATGGGTGTGCTAAAGAATGACGAACTTGCGGGGGTAATTGCCCATGAGTTGGCTCATATAAAAAATCGTGATACTCTAATTAGTACTGTTGTTGCTACAATCGCTGGCGTCATTACCATGATAGCTAGCATAGCCCAATGGTCGGCAATATTTAGCTCGGGACGCAATGAGGAAAATGATAATAGCGGTGGCATTGTCGAACTGATATTCATGATTGTCTTGGCTCCTCTTGCTGCAACACTGATTCAGATGGGAATTTCCCGGTCACGGGAATATCAGGCTGATGCAACTGGTGGTTTAATGGCAGGTAATCCCCTAGCTCTAGCTAATGCTCTCAAAAAAATTGAATACTATGCTCAGAATAGAGAGTTACCTTCAGCTACACCAGCTACAGCCCATATGTTTATCATAAACCCATTTAGCAGTATGGGTAATTGGATGGCTAAACTATTTAGTACGCATCCAGCTACCGAGCTGCGGGTAGCTAAACTGGAGAATTTAGCGAGACAAATGCGCTAGAAGCTCATATTGAGTTTTACAAAAAAATGCTTAATCTAAGTTTTTTAAACCTGACAATGATTTATTGGAATCGCAAATTGGCTTAATCGTAGTGGATTTACAGAATATTTTTGTTCCGATCTTACCGGATTTTGTATTAATACCATTAGCTATGGCTCAACCTTAAATATGATATTGTAGATATCATGATTCTGAGCGTAGACGAACACCGCAACCGCATCGCCTTGATTTTTAAGTAAGTACCACTAGGGAAATAGATGCAAAAAAGACTTGGCCTCTAATCTGCCAAGTCTTTTCTTATTACATATCTCTATTTTTATTTTTGTATTTATTCCATAAATAGCGGATGCCCATCACCACGCCACCAACCATCAGAAGATTGATTAGCATGCCAAATATTGAAGATTCCCCACCCATATCACCAGAGCCAAACATATTTCCCAGCAAGCTGCCAGCGAGCATACCACCACCAATCATACTAGCATTGCGCCAAAAACTACTAGTAGAGGATTGTGGTTGAGTATTTTGTTGGGCACTAGGTGCTGCTTGCTTAGCCGGAGCCGTATTACTATAGCTGTTGGCAGGCGCGGTCGGTTGATATGACCCACTTGGAGCAGTCTGTTTGTCTAATGACGGAGTAGACGTAGATGATTTACTCGAAGAAGAAGGCGAAGATGACTTAGATCCTGAGCTACTTACAGCAGCAAAACACACTGTGCACACTAACATTATCAGCATCAATGTTAAAAACATAATTTTTTTCATATATAACTATTCCTCCTTATGCACTTTCACATCTTCTGGGAAAGCATAAATAGCCGACAAATTAGGCAGTTCACCTACCAAATATCGGTCAATATCATGAATATCAATGAAGAAGGAACAATTTATCTCCAAATATCCCTGTTCTTTATCTGTAGTCATTTTTTTTAAATGCTCACGCAGTTTGTGACACTCTGCTTCTGAAACGGCAATATCTAAAGTCACCAATGGTACTCCATAATCCCTAAGCACATCTTGTAAACTTATTTTTTCAGACATGAAAATCTCCTTTTCTGCTTAGTCAGAATAGTACGCAAAAAACAATATCTACTTTATCCTTATTAATATAACACAATATTAATAAAAAGATAGTACAAAATTTCATCTTTTAATTACTCAATACTAATAATATAATAATAATGAGGTTGACTACCTAAATGCCGTATTACCATTCCAGGAAAATCATTTTCTAAGGATTCTCCCAATAGCCTAGCCTTAGATTCAACAAGCTCAGCGCAGGGGCACAACTCCTCGTACAGAACCTATGTCCAACTTAAGTTTATTTTAAAAGTAAGGCTTAGTGCGATAGTTTCCTTCCATATAATAGCTGAGCCATATCGCATACATATGGATGCAGAATGGTTTTGCGAAAAGGTTTAATGCTGAAATTAAAACCGACACCCTAATATCGAGTATGAGGCTGATGAAGTTAGGTGTGTAGGAAGGATTTGTGAGATGCTGGCGGAAAAGTAGCAAAAAGCTAATGCCCGGGAGCGGTTGTTTTTAAGGCAGTCCATTTCATGTCACTGGTGGCATGTTCATAAAAGTGACATTGTCGTCTATATGAGGCATATAAATTTAGTTATAATAACTCATGACTCGATGGAACCGATCTGCGACGTTATAGATTGACAGGTGATTTGGTTAATATTAAGATTTAGTTAGTGATTTAAGAATGCGCTCGCTCGTTCTGGATATTTTTGAATGCTGGCGGTAAGAATACGCAAGTAAGACTGATACCAAAAGCCATGGTACTGTTATACGAGGAGGATAAAAATGAGAAAACTAACTGCTGGGCAAATGGCGTGGTTAAAGGTGTTTCATCTGCTATTCGTAGGTGCCTGGATTGGCGGGCAAATGTCGTTTATTTTTATCCAAAATGTGAAATATCAATTAGCTTCACCGGCACATCAATATGGAATAATAGCGGCTTTGAAAGCAATCGACGATATGGTCATTATCGGTGGCGCTGTGGGTTGCTTATTCACAGGTCTATTATACTCATTGATAACCCCCTGGGGATTTTTCAAGTATCGCTGGATTGCCGTTAAATGGATTATCACTGTTTCACTAATATTATTTGGAACCTTTTTTCTTGGTCCGTGGATTAATGAAATGGCATTTATTTCTGTTAATGAATATGCATCGGCATTGGTGAACCCAAATTATTTATATGATGAAAAAATGAATATGACTTGGGGTCGCATTCAATTTGGTATAAATATTTTCTTAGTAATTATTTCTGTATTAAAACCTTGGAAACGGCTAAAAATTCAAAAGGTATCTTAAGTGGATCTGGTTTGGGCGGATTTTTAATAGGGGGTCGACACCCCCTAAACAAATACACGAAATTATGTACAAATACACGGAATTATGAGGAGTTTCGTGTATTTGTATATGATTTGATATGAAAGTAGGCGTCTAAGACTATTTTCATATTACATATTGTGCCACGCTAGTGGCATGGGGTTTCGTGTATTTTTGCGACACCTCATAAAATATGGAAGCTGATTTTGTAATTAATATCGAGTATAAAGTTGATAAACCCAGATGCAACAAGGACTTGTGGGGGATTGGCAGGAAAGGACTGTTAATTGACGACAGGTTCTAAGGTTGTCCATTATATATCACTAGTAGCATGTTGATGAAAGTAATATTTTATTTAGCACTTGACATAAATTGAGGGGCAATATTATAATAAAAAAACAGTGTATATACACATAATATAAAAATCAGAAGGATATCTATTGTGAAACATATTAAAGAAACATTTCCCAAACTCCCTAGTCCTTGTAATTGTATGAACATTCGGCGGGCTTCTCGTGCTGTTACCAAGTTTTATGATGAAGTTCTGAAACCTAGCGGTCTTACAATTGCTCAGTTAGGATTGCTTCGACATATCGAAATTGCTGAAATGACTACCATCACTGAACTAGCTAAACTGATGCGGATTGATCGCACTACGCTGAACCGTAATATGAAACCGTTGGCTCATGCTGGATTAATAGCCATTAATCCAGGGAATGATTTGCGTACTCAGCAAATAACATTAACAAAAATTGGGAAAGATGCAGTAGTTAAGGGGTGGGCGCTATGGGGGAAAGCTCAATCATCTTTAAAAGAATACATGGGTGAAGAGGATCTAGTTAAAATTATTCAACTGCTGTCAAAGTTAGAGGCAATTGTGCCTTGAGATAAATATAATATCTCTGCATGAAGTCACATTCTGTCATATAAGCTGAAGTTGTTGTAGAAAAATGAGTGCATATACACATATGCGGAAGGGCGGTGTCTATCGGACAGGATAATGCTTAATTCCGACCCGATTATATGGATAGGATAAATTTGACGAATTTAAAAGTGAGGAGAATGATAATGACTAAAGAAAAAATAAGAAAGTATATTATGGATTTAGGCGTCGATGATGTAGGCTTTGCTAAAGTTGAGGACTATAATAGTCCGAAATCATATGCGATCGAGACTTTTTTACCAGGTGCAAAAACAATTATCTCATTAGTTTTCCAAGAACTGGACACTTGTGAAAGCCCTAGCGTCACCATCGCCATGAATGGTCGGCTGGACATGAATTACTTTCAGCGGTCGTGCAGTTACCAAATCAACCGGTTTCTAAAAAGGGAGTTTCAGGCGAAGGTCGTGGATATGCCCTATGCTTCTCCAATGGAACTGCATAAGGACAGAATGGCGTTAGGGGATTTTTCTCAGCGCCATGCAGCGGTTGCCGCCGGCATGGGAACAATTGGTCGGCATAATCTCGTCATTCACCCGCGCTTTGGAACGAGGATTGGTTTAACGGCCCTCATCACCAACTTGGAGTTAGAACCTGACGCAAAGATAGATCAAGACTTGTGCATCCATTGCGATTTATGCGTAAAAAATTGTCCGGGAGCCGCTCTAGATGAAGCAGGTAAAACGGACATTGCCAAATGTATAAAAAATTCACAGCCCTATGGACTGCGTACAAGTGTCGGGTTTTGGCAACAGTTTGCCGGCAGTTCGCAAGAAGAACAAAAGAAGATGTTTGCGGATGAAAAATATTGGCGGTTACAACAGGCGAACTCCATTGGAATGCAATATTATTGCTTCAATTGTTTGAAATGTTGCCCGGTTGGGCTGTATTAATATAATTTTATGAAAAAGGGAGCGAATCAAATGAAATTTTTATTTGACCAAACAGAATTTGCCGGTATGAAACTGAAAAACAGATTATTCCGTTCTGCTACTTATGATGGTTTGGCTGATGAAAACGGGCATATGACGGAAGAACTGTTTCAGGTATATGAGAATTTGGCAAAGGGCGGGGTAGGTGCCATTATCACCGGGCTTACATACGTAAGTGATTTGGAGAACCCAATTCCGCGACAGATGGGCATCTATGATGATTCGTTTATTGATGAATACAAAAAACTGACGGAGATGTGTCATCAATATGATGCAAAGATCATTCTTCAAATCGCTTGTCTCGGCTCTCAAACCTCTCACGGTGAAAGCGGTAAGATCATGTGGGGACCAAGCGCGGTAGAAGATTTTGGATATAAAGCAACTCCAAAGGAAATGACTTCACAAGACTTTCAGCTCGTACAAATAGCTTTTTCCGACGCGGCCCTCCGGGCAAAGAAAGCAGGTTTTGACGGCGTCCAGATGCATGTAGCACATGGATATCTTTTGAGCAAATTTTTAACACCCTATTATAACCGCAGAAAAGATGGCTATGGCGGTAACATTGAAAATAGGGCAAGAATGGTTCTTGAAACATATCAGGCAATCAGGGACAAGGTTGGTCCGGATTATCCGGTTCTTATCAAAATCAACTGTGAAGATTTTATGGATAAGGGGATGACTTTTGCGGAATGCAAATATGTTTGCGAAAGGTTGGCCGATCTCGGGATAAACGCGGTTGAAGTCAGCGGAGGTATCTCCTCATCGCGGCCCAATGAGGGGACAATAAGAGTAATATCGGCGGAGCAGGAGTCCTATTTCAAGCTTTATGCCGAGGAACTGGCTCGGGACATCAATGTGCCGGTCGTTTTAGTGGGCGGCAATCGGCGTGTTGCCCCGCTGACGGAAATTTTAAATCAGACTTCGATTGAATATATTGCGCTTTGTCGACCGCTGATCCGCGAAAGTGATCTAGTTAACCGCTGGCAGGCTGGTGAACTAAGTTCTGCAAAATGCGTTTCGTGTAACAAGTGCTTCCGTCTTGGAGGAACGCGGTGCGTTTTTAATCAACAATAATTTCGGCCAAATCGCAGGGCTTTTAGAAGACGGCACCTGAAGCTATTATTTCTTCAGGCGCCATCTATCCTAGTTTGACTTTAAGAAGGGGATATAAGACATGAATGATTTTAATAAATGGCACAATGATGTTGTTGGACAAAGAACGGTTGATGAGCTGAATAAACACAATTTTAGCGCACGTTACTTTAGCAATCGACAAGAAGCGTTGGACTATGTTTTCCAGCTTATCCCGGAAGGGGCCACTATTGGAATGGGTGGTTCGAGGACGGGGATGGAATTAGGGTTGTGGGAACGATTGGTTACACGTGGACATGAGTTGTTCAACCACAACCAGGAAGGATTGTCCCAGGAGGAGAGAATAGATCGGCGATATAAACAGCTTACTTGCGACGTATTCCTAACTGGCGCGAACGCAATCACCCTGACTGGAGAAATTGTGAATCGTGATGCCTTTGGGAATAGGGTAGCTGCGATGATGTTTGGACCGAAGAAAGTCATCATCATTGCCGGAACTAACAAAATAGTCAGGGACGTTGAAGAGGCCGACAAGCGGATCAAGATGTACGCTGCTCCGATGAATGTCAAAAGATATGAAATGCCAAACCCCTGTTTGAAGACTGGCGAATGTGTAGATTGCAATAGCCCCACGCGAGCCTGTAATATAACGACAGTTCTAAGCAGACGGCCGCCACTGACCGATATCCATGTCGTAATTTTGGGAGAAAATATCGGCTTTTAGGTATGGTAAATCCCGGATTTGTTAAGGATGAAAAAATAAGGAGTGGCCGGAAAGTAATCGGTAAAAAAATAGGATTCACAAGCCAGGCGATGCGCAAGCAATTCGGCATAAATCAACCGGATTACGGCAATTTGTTTGATGATCAGATATTCCAGCAAGGCTCGCCTATTCAGACTGTGAATCTTATTGATCCAAGAATAGAAGGTGAAATAGCCTTCGTATTGAAAAATGACATCGCGGGTCCAGGTATTACGATTGCCGATGTATGCCGTGCGACCTACGGCATAATGGCATCTATAGAAATTGTGGATAGCCGGTTTGGTAGTGGGATCAAATTTGAAGATAGTATCGCTGATAACGCCTCTTGTGGTGGGGTTGTATTGGGTAGCAGTGTTCTTAACCTTGAAGGGCTGGATATGCGGTATCTTGGAATGTTTATCGAAAAGGACGGTCTGTTACAAAGCCCCGGAACGGCAGTGGAGGTGATGGGTAATCCATTGAATGCATTGGCTTGGCTCGCCAACAAATTGGCGGAGCACAACACCTATCTAAAGGCCGGGGACATTATTCTGTCTGGAGCGATTACCGGTGCGGTGACTGTAACCAAAGGCGATGTTGTAAACGTATCGTTCAGCAGGCTCGGTAGTATTCAGATACGTTTGGAATAACGCAAAAAGGGATCTGGTGCAAGAAAAATAAAGCCATGATATGATCTCACTATAAACTTGAAATTCGAGGTGGAGAGAATGTCACAGTATTTATTTACTTAGAAGCGTTTTGAGTTAGATATTATAGTGGTATGCGTTCGCTGATTTTATGGCAAATTTATACGTGTATATCAATAGGTAAGGTCTTGATATAATCTCCACCTTTTCCCCTGATCCACACTATTCACGTTAGATACTTAAAGTGAGCCTTCAGGACGTTACTCCATCATTCGTCTCATCGAGATGCCAGTTCTCTTGGCATTATTGCCAATGCCTAAGCTTTTGACTTAGGAACGTGTCGCAATTTGTTTTCGCTCAGACTTTGGTTTGGGCGTTTTTTTGTTGGGGGTGCATGTTCCAAGAAATATACAAATGCCAGCACTCCACCAACGACGCCATATCATCAAAAAAACTCATAACCAAAATTAATTGGTCACAAGCTTCGTTAATTATATATTCAACTGTAAAGAGCCCGCAATAATCTTCACTACAGCCAATACCGATCGCTACATACCTATACGCAAACTTTCGCCTACCCACAAGCATTACACAACCGACACTGACCTTTCGCTCGACTAGCACAGATACCTACCGAACTGGTCGCAATCTCCCGACAACGGCCAACCCCTATAATCTTCAGAACCCATACTAGTCTTAGCTCGACCGTTACACATCCCTATCGACC
>Ga0209123_1002861_pt1 | contig 13812 bp, 9 predicted proteins | sample BarGraIncu00431A_FD_184500 | JGI IMG/M metagenome (GOLD analysis project Ga0209123, IMG submission 184500) | Arctic peat soil microbial communities from Barrow, Alaska, USA - Barrow Graham LP Incubations 004-31A (SPAdes) (version 2) | ecosystem: Environmental > Terrestrial > Soil > Wetlands >...
CTTATATGGAATAGTAGAAGTGCTATGATGGCACAACAAGAAAAGTTAGATACTATATCAAATAATATTGCAAATGTAAATACAAATGGATATAAAAAGCTTGATACAAATTTCAAAGATCTTGTTTACGAGACACTTGACAGAAAAGGATATCCAGTAAATACTGCTCCGAAAACAACGCTTGAAAATGGTACAGGTGTTAGAGTAGGAGAATGGAAAAGAGATAATACACAAGGTGCGCTTACTCAGACAAGCTTATCAACTGATTTAGCTATAGATGGTACTGGATACTTTGAAGTAACCCAGCCTGATGGTAGCAAGGCGTATACAAGGGCAGGTAATTTCCTCTCAGATGCAAGTGGGAATATAGTTGATGAGAAGGGTAATAGATTAACCATACTTGATGCTAGTGGTAAAAATATTAATACAGCAAGTGGAGCTTATAAATTTACTGCTAATAATTTTCAGGTTGATGAAAGTGGAAATGTATCTATTAAGGGGAGCAATGGTGCTGCTTTAAAAATAAAAATTTCAACTGTTGTAGGTGATAATTCAATGATTTCAATAGGTGATAATTTATTTCAGCCTAAACCTGGAACAAGTGTAAAGGATAGTAAGGATTATTCTATTAATCAAGGGTTCTTAGAACAATCAAATGTTGATATTACTACTGAAATGACGGATATGCTTATGACTCAAAGAGCTTTTCAACTTAGTTCAAGTACTTTAAAAACAGCTGATGAAATGTGGCAAATGGCTAATAATCTTCAAAAATAAATTTGTTTTCTAACTCCAAGATAGACGTACTTTTCTTAGTATGTCTTTTGTTTTTTTTGAAATAATAAAAAAAATAGTTTTAATTAAAGAGAAACCCTCATATATTATAAATGAAGTACATAATAATATGATTTAGGAGGGGTGATCATGGGGATAGGATATATAATTGGTTGTTTATTTAGCATATTACTGTGGAGATTGGATAGACAAAGGGCCTTTGAGTTTATTAATATAAGATTAAAGAATAAAATTAAAAATATATATGTTGTACAGTTTTTATATCTATGCGGCATAATTATTATATATTTGGGGCTTACTATTATAAATAATAACCAAGTATATAACGCTATTACAGCTTTTATAGTAATAGATATCAGTAATACAGAGAGAAAAAATTTAAAAAATAATGATAAAAAGCATTTTTATGACACAATATCCACAATATCTAGAGCTCTTATCTGTGGATTTATAACGCCATTACTTCTAATTATAATGTTTAGTAATGGAGCAGCTGTCGTGTTTACGATAATATATAATTTAAGTACTGATAGAGATTTAAATATAATAGGTTTTATTAAAACTATAGTTATTATAATACCATCAATAATAGCAGAAGTTTTTCTATACATTATTTACGTAATTAGAAATCGAAATTTAAATATAAAATTTAAAGGAGATTACATTAGTAATCTTTTGATAGTACCTCTCCTAAATGTTGATATTTTGGCTGCATTTATAGAATCAGTTAATTTTTATTCTTATCATAATGGTAATAATATGCATTATCTAAAGTGTTATGGTGACTACAACAACAAAATTGATAACGTATGCATCAAAGATTACTTAAGCATAAGCTATTCTATATGCTTTCTAGTTTTTATTGCATTTTTGGCTGTACAACTGATGTAGAGATATTAAGGAACTATAATAAATAAAAAACAAAGCAGATATTTTAATAAATATTTGCTTTGTTTTTTATTTTAATTTTATTTTTCAATTTTATTTAAATTTTAAAATTTATTTTATTTTATTTATGGCAGCTGTAATAGGCGGTATAACTTGTTTTTTTCTTGAAACAAGACCGGGTATATACACACCGCTATCTGTTAAAGTAACGTTAAAAGCTTTTGAAACAATATCCTTGTGTTCCCCTGCAGCTATTAACACTGAACCGCCATTTAATATATCAGTTAGCATTAATATAATTAAGTTAAAACCACTTTCTTTTGCAGTTTTATTCATTAAATCTATCATGTCATCTTTAAGTGAATCGAAACCTTCGATATACATTGTACCAACTTGTGATACCCCTACTTTAAAAGTATTAAGAGTAAAAGTTTTAAAATCCTGGTGGAAAATTTCCTCAGCTGTTTTACCATCTAAAGATGTACCAGCTTTAAACATTTCTTTAGCAAACTCTTCTATATTTAAGTTGGCAATCTGAGCTAATCTTTTTAAAGTTAGTTCATCAACAAGTGTTGCTGTTGGTGATTTTAAAAGCAACGTATCTGAAATAATTGCAGCACATAAAAGTCCAGCAACATTTTTTGATGGCCTAATTCCATTTTCAAAGAATATGGTTGCTATTATTGTTGAAGTACTTCCCACAGGTTCATTTCTAAAATATATAGGTTGACCAGTTTGAACATCCGCAATTCTATGATGATCTATTATTTCTAATATTTCAGCATCTTCAAGTCCTTGCACAGATTGGGTTCTTTCATTATGATCTACAAGTATAACTTTTTTCTTATTTTCAGATATTAAATGAAACCTCGAAATACTACCAACAACTTTATTATCTTCATCAAGAACTGGATAACTTCTGTATCTAGTCTCAAGCATAGTGTATTTTATTTCATCAATAAAATCGTCTGTATTAAAAGTAACAAGATTTTTTCTAGTCATAACATAATCTATAGGAATACTTTGAGTTATAAGTCTAGAAGCTGTAAAAGTGTCATATGGTGTTAATACAATTGTACAATTCTTAGTTTTTGCAAGTTCAACAACTTCTTCAGTTGGGGTATGATTACCTGTAATAATTATAAGCGATGCTTTAGAATTAATCAGTAGGCACTGTGAATCGTCCCTATCGCCACATATAGCAATATCTCCAGCTTCAATTACCGTTTTTGTGCTATCAGGATGCATTGCAGCTACAATGATTTTACCAGTTATCTTGAATGGGGCCTCTGGTTTGAATAGACATTTAGCGGATAGAGTATCTAAAATATTATCAAGAGGTGTATTACTCTTGGCAAGAATAGAATTGTCCCATATATCCAAATAATTTGAAGCTAGATTTGAGACTGAAGCTACACCAGCTAGTTGCTCATTTTCATCTATTACAGGTAGGGTCTTAACATTCTTTTTTTTCATAATAGACCAAGCCATTTTTAGAGAAATATCTGGTGAAATCGGAGCCACAATATCAATGTCTAAATCAGAAATTTGTGTTTTAACTGTAGTAATAAGTTCAGGTTCTGGTACTGCAAAGTATTTAAGAATAAATTTTGTTTCACAATTTGTTTCACCCAGTCTTATAGGGACTGCGTCAATTTTACCTGTTTTATTTTTAAACTCAGCATAGGCAATAGCAGAACAAATAGAATCAGTATCTGGATTTTTGTGACCAGTAATATAAATAATGTTTTTCACGTATGTCCTCCTTGTCTTTCCCTAGGGCAGATAAAAATACTAATTATTATCTGCGTGTCGTTTTAACTAATATTTATCGATAACATTATTTTATATTCAAACTTACATATTGTAAAGAAAAAACCAAATATTCTTTTCATATGTAGGAAAGTAGGTACATATATTAGTAAAGAATAAAAAATATTGTAATATAATCATCTAAAAATAACAAGATGACTACGTATGAAAGGTAACAATTAGAAAATGTTATCTATTTTAGAAGGGTGTAAGGGGGAATATAAGTGTTTAATGAACGAATGTCAAATAATAATACTAAGGATAAAAATAAGTCAAATGGACTTGGTTATGATAGTAGTACCTCATCGAAAGGGTTAACAAATGCGGATGCCGAGAATAGGCTTAAGAAATATGGGTTTAACAAATTAGAAAGTAAAAAGAAGATATCAGCTTTTCAAATATTTATTTCTCAATTCAATGATTTTATTACATGGATATTGATTGTGGCTACAGTGCTTTCAGGTCTTATGGGTGAAAAAGCAGATGCAATAACTATATTCATAATAGTTATAATGAATGGAATATTAGGATTTCTTCAAGAGTTTAAAACTGAGAAGTCCCTAGAGGCGCTTAGTAAGCTTGCAGCACCAACAGCTAAAGTTTTTAGAAATGGAGGAATTATAGTAATAAATGCAATATATCTAGTTCCTGGAGACCTAGTAATTTTAGAAAGTGGAGATAGAATTCCTGCAGATTGTATTTTGACTGAGTGTAATAACGTTATGCTTGATGAATCTTTACTTACTGGAGAATCTGCCGGTGTATCTAAAAGTGAAAGTTCTAAGGAAAATACCATTTACATGGGAACAATAATTCTTACGGGAAAAGCAAAAGCAAAAGTTATCGCAACGGGAATGAGTACAGAAATGGGAAAAATAGCAGATATGCTTCATAGCATAGATAATGAGAGGTCGCCATTAAAAGAACGTTTGGCACATCTTGGAAAAATATTAGTTATCCTTTGTATAGTAATTTGCATTGTCGTAACTTTTATGGGAATTTGGCGTGGACAAGATAAGTATGAAATGTTTCTACTTGGAGTAAGTCTTGCGGTAGCTGCAATACCTGAAGGTTTAACTGCTATAGTTACAGTGGCTTTAGCCCTTGGTGTATCTAGAATGCTTAAAAGAAACGCTTTAGTTAGAAAATTACCAGCTGTTGAAACACTTGGTTGTACTTCTGTAATATGTACAGATAAAACAGGAACCTTAACTGAAAATAATATGACAGTAAAAGCATTATATTTTGATGGACAAATCTACAATATTGACAATGACAAAATTCCAATGAATTTAATGATGAAAAAAGCCTATACATACTGTAATGATTGTAATTATGATTTCAGTGCAAGGAATATTGAAAAGTGTTTATTTGGCGATCCAACAGAAACTGCTTTGATTAAAGGATTTTTTAAGAATTCTAAGGAATTACAGGAATTCTTAAACAAATCGAGGCGTGTATATGAAATAGCATTTAACTCAACAAGAAAGATAATGTCTGTTATTGTTAAAGAAGATAATAGAGAAGTTTGTTATGTAAAGGGCGCTCCAGAAAGGGTTATAGAAAAATGTAATTATATATTGATCGATGGTAATATACAACCGATGCTTCCAGTTTATAAAAATAAACTATTGAGATCAGTGGAGTCTATGTCAAATAAGGCTTTAAGATGCATCGCATGTGCATATAAGGTGACTGGTATTGTGCATAATGATAATTTGGAAAGTAACTTAATATTCATAGGGGTAGCAGGCATAATTGACCCTCCAAGGAAAGAAGTAAAGGATGCAGTTATAAAGTGCAAGATAGCAGGTATAAGACCTGTAATGATAACAGGGGATCATAAAAATACAGCGTATGCTATAGGAAAAGATTTAGATATATGTAAACATCCAGAGGAAGTTATAACTGGAGATGAACTAGATAAATTAAGTGATAAGGAATTAGATAAGAATATTGATAATTTTAAAATATTTGCAAGAGTAAGTCCTAAACACAAGCTAAGGATAGTTAAAGCATTTAAACATAAAAATCATATAGTAGCTATGACTGGTGACGGCGTTAATGATGCACCAGCAATAAAAGAGGCAGATATAGGTATTGCTATGGGCATATCTGGTACAGATGTAACTAAAGAGGCAGCATCTATGATCTTACTCGATGACAATTTTGCAACTATTGTTTCTGCAGTTGAAGAGGGACGAGTAATTTACAATAATATTAGAAAATTTATAAGGTATTTGTTATCCTGTAATTTGGGAGAGGTACTTACCATGTTTTTGGCTTCCTTATTTTATTTAGAGAATCCACTTCTTCCTATTCAAATATTATTTGTAAATTTAGTTACAGATGGACTTCCAGCTATTGCTTTGGGAGTAGATCCTGCAGATCCTGATATAATGTTTGAAAAACCTAGAGGAAAGAATGAAAGTGTATTTTCAAGAGGTCTTACAGAAAAGATTATCATACGTGGCTGCTTAATAGGTGTTTGTACAATATTGTCATTCATTGGTGGTAAATATTATGGTATGAGTATTGAGGCATGTAGAACACTTGCTCTTGGAACTTTAGTTTTATCTCAACTTATACATGTGTTTGAATGTAGATCAGAAAAACACTCTTTATTTGAAATTAATCCTTTTACAAATATGTATTTACTTGGGGCTGTTAGTATTTCCGTAATTATGTTACTTAGTATAGTTTATATTCCATTTTTGCAAAGTGTATTTCACACTATACCGCTTAATTTAGGACAATGGTTAATTATTCTATTTTTCTCAAGTATTATTTCCTTTATAAATAGTTTGTACTTATACTTGACACACAAGCACTAGTCAGCACCTAACGGTGCTGTTTGTGAATTTAAAAAGCTATATGACAAATAAAAGTCATATAGCTTTTCTTATTTAAATCGTTTATCTGCTCTTACTCTTTGTACCTTTTGAGCAGGAGTTCCTTCTTTTGTTGGAACTAAGTCTTTCTTTGTAGTCATATTTCTAATGTTAACAATTTGAATCTGTTCTCTGTGTTCTTTACCTTTTTTGCCTTTCATTCCTTGAATTATAACGGAATGTCCTTGAAGTACAGATATAAAGCTTATCTTTTTGAACCAACGATGCTTTTTAAATACGCATTTAGAAATCGCTTTGCTGCCGTCAGCCTTTACAAGAATTATTACTGTTAATTTATAAAATATTCTAAGATAATTCTTTGATTCTACTTTGACAGATAGAACTCTACCTTGTGCTTGAGTAAGTCTATCACCATATCTTTTTAAGTATGATTTTGTGTAGCTATTGGTTAATTTTTCCTTTAATCCCATCGAATTACTCCTTTACAATAAAAATTATAAAAAATATAAAAAGTCAATAATCTTATTATATCTTAAGTTCTTATTTAACTCAAGTATTAAAAAGGGTCTATTTATAATATTTATTTTTACATTATATGTATAAAAACAAACGTATGCGTAAATTTAGAAAAAATTATTAATCATAATGAGAATATTTGTCTCCAAACCTGTGATTTAAGAATATTAATAGAATAAAGAATTGAAAGGAGGAGGAATATGAGTAAGGAATTAACTCCAAAGGATATAATATATGAATTTGATATTGAAAATATGGGTGAAAGGGAAACATTAGATTCTATGCCACAATATTTAGATGTAATAAAAAATATTAAAACTGCTATGAGTATTGATAAAGAGGGTTTTAATGTTTATTTAATAGACGATTTTTCCAATGAAAGCCTTAAAGAAATTATGCAATATGTAGATAAGATTGTTGAGAATAAGAGCAAGCCAAAAGATATTTGCTATGTATTATATGAAGATGAAAAAGCTCCTAAACCTATTGTTGTAAGTACTGGGGGTGGAAATAAGTTAAAAGAAATATTTGAGGAAATGCAGAATGAGTATTTAGAGTGCACATACGAGTTTTATAACAATTCATCAAATAAGGAAAAAGAAGAAATCCAAGAAGGAATTCATAAGAAAAGAAATGAGCTCATTGGTGATCTAATAGATTTAGCAAAAGAAAGAGGTTTTGATATAAAATCTACTAATAGTGGGTTTACATTCATTCCTTTAAGTAAAGGAAAGGAAATGTCTGAGGATGAATATGACACATTGGGTAAAGAGAGAAAAGAAGAAATTTTAGAAACAGCCAAGATATTAAAAGAAAAAGCTAAGGATACTCTAGAGGAATTAAAAGATTTTGAAGTAAAGGATTTAGAAAAAATAAAACAAATAATGGGAATATACTATATAAATGAAATGGGGGACTTAAGAGAAGATTTTAAAGATATGTTTGTGGAAGATGAAGTTGTAGTGGATTATATTGATATAGTATGCAATGCCATTGAAACAAAACTTATAGAAAATTATTCTCTAAATTATGATGAGGATGAGGAACAAATAAATGAAATTATATACAAATATATTATAAATGTAATTGTAGATAATAGTGGCAACCAAGTACCACCAGTAATTTTTGAACAAGATCCCACTATAACAAACTTGATTGGAAATATAGAATATGAAAATCATAAGGGAGTTTATTCCACGAATGTTGGATTTATAAAAGGTGGTAGTTTACTCAAATCAAATGAAGGCTGTTTGATAATTAGAATAAATAGTTTGCTTAGGAACCCATTGGCGTATTCTCAATTAAAGAAATCTTTATTAACAGAAAAAGTAGATATTGCAATTAACAGTAACCATTACGAAACTATTTCTTTAAACACTTTAAAACCAGAACCAATAGCCATAAAAACAAAGATAATTCTTATTGGAGATTACGAGACGTACGACTTGCTTTATAATTATGATGAGGACTTTAAAAAGATTTTCACTATAAAAGCAGAATGTAATCCAGTGCAGAATATAGATAATAATCTAAAGAACTCTTTAGTATTTGAGATTAATAAGATTTGTTATGAAAATAATTTTAGATCACTTACAAATGGAGGAATTAGAGAAGTAGCAAAAATAATGTCTAAGAGGGTAGAAAGCAAGAATAAAATTTATTACGATAAATATGAGATTAAAAAGATATTAATATTAGCAAATAATAAGGTTGATAGGGAAAGCAGAGATGAAATTAATGAAAATGATATAATTGATGTAGGTTACACCAAAGATATTATGGAAAAGGAAATCTTAAACCATTATACTGAAAAGAAAATGCTAATTGACGTTACGAATAGTAAAATTGGACAAGTGAATGGACTATCAGTAATTGATACAGGATATTTTAGTTTTGGTAAGCCAATAAAGATTACCTGTTGTTGTTATAAAGGATCAGGAAATATAATAGATGTGCAACAAGAGAGCAATCTAAGTGGTAGCATCCATAGTAAATCTATTAATATTTTGAAAGGATATATGAGTAATATTAATGGCGGATATAGTAGATTACCAGTTGATTTTCATCTAAGCTTTGAACAAATATATGGAAAAATAGATGGTGATAGTGCATCAGTTGCAGAAATAATAAGCATGCTTTCTGCATTAAGTAAAATACCAGTAAAGCAAAACATTGCCCTTACAGGTTCGGTAAATCAATTTGGTGAAGTCCAACCTATAGGAGGAGTAAATCATAAAATAGAAGGTTTCTTTGCAGCCTGTAAAGTGTTAGACACTATAAAAGGCAAAGGTGTATTGATTCCATTATCTAATGCAGACGACTTGGTCCTAAATGAGGAAGTTGAACATGAAATTAAAAATGGAAACTTTCATATATATACAATGACTTCGATAGATGATGCAATTCAGGTACTAATGGGGGACTCAGACGAAAACTTTGAATCTGTAATGTTAACCATTAGCAAAGAACTAAAAAAATACAGTAGTAGAAAATAATTAGTAAATGGAAAAGTATATATTGCGTAAAATGCATTTTAGCAAGCCTTAGTAATTCTTAATTTATTATATTTATGTATGCGTTAAGAAACCCACATGTTTGAGCGATAGCGAGTTTGTGGGTTTAAGCATCCATAAATATAATAAATTTTAGAATTTCAAGGTGAAGCGAATGCATCGAGCGATATATACTTTTTATTATAATAGACATGAGAAAAGCACAGAAACTAATTTCTTAGTATCTGTGCTTATATTTTTTATACATTAAATCTAAAGTTGACTACATCACCATCTTGCATGATGTACTCTTTTCCTTCAAGTCTATATTGTCCCTTTTCCTTAGCAGCAGCTTCACTACCACATTCAACGAGCTTGTCATAGGAAACTATTTCTGCCCTTATAAAACCTCTTTCTATATCTGAATGAATTTTACCTGCAGCGGCAGGGGCTTTAGTTCCAATGTGAATAGTCCATGCTCTTACTTCAGGAACACCTGCAGTTAGGAAACTCATAAGTCCAAGCAGTCTATAACTAGAGTGTATAAGTTTATCAAGTCCTGTTTCTTTAAGGCCATATTCTTGTAGAAGTTCCATTTTTTCATCATCTTCTAGAGTAGACAATTCTTCTTCAAGGCTTGCACAAACTACAATTACTTCTGAATTTTCACTTTTCGCAAATTCTTGAACTTTTTTAACCATATCATTTTCAGTATTACCAGACATAAGATCATCTTCACTAATGTTTGCAACATATAATACTGGTTTTGAAGTTATTAGGAAAAGACTGTTTACGAAAATAGTTTCTTCTTCTGTAAAGTCTAGAGACCTTACTGCATGGTTTGCTTCAAGGTGTTCTTTTATTCTTTCCATAAGTTCATATTCTATTTTGGCTATTTTATCACCTGAGCGAACGAGTTTTTGTGATTTTTCTAACCTTTTTTCTAATACATCAAGATCTGAGAAAATAAGTTCTAAGTTGATAGTATCTATATCTCTTAAAGGATCTACACAGCCATCTACATGTACAACATTTTCATCAACAAAACATCTTACTACATGAACAATAGATGCTACTTCTCTAATATGAGATAGAAACTTATTACCTAAACCTTCTCCTTTGCTTGCTCCTTTTACAAGGCCAGCTATATCATAAAATTCTATTGAAGTACGAATTATCTTTTTACTATTATAAAGAGCTTGCAATACATCCAGTCTTTTATCAGGAACACTTACAACACCTACATTTGGTTCAATAGTACAAAATGGATAGTTAGCAGATTCTGCGCCTGCTTTTGTTATTGCATTAAATAATGTGCTTTTTCCAACATTTGGTAAACCTACAATTCCTAGCTTCATATATATGTACATTCCTTTCTTACGTTTAATATTATTAAGTTCTTATAAATTATACTCTAGATATTATTCTATTTCAAGCTAATGCATTTTGAGGAAGTAAATTAGATGTAATCATTTATGTTTGAGTATAAATGGATGATTATTTAAACTTAGTATAAATATTCTAATTACTTTATAAATTAGTTTAATTATTTTTAAAAATTTAAAAAAATACAGGAAAGTAAGAAGGAATTTTCGTTTTTCTATAGAATATTACTTAATAGTGGTTTAAAATGGTTAAAAGTGGTTCAAAGTGGAGTAATAATATAAAGTGGGGGAATATTATGTTTATTGGTGAATATCAACATGCCATTGATAGTAAAAACAGAATGATTATCCCCACAAAATTTCGCGAGGGACTAGGAAGCGAATTTATATTGACTAAGGGCCTTGATGGGTGCTTGTATATATATACAATGGCTGAATGGAGAATAATGGAGGAGAAACTAAAAAAACTTCCATTAACAAGTAAAGATGCCAGGGCATTTGTGCGATTTTTTTTCTCAGGTGCAAATGAAATAACAAGTGATAAGCAAGGGAGGGCCTTAATACCACAAAATTTATGTGAATATGCTTCAATAAAAAAGGAAATAGTAAGTATAGGCGTATCAACTAGAATAGAAATATGGGCTAAAGACAAATGGGATAAATATAATGAGTCAGACATGAATTTTGATGAGATTGCAGAAAAAATGAATGAATTAGGTATATAAAAGGAGATAAAAATGGAGTTTAAGCATATATCAGTTTTATTAAATGAGTGCATTGAAGCACTTGATATAAAGGAAGATGGAATTTATGTGGATTGTACACTTGGAGGTGCAGGTCACTCACTGGAAATTTTAAAAAAATTATCTTCTAAAGGAAGGCTAATTGGAATTGATCAAGACGAAGATGCTCTAAAGGCTGCAAAGGAAAAAATCAAGGAATTTAACAATGTTACATATGTGCATGATAATTTTTATAATATAAAAGCAATACTAGATAAATTAGAAATTGAAAAAGTAGATGGGATTTTTATGGATTTAGGGGTTTCGTCATATCAATTAGATAATACAGAACGTGGATTTAGTTATATGAGGGATGCAAAACTTGATATGAGAATGGACAGAAGTAAAGGAATAACAGCATTTGACGTTGTAAATAATTATGAAGAAGAACAAATAGCAGATGTTTTAAGAAATTATGGTGAAGAAAAATTTTCTAAAAGAATTGCCAATTTCATAGTTGATAGAAGAAAAGAAAAACCAATTGAAACAACGCTTGAACTTGTGAATGTTATAGATGCAGCTATCCCTGCAAAGTATAAGAGAGATGGAGGACACCCTGCTAAAAGAACCTTTCAAGGCATAAGAATTGAAGTTAATGGGGAACTGAAAATACTTGATAAGGCAATAGAAGATGGAATAGATAGACTTCATTGCGGTGGGAGAATGGCGATTATTACATTCCAGTCACTTGAAGATAGAATTGTTAAAGTTAAATTTAAAAGCTTAGAAGACCCATGTAAATGTCCAAAAGAGTTACCTATGTGTGTGTGTGGTAAATTACCAATCGTAAAACTTATTAGTAGAAAACCAATAAGGGCAACAGAAGAAGAACTAGAGGTAAATAGTAGAAGTAGAAGTGCAAAACTAAGAGTGGCAGAAAAAATTTAGTTCTAATTTGTGAATGGGGTGAATAAAGTGATAGTAGCAAAAAAAGAGTTTGAAATGTATGGAAATACAGTCTTGGCACCACAAGAACCACTTACAAAACGAAAATATGAGGATTTAGAAAAATCACGAAGGCAGGCTAATCAAAGTAAAAGACAAAAGGATATGAAAAAGAAAAAAAGTGTTCTTATACATATCCTTATAGGATTTGTTGTTGGAATGATTGTTATCGCAAGGTATTGTATGATCTACTCTTATCAAGAGGCTAATTCTAAAGCTAAAGATGAGATAGAAGTATTAAGTAAAGCAAATGATGCGTACGCGGTAGACCTAATCAAGTTTAGGAATATAAGCTACATTGAGAAAACAGCGACCACAAAACTTCATATGGTTAAACCAAAAGTTAGTGACATACAATATTTTAATTTGAGTAAAAACAATTTAGAAACCAATGATAGCTCAAAAGTTAGAATAAGTAATAATGTAGTAAATAAAATAAAAAATGTTATGTTTTAGATAGTAATTAATGCCCACTTCAAAGTAGCAGGGGGGAAATAAGTTGGCAAGAGGAGAGTATAGAGACAAGGTAGTAGTTAAACGCAGAATGTTGGTTGTCTTTTTCATACTTTTTATTTTGCTTTTTCTATTAGTTAGTAGGTTAAGCTACGTAATGATAGTTAAAGGATCTGATTACAAAGAAAAAGCAATTCTACAGTGGACAAGTGATGTTAGAATTTCACCAAAGAGGGGACGTATTCTAGATAGAAATGGAAAAGAGCTAGCTATAAGTGCAAATGTTTTTAGAGTAGATTTAGATCTTAATGCGTTAAGAGAAACTACGAAGAAAAATAGTTTAACTATGAAAATTATTGCACCAGAACTTGCTACAATACTTGGAATGAAATCTAGTGACGTTTTATCAACTTTGACTAAGACAAATTCAAAAGGCAAAGTTATTGGATCAGCTATTTTGAAGAGAAGAATAGAAAAGGCTACAGCTGATAAAATAAGTGATTATTCGAAAAAACATAATCTTCGTGGAATTGTTATTACAGGAGACACAAAAAGATTTTATCCCAATAATAATTTCTTAGCAAGTGTTTTAGGACATACAAACTCTGATGGTAATGGATTAACAGGTGTTGAACTTTATTACAATAAATTTCTATCAGGGGTTCCTGGAATAAAAATTTCAGAAACAGATAGAAAAAGTGAAGAATTGCCTTATACAATATCTGATTATACAAAACCTATCAATGGTAAAGATGTAGTACTTACCATTGATGAGATGATTCAGTATTTTTGTGAAAAAGCTGCATCACAAGCTATGATTGATAATAAAGCAAAAGCAGTTAGTATAATTGCAATGAATCCTAAAAATGGCGAAATATTAGGAATGGTTAAT
>Ga0209123_1002862_pt1 | contig 13810 bp, 8 predicted proteins | sample BarGraIncu00431A_FD_184500 | JGI IMG/M metagenome (GOLD analysis project Ga0209123, IMG submission 184500) | Arctic peat soil microbial communities from Barrow, Alaska, USA - Barrow Graham LP Incubations 004-31A (SPAdes) (version 2) | ecosystem: Environmental > Terrestrial > Soil > Wetlands >...
CTGATATGGGACATTGCGGCATCAAAAATATCCGCATTTCGTGGATCTTTGTTAAAATATCTCTTTTGCTCAATTACTTCGGACAAGGTGCATGGCTGATGAACCATCCCAATCCCACAGAAGATTTGAATCCGTTTTATTCAATCATGCCATCCTGGTTCATTTTCCCCGGTATCCTGATTTCGACCGCTGCCGCTGTCATTGCAAGCCAGGCTTTGATTACCGGATCATATACTTTAATCAGTGAAGCCGTATCCCTTAACTTCTGGCCCAAAATTAAAGTTTTGCATCCTACCACCATTAAGGGGCAGGTTTACATTCCATTTGTGAACTGGCTCTTGTGGGTATCGGTCTGTTTCGTGGTGCTTTTCTTTCAGGAATCATCCAATATGGAAGCGGCTTACGGCCTATCGATCACCATCACCATGATTATGACATCCATGCTTCTGATTCGCTACCTGCGTCAGGAAAATGTTCATTTATCTTTGTTAATTTTCCTTGCCCTATTGTTTGGAACAATTGAAACCTCATTCCTAATTGCCAACCTGCATAAATTCTCCAAGGGCGGGTGGTTTTCAATCGCATTGGCATGTGCCTTTTTATTGGTCATGATTGGTTGGTTCTTTGGCCGACGTATTAAAAATAGGCATATCAGCTTCGTAAATGTCAACAAATACCTGCATCTTTTCGATGATCTGAGCAAGGATAAATCAATTCCTCAGATAGCTACCAATCTGGTTTACATCATTAAAGCCAATGAACTTTACCAGATTGAATCAAAGATCATGTTTTCGATCTTCAACAAGCAGCCCAAGCGTGCCGAGACCTATTGGTTACTGCATGTGAATGTGGTTGATGAGCCGGATACTTTCAGTTATGAAGTCACCCAGTTCATTCCAGGCACGCTGATCCGCATTGACTTCCATCTTGGATTTAAGGTCGAACCGCGAATCAACCTTTACTTTAAGGAAGTGTTGAAAGACATGGTTGCCAATGGCGAAATAAGATTGTCGAGTTCCTACGAATCGCTTAAAAGGCATCACTTTCCGCCTGACTTCCTGTTTGTAAATCTCGACCGTGTGATGTCTCGGGATTTTGAACTTTCACCCTGGGAAACCATGATCATGGGGTTACATTCTTTAACTAGGGTATTGAGTATCAACGATGTGAAAGCCCTTGGACTGGATACCAGTTGTGTGATTGAAGAAAAGGTACCCATCTCTGTTGAACGTCCGCTTACCCGCAAAATTCAGCGTATCGAATAGTGTTAAACGGGTTGAGAAGTATTGGACCATCATAATGGACAATTTCCCATTTATTTTTATGATTTTCAACTGTATGGTAAGAAATTATTAGTATCTTTATCAATTGATCTCAGGAATTTCATTCTTCCTAACTTAATTAATTAGATGGATGCTTTCATTTGATCAAATGATTCTTGAAGAGGTTTTAATTTCAACCAAAGACCAATCAATGAGGCTAATCCACCCCAGTTCTGTATTGAGGGTCATTCATCTAAACATACTTCCTTCTTACAATTCCAAAAGCATTGAATTGAGCAATGACAATTTCAGATTCTACCTTTTCCAATCAAGGATTATAGTGATAATTGGTAGATATTTAGCAATTAATAAGTAGTTAATTAGTTAGAACACCTATTATATCCTTATTAACTACTTATTGTGTCCTAGTTATTTACTAATTATCTATAGAGTCCTTGATTGGAAAACCTAGATTTTTCGTAGAAAATTTGGAAAGTTTCAACAGATGCTACTCACAAGGTCATTTCAAATCACCCCGTGAGGGGCAACCTATTTGAATTCAGCAATCAAGATTTTATCTGGATTTCCCCTTTGCTTTTGGTACATAATCAAATGGAAGCAAATCAGCAATTCTTTCACCGGCCATGGCTCCTCTCCAGGTGACGTTGTATGGATTCTCAGAAAAACCATTGTTATAAACTTTTAAGGAGTCAGAAAAAGTAATTGCACTTCTGAATGTTGTAAATTCATAATCTCCGTAAATAGTCGGATAATAGCTTATTAATACAGTCTTATTATAATATAATGTAGAATAGTTTTTGAATACTTCCTGTTTCAGATCTGATACTTGCAATGGTTGCATCATATTCCAGAGATTCCAGCTCTTAGTGATTGAATTTGAATCTAATTCCAACACCTTGATTTTAAACCGTCCACCCTCTCCAGCCTGAAGTGAGTCTGAAATTAATGTTCTCAGAAAATGGATTTTAGAGCCATTGTATGTATCCATACGATGGCGTTCCCATCTCTTATTTTGCCCCTTATTTCCAACCATCGGCTCAAAGTGATGGTAACCTAAATATCTCAAATGACTGGTACTTACGTTGTAACTAAATTCGGTAAGATCAAACAGAACGGTATAACCCAAAGATTTATTTTCAATGTGTAATGGCTTTTGTGATTTTGCTTTTAATAGGCTATCTTTATAATCGCGATAAACATAAATATCTTCAGGGTTGAGAATCACACATGATTTTGCGTTTGGACTTGATCCTATGAAACATTCAACAAATAGGTTGAAGTATTTTTGACGGTTGATATCAATTGCCTGAGTCTTCAATTCTTTTAGCAGGATGGTATCTGCCGAAAGTTGAATGTCAATTGCCTGAGGAATGCCTACAGTGGTGATAATCTGCGAATTTAATTTAAATCCAACGCAGGATGTAATCATTTCAAAGGTTCCATCCTGGGGAATTTTCAATAAATAGGCTCCTTGATCATTGGTTAAAACACCAATAGTTGTTTTTGATAAGTAAACGGATGTATATGGAAGCGGAGCGTTTTTGAAATCTGTCACAACACCGGTTATCAAGGTCTGTGCAATGAGATTGCCACCTTGAATTAAACACAACATCAACATTAAAATGTAGAATTTTATCATGCCGGATTTTGTATATCTGTTTGTTGATGACATAATCTGTATACTCCCCAAAATAAAAAGCGGACCTATCTATTTCGATCTTCGGAATTCCAAATTAAAATCAAAGGTAATTGTTTATAAGAAATAAACAATATGTTTTTAATCATTCAGCAGTCAAGATTTTATCTGGTTTTCCCTTTTGCTTTTGGTACATAATCAAAAGGAAGCAAATCAGCAATTCTTTCATCGGCCATGGCTCCTCTCCAGGTCACGTTGTATGGATTTTCAGAAAAACCATTGTTATAAACTTTTAAGGAGTCAGAAAAAGTGATAATACTTCTGAATGTTGTAGTACTGGATTTTCCGTAAATAGCAGGATAATAGGTTATTAATACAGGCTTATTGTAATATAATGAAGAATAGTTTTTGCATTCTTTCTTCTTAATATCTGATTCATTCAGCAGATTCCAGCTCATGGTGATGGTATCTAATGCCAAATCCCTGATTTTAAACCGTCCGCCCAATCCAGCCTGCAGTGAGCCTGAAATTAAAGTTCTCAGAAAATGGATTTTTGAACCATCGTAAGTATCCAGCCGTTTGCGTTCCCATCTATTATTTTGCCCTTTATTTCCAGCCATCGGCTCAAAGAAATGGTTACCTGAATATCTCAAATGACCGGTGGTTTGGTTATAACTAAATTCGGAGAGGTCAAACATGACGGTATAACCCAATGATTTATTTTCGATGCGTAAGGGCTTTTGTGATTTTGCTTTTAATAGGCTGTCGCGATAATCACGATAGACATAAATATCTTCAGGGTTGAGAATCACGCATGATTTTGCATTTGGACTTGACCCTATGAAACATTCAATAAATAGGTTGAAGTATTTTTTACGGTTGATATCAATTGCCTGAGTCTTCAATTCTTTTAGGAGGATGGTATCTGTCAAAAGTTGAATGTTAATTGCCTGAGGAATGCCTACAGTGGTAATAATCTGTGAGTTCAATTTAAATCCAACGCAGGATGTAATCATTTCAAAGGTTCCATCCTTGGGAACTTTTAATAAATAGGCTCCTTTATCATTGGTTAAAACGCCAATGGTTGTTTTTGATAAGTAAACACTGGTATAAGGAAGCGGGGCGTTTTTGAAATCTGTTACAACACCCATTATGGTGGTCTGAGCAATGAGATTGCCACATAGAAATACACATAACATCGACACTAGAATGTAGAATTTCATCATGTTGTATTTTGTATATAAGATTGTTGATGACTCAATATGATTTTTCTCAAAATTGAACCCAGACTCCGCTATTTCGATTCCAGAGATTCAAAATATGTTTCAAAGGTAATTGTTTATTAGATATAAACAATATGTTTTTAATCATACTTTCAGAGAATAATATTGGCAGATAATCAATGTTGAAAATACACCGGGGGAAGTAAAACAACGATCGCTTTAAAATCCTTTCAGATCAATGTTTTCGCTGTCAATCATGGTTACCCACTTGCCCATTTTCTTCTGAATGATTTTGAAGTGATGCTGGTCTTCAGGGGTAACAAATGATATCGCTTCACCAGGAGATTCTGCACGACCGGTGCGCCCAATACGGTGAATATAATCTTTTGGCGAACGGGGCAACTCATAATTGATCACGTGAGGCAGAAATTCAATGTCGATACCTCTGGCCAACAGGTCAGTAGCCACCAGCACACGAATTTGCCCTGATTTAAAATTGCTCAATGCCTCAGTTCTAGCGCCCTGGCTCTTTTTACTATGGATGGCAGAGGCGTCGATTCCATGTTTACGGAGCTTGTCTGCTACATTATCAGCCTGGTAAACCGATGAGGTGAAAACCAGTACCTGCTTTAAGTCGTTGTGCTTGATGATGTAACGAAGCAAAGGACCTTTCTTTTCTTCGGTTACAAAATAGCCTACCTGCTCAATCAGGTCCAGATTTTCGCGTCCCTGTTCAATCTTAATCACTACCGGATCGTGTAATAAAATTTGATTGATGTTGGCCAACTCTTCACTCAAAGTAGCCGAGAATAGGAGGTTCTGACGCTTTTGGGGCAACAAGGTTATGATGCGGTTCATCTCATCCTGAAATCCAAGGTTGAGCATTTTATCGGCCTCATCCAGCACCAAAGTATCTATTTCTGATAAATGTACAGCGTTTGAATCGATCAATTCCAAAAGTCGTCCTGGAGTTGCTACCAGGACATGGACGCCTTGTAAACCAATCATTTGCGGGTTAATAGACACTCCACCGAAAACAGCCTGCGTTTTGATCCGTTCCGGAAGCCACGATCCAAACAGGATAAACACTTCACGCACCTGAACAGCCAATTCACGAGTTGGCACCAATACCAAAACACGGGCATGCCTGTTTTTTACTTCCGACTGGCCTTGCAGATTGGTTAAAATGGGCAATACATAACTTGCCGTTTTACCAGATCCGGTTTGGGCAATGCCTAACACATCTCTCCCATTCAGAATTGCAGGAATAACCTCTTGCTGAATAGGATAAGGTTGTGTGTAATTCTGGTCAGCCAGAACTTTTAACAATGCAGGCGATAAACCGAAAGACGAAAATGGCATATGATTTACGGATATAATGAAGGTGCAAAGATAAGGGAATTGAAATCTATAATGAAGGTTGCAAGGAATGTTTATCTGAACAATTGCAAGTAATTTTCAAAAGCATACATGCGCCCCCTCTGACCTCCAGTTATTTCCTTGAGTATATCCAACCGGCCTAAATCCCTGTCAGCCTGGCTAAGCAACTGCATAATCTCCATGCTGTGAAGGTCCACTGACGATTGATCAAAGTAGGCTGAAAGCTTTTATAATAGCCTTGGCTACTGTGAAGACCCGATTTAAACTGCCTCATTTCTTAATCTGCTTTAAACAAAGATACAACTTATTAAAGAAATTAGCAATTTTCTTTAATAAGGAAAATCTTTATTTAAGTTTTTGATGTTATTCTTTAATAAGTAGTATTTATATTAAAGATTATTAAAGAAAACTTTAATAAGGAGGATCGATATGTCAGATTCTGGAGCTTTAATTAAAATTCAAGTTGAACAATGGAATGTACAGCTACCGAAGGAATAGTGATAGTTGTTTTTTCTTCTTTTAGATTGAATTTAAGGGTCTTACCTTCGGGTTGCAGTACTACTTTCGTAATTGGCTTACCTGTATTCAATTCCAAAGTAAGATCGCCGGTTGAAGGAATATGGTCATATTCATAAACTTTTTGATTGAAATGGCTTCCGCTGGTGTTAATCAGATGAATAAACATTTTGCCATCTTTCTGACTTACAGTGGTATGTACGAAATCAGATCCACTAACACGTACAATTGGCTTAGGGAATAAATTGTCAATCACAGCATTCACTATTTTTAAGTACCCTCTTGCCTGGTAAGTATAATATGGATTTGCCAGGTCCACATAACATCCGGCAATCTTACCTTTTCCAAATCGTTTAACAGTAGCAACGGGATATCCTGCAGGAAAACGAAAATCATCGACCTTATAGAATTCTCCTATGATTTGAGTTCCAGGATTGGGCTTTACATGTTGAACAAAAGTTTTTACTGCCGACATTTCATTGTTCAAGCCCATCGTACATAACTGATTTTCAGGCTTGCCTTCGAAAGTTACCCCCAACTGAGGTTCAAACTCTTTTACTGCGCTTGCCCCTATAACCAACAGGTTACCACCATTTTGCACATATTCAAGTGTCTGTTTCTTCAAATCAGGATCTAAGCCAGTCCATTCAGGAATGACAATGACAGGATATTGATCCATTTTCTTTTTGAGCTGATGGTCCATAAGTATTTCAACGCTGTTCTGTCCATCCAACAAAAGCGAAAGGTTTCCTTCCACATTTGCTACATTCCAGCCATAAATCTGATCCGTCTGATTGCGTTTGCTGTAGGTCGAATACCAAAGTCCTATTTGAGGAATCGTCACAGCCCCTTTGCAAAAAGGTTGGCGGGCACGACAAAAATTTCCCAATTCACCCATTAAATTAAAATACCAGGGCTTGATTGACCCATCGCGGTTTTGTGTAAAATAGGCCTGAAATCCGCCGCCCATGGCCATTACCTCTGCGGCTTCTTGAGTTAGTTGTGTAATTGACTTAGGTCCTGCAAATCCTCCATTTGGTTCAAAGGCAAAGGTAAATCCCCAAGACATCAAATCCCAAGGCTTTCCCTGAAGCGCCATACAACGAGCCTGAAAACCAGCATTGTAGACACAGTTTTGGCCTGCCACATCACCCGATAGATAATCTACATTTACATCCACCGGCTCAGGCATCATTGAAGAATAGGACCAGTTGCTTGTAATCTGAAAATCAGGATTGTATGCATGAATGGCGTCTACATATTTCCGAAGGTATTGACGAAACATGGTACGGTTAAATTCAATAAACTCTTTGTAATGAGGATCGGCTGCTGATTTGGGAATGGTTTTAATGCCAGTTTGCTTTTTAAACAATTCAAGTAAATTGGGCGAATAATCAGGCTGGGTTGCCCAACATTCACCATCAATCCAGGCTCCGTTTACACCATAGTCCGATATTTCCTTCATCTGGGGGATTAATAATTTGTCAGAATAATCACTCAGATAGCCAACTTTTTCCTTTTCCAATGTTCCATCAGCCAATACACGAGCCCATTCAGGATGGTCGGCAACAGCTTTCTTATCAAACAATCCGGAATAATGTACATACAGCGCCACATTGTGCTTCGCTGTAACTTCACGCCATATTTTAAGAATATCTTTTGTATATCCGCCAGCCTGATTCCCGACTTTTGTTGGATAGCTTGTGTATCCGGGATGGCCCTTGCAATCGACTTGCACAAAATCAGGTTTTACGATCGTTAGAAATGAGTCAATCATTTCCGCAGTAAATGTTTTACCAATTTCCTTATCGTCGATACTTGCATGGAAATCAAAATGAATTCCAAAAAAGCTGTCTGCCCTTTTTAATGGCTGGGCATTCAATAAGGTAGATAAACATACGACAGAAACAAGTAAAATTAGTTTTTTCATGGATCGGTTGATTAGGTCGTTTTTAATTATAACCATTAAGGAAAAAGCTTTTTAGCTTAAACAGCTTTAAGTAAATATTTTCTTGCCCTTTGGTTTCACCAAAGGTAAGTAAATGGAAGTTGTAATCCTAAATTTTGGGTTTCTTTATCATTGAAATGTAGCCATTTTCCTATTTTGGTATAAAAAGAAGGATTCAATTAATGAAGATAATGGCCAATACGTTTAATTGGGAGATCCTTTCAGAGTAATATTCAGCTCAAGTATCCTCAAATGTTGAAATTTAATCCATTGCAATCTTTGCAATGGATTAAATTTGCGCAATCCTTTTTTAATCCGCGTAATCTTTCCTTCTTGATTTGGTTTCCACCCTCCCATCTGCGTAACTGGCAAAGCGTTCTTTATTTCTATCGTGAGCCTGCTCGTGTTTTGGCCAGGGCCAGCCACCAAACTGAGTAAGCTGATAATCCTGAAAAGCTTCCCTTATTTCGGCTTCCGAATTCATAACAAACGGACCATATTGGACAACCGGCTCCATAATTGGTCTACCTTGTAACATAAGAATAAAACAATCTTCGTTTCCTGCCTGTAATCGCAGATCATGAGCTGCATTGACCTCTATGGAATGATAAGCAGCAATGGGTTCATCCTCAATTTGCAAACCTGTACCTTTGTAAAAATAGAGGTTCCTGTATGCCTCCGCACTGGCTTTTTGGAGTATCCAACTGGCGCCTGCTTCAAGTTTGATCGTTAATATAGATACTTCATTTACCGGATTGGCAGCCCACGAATTGGGGGTTGGAGGCGGTGCCTTCTGATTGTAAAGCGATCCGGCAATGACATTTACTTCGATCGACTTACTATTACGATCCGTTTCATTTAGCACCGGAATACTGTCTTCCCAGAGCATTTTAAAGTGTGGCTCAACAAACTTGGCGACTTTGGGTAAATTTAACCAGATTTGAAAGAGTTCCGTAGGATTATCCTGATCCTGATGAATCAAAGGAAACATTTCGGAATGCAGAATCCCTTTGCCGGCCGTCATCCATTGAACATCGCCTTTACCAAACCGTCCGGATGCGCCCATCGAATCGGTGTGATCAATCAACCCTTCCTTTACGATGGTAACGGTTTCAAAACCCCGGTGTGGGTGGTATGGAAACCCCGGAATAGTTTGTCCGTGATACATTCTCCAACCATCTTTAATCGTAAAATCCTGACCAATATTCCGACCTTCCAGTGAAGACGCGGGTCCCATATCTGCATTTCCTTTTGGGTATTCATCTCTATGGTGAACACAAAAAATAAAAGGATCCTCAGTTTCCCAGGGAAAACCCAATGGTTTTATCTTTAGTATTGACTTTAGTTCCATTTTGCTCTATTTTTATATTGATTCAGAAGATTATAACAGATGAAAATCAATATAGTTGAATGGCTGTCTGATTGTATTACCCGGAGTTGGCGACATAAAATTCCTTTCTCAATTAAAACTCTAGATACACTGCTAATTAGGTTTAACTGAAAAACTCATCCCGAGCACTCGGGATCAATTTGACCTTAGGGCATCCCGATCCCTCCCGAGTACTCGGGATTGGAGAAGATCTTTAGGAGTATATTTTTGCACCATCCTATCTACTTTTCAAAATAATCTATTGGTCCTGGATTTCTCCCTCAGTTCCTATGGAATGGGTTGATGTTTAGGTACCATCATCTGATACCTTTCTGATACCTTTCTGATACCTTTCTGTAACCTTAAGTTACAGAAATGTATCAGAAAGGTATCAGAAAGGTATCAGAAAGGTATCAGAAAATGGCATGTTATCCCTGGCATAATTGCTTTTGTACATCCCTGTTATTTATTTTGATGTTCGGTTCCAAATCTTTAGGGGACTTAGTAACTTGGGTCAAACCCCGTCCAGGGTGCAAGCATTTTGGACACTTTCTTCTTTTTTTCCTGCACTTATTACAATGTAAATTTCTATAAACAGCTATTATTAAGAACAATTAAAATTTTTCAGTATATGCTAATTATCAGACAGATATGAAAAATGTTAAACTTAAATCAGAACAACTTTATTGTGTGGTTTAACTAAATGAAAATAAAATTTATCAAAACATCCCCTTCAATCTATTTTATTCAACATTAGCAAATTTTAACATAAAACGTTTCATAGTCCTTTAATTTATTTATAAAAAAAAACATCTATTTTGTCAAGTAATTAAATTAAATTCATTATATTCAACGATTGTTTGGATACGATAAAAATATCTGTTGATTATTTTTATCATATCTTTAGAAACCATTGATGGATTTGATTGTTGTATGATGGCAGATTTAAATATAGATATATTAAATACTAAACTTTTTTGAATGGGTAAACCTATACTTTTCCGGCATTGGCCTTTAGGATTGAAAACATGTATTCCTTTGATTTTATTGTCATTATTTTTAACCTCCGGAATTCCTTTAAATGTTCATTCTTCTGAGGATAATCCTGATACTTCAAAGGTTGTATCAGATACTTCAAAAGTGGTATCAGAACCATCAAAGGTTGCATCCGATACTATAAAGATAGCAATTGATACCTCAAAGGTAGCATCTGATCTTTCTGCAGGTAATTCTGAAGAAGCAACCAGTCATGCACTACATGAAAAATTAAGTCGTGGTGAACGATTTTTTAGGGGTATGTTACCCGTTAAGCGTAAGTTTGAATCCTGCGTTTCGTGTCACATTACCCATTTTTCAGATACATTGAACTGGAATCCATCTGCTATGGACATTGCAGTAAAGTATAAGGACAAAGACTTTGCAGCATTTCAGAGTGCCGTGATGCAGCCAAATGGAATAAAGATGGAGCAGGTGCACAAAAATTTTGAAATTGAAGAGAGAGATTTGAAGTTGATCAAACTTTACCTTGACCTCTATGCAACAAACGGACCTCCTGCAGTTGGACCAACAGTCAATCAAATCATGTTGTTTGGCGGGATGCTTGTTTTGTTAATTCTTGCCTTGCTTGATCTCATGTTCTTCCATAAAATAAAATACCGCATTGTTCCAGTACTGATTCTTTTAATCTCACTTGGGTTTCTGACTAAAATGATTGCAACAGCTGCAATTGATTTAGGACGGTCAAAGGATTATGCCCCCGATCAACCCATCAAGTTTTCGCATAAAGTACATGCCGGTGCAAATAGAATTGACTGTAAGTATTGCCATCATTTGTCCGAATTCAACAAATCGGCTGGTATTCCCGCCATGCAGCTGTGTATGAATTGTCATATACTGGTGCGCGAAGGAAGCCATTCGGGTAAATTCGAGATTGCCAAAGTCATTGAGGCCAATGAAACGAAGAAACCAGTTGTGTGGGTACGTATTCACAATCTTCCGGATCATGTATTTTTCAGTCATGCACAACATGTGGGCATCGCAAAAGTTGACTGTAAGAAATGCCATGGACCTGTAGTTCAAATGGATATCTTGCGTCAGTACAGCGATTTGTCGATGGGATGGTGTATCAATTGCCATCGCCAAACCAAAGTAAATTTCAAGGACAATGCCTATTACGATAATTACACCAAACTACATGAAATGCTCAAATCAGGAAAGATTGATACCATTCGTGCAGTTAACATAGGATCCAACGATTGTATGAGGTGCCATTACTGAGATCGTAGGGGCAACCCTATGTGGTTGCCCTCTTTGTAAGGTCAATTTCAAGTTAAAAGTTAAAAAATAAGCGTCGATGAAGACATACTGGAGAAGTTTAGAAGAACTTGCCAATCCAAAGGAATTGCGCCGTGAAGAGGTTCGTGAAGATGCCAAACAAAAAAGCATGTTGATGAAAGGTGACGACTTACTTTCAGGCTCATCACGTCGTGATTTTCTGAAAACATTTGGATTTAGTGTAGCAGCGGCAACCATCATCGCAGGTTGTAAAAGACCAATAAATAAAGCCATACCCTATTTGGTAAAACCGATGGAAATAGATCCGGGAACAGCTGATTATTATGCTTCCTCCTATTATGATGCAAATGAATATGGAAGTATAATTGTAAAAGTAAGGGATGGCAGACCCATTAAAATTGAGGGAAACCCTTTAAGTTCTGTAACCCAAGGGGGAACAAGTGCCCGCATTCAGGCCTCAATACTGAATTTATATGATGATGCACGTTTCAAAAATCCATCAAAAGAGGGCAATGAAATTAGTTGGGAAAATGCGGACCAAGAAATAATGTTTCAGTTGGCCAGACTAAAAAGGGAAAAAGGAAAGGTTGTTTTGTTGAGTTCAACCATTATATCTCCATCAACACGTGAAATCATCAAAAGATTTATTGAAAATCAAACCAATACTGAATGGATTCAATATGATCCTGTTTCTGTATCGGGTTTGTTGATGGCCAATCAGAAAAGTTTTGGAGAAGCCTTAATTCCTGATTACCGATTTAACAAAGCAAAAGTGGTAGTAAGTTTTGGTGCCGATTTTCTGGGAACCTGGCTTTCGACCGTTGAATATACCAAGGGATATACCGCTGCACGTCAACTTCAGAATGGACAAAAGGAGATGCTGCGACATTATCAGTTTGAAGCCGGAATGACTTTGAGCGGATCAAATGCGGACGCTCGTTTTCCGATCAAACCTTCTGAAGAAGGAGCCATCGTGTTGGCTTTGTACAATGCAATAGCTAAAGCAAAAGGCGGTGCAAATGTATCAGGTGTTCAATCGTCGGTAAATATAGACGATCTTGCAAAAGACCTTTTGGAAAATGAAAAACAAAGCATTGTCATTTCAGGAAGCAATGATGTAAGTATACAATTGCTGGTAAACGGGATCAACCAATTACTGGGCAATTTCGGATCGACAATTGGACTCGAAAATACCCTTCAGACTAAGCAGGGAATTGATCAGAACATGGATCGCTTACTGGAAGAACTGAAAGCTGGTTCGGTAAAAGGACTTATGATTTGGGGAGCCAATCCGGTTTTTGATCATCCCAAGGGAATAGAGTTTGCTGCGGCAATACGTAAAACGGAATTAAGCATTTCATTTTCAGAAAGACCAGACGAATCAACTGATGTATGTATGTTTAAATTGCCAGAAACCAATTTTCTGGAAAGTTGGAATGATCTGGAACCCAAAAGAGGAATTTATAGCCTGGCACAACCAACCATTGCGCCCATCTTTAATGCCCGTGAGCCGCAGGAATCACTATTGAAATGGACCGGCAATAATCTGAATTACCATAACTTTATTCAAAACTTCTGGAAAGAAAGACACTTTTCCAATCAAAAAGAATTAACCGATTTCGTTCAATTCTGGAATAACACCCTGCAGAAAGGAGTATATGAAACAATTCAGGTTAGCAAATTGAACTATTCCCCCGAAGGACTTACACAGGCTGCAACCCTTATAAAAAGTACCATTCCGGGAATTGAGGTTGCACTTTACGAAAGTGTTGCATTTGGAAACGGGAAGTATGCTAATAATCCATGGCTGCAAGAACTTCCTGATCCGGTGGCCAAAATCAGCTGGGACAACTTTGCAGCTATACCGGTGACTTATGCTGAAGAAAATGGCCTAAAAAATGAAGATGTCATCACTATAAATGGAATTAGATTGCCTGTTTTTGTTCAGCCAGGTCAGGCAAATGACACGATCTCGGTTGCATTGGGATATGGACGTGAGATTGCAGGAAAAGTGGGTAATAAGGTAGGTACCAACCTTTACCCAACAGTGGGAACTGAAAACGGTACACGTCAGTATTATCTTACTTCTGCAAAGGTTGAAATAGTTCAAGGGAAGACCTTTGAACTGGCCATTTCTCAAACTCATTACCTGATGGAAGG